>Ga0316187_10004322_pt1 | contig 12285 bp, 13 predicted proteins | sample CroRivburrow1_MG_FD_204927 | JGI IMG/M metagenome (GOLD analysis project Ga0316187, IMG submission 204927) | Coastal sediment microbial communities from Maine, United States - Cross River worm burrow 1 | ecosystem: Environmental > Aquatic > Marine > Coastal > Sediment | place: USA: Maine...
TGTCTATACAGTGCCGCAGCCTGGCACGAACGCGGGATAACAGCACCCACATATTATTGGTCGATGAAATATCCAGTAACTTGCATATCACATCATTATCCAGATCACGAAATTCACTCAGCATAAATAGTTCGGCATGGTGTGCGGGTAATTTTTCGAGGCAATTTTCCAGTGTCGCCAGAAAGGCCTGGTCTTCGATAGCCTGTTCCGGGTTACCCCAGGACTGGATGGGGTCGCGCCAGTGGCCTGATTCATCAAAAAGCCTGTTGTCGTAGTCGGATATCTCATCGTCTCGGGATTGCTCGCGGCTATTTTTCCGGAAATGATCGATTATCTTGTGTTTGAGGATGCCGATAAGCCAGGTCTTTTCGGACGATTTTTGCTGAAAATTATCATGGGCCTTGAGGGCGGCGATCAGTGTGTCCTGCACCAGATCCTCGGCCACCATGGTGTTGCCGGTTTTGAGCAGGGCGTAGCGGAACAGGGTGTCGCCGTAGCTGTCCAGCCAGGTCGCCGGGTTGGTTTTCATCGCTTAAATATAATGAAACTGTGTTGGGGTAACAAGTGTAATGGACCTTTAACAGTACGGTCTTAGTTATGAGTTATGAGTTATGAGTTATGAGTTATGAGTGACTGGCTATGTTTGAGTTTATCACTCATTACCCATCACTGAGTTGTTAGAATTGAAACACATCCTCGGCCTTAAATACCGGGCCATCAACGCAGACCCGTTTCATGGCCGGGCCGCTGGCCGTTTCTACACGAACCGTGCAGCCGGCACAGCCACCCACAGCGCAGGCCATGAACTCTTCCAGGGATATCTGACACGGCAGCTCATAGTCATTAGCCAGGCGGGCAACAGCCTCGAGCATGGGGTGGGGGCCGCAGGCAAAAACCTCTACTTGCTGGCGTTGCTCAGCGGACAGACTGTCCAGCCAGCAGCGGGCCAGGTCGGTGATATAACCATCAAAACAGCCGGGATAAGCTTGCAGGCTACTCAGACGGCTGGCGATGTGCCAGTCTTCCAGTAACGGCATAGCGGCAATGGCACCATCAGGCAGCCCGGGAACCAGGATCTGGGACGGTCGGGCCTTGAATGGAAAGGGGACTTCTGAGCCCATTAGAACCAGCGGTTGTGCTTCTGTGTGACGCAACTGATCGGCAAGAAAGATCATGGGAGGAATACCGACCCCACCACCCATTAGCAGGGGAATCTTTTTGTCCGGGCTGGTTGTGAAAGGTCGTCCTATAGGACCTATCAGATTGATCCTGCTGCCTACAGCCTGCTGGGACAGGAGTCGAGTACCTTCGCCAAAGACCTTGTACAATAACTCTATCCAGCCGTCCTCCGGGTTGCTACGCATGATGGAGAGCGGGCGGCGCAGCGGTCGTTGTGGGTCGCAGCGGATGTGAACAAAGCTACCGGCCCTGGCCTGGGCAGCGGTCTCCGGAGCGTGCAGGCGCATAACGCATTGGTCCCCCGCGTAAGCCTGATGGCTGAGTATTTCTGCATCCTCGACATGTAGTGTATTACGATTGCTCATGAGTCTAGTATCTGTGTTGTTGCCAGGGTATTCAATCGATAATCAACGTTAGTGGCTGATGGTGTGTTACCTGGTTTCTCAATCCGCAGCTTCAAAGACACACTGACCGTTGAGGAAGGTATAGCGCACCTGTCCTTGCAGTTCCCAGTCAAGAAACGGGGTGTTATGGCCCTGGCTGACCATGTTATTTTTGTTGAGTGTCCAGTAACGGTCGGGATCAAATATACAGATATCGGCTCTAACCCCCGGTGTCAGGGTGCCGGCCTCGATGCCCAGGATAGCAGCGGGTCCCTTCGTCAGGCTGGCAAGGATGGCGCTACGGTTGATGTTGCTTTCGTTGCCGGTCTTCAGGGCCAATGGCAGCAGGGTTTCCAGTGCCGATATACCGGTAGCCGTGGTGCTAAATGGGGCCAGCTTGGCGTCAGGTTCATGTGGCTGATGGTCAGAGCAGATGGCCGTAATGGTGCCATCACGCAACCCTTCGCGCAGACCATCGCGATCACGCTGGCTGCGTAACGGTGGCCGAACGTGGCAGCTGCTATCAAAATCGAGGACGTCGAGTTCGGTTAAGTGCAGATGATGGGCGCTGACATCGGCGCTGACAGGCAGGCCATCATAACGGGCCCGGGCAATCATACGAACGGCGCGGGCTGTGGATAACATTGAGAAATGGATACGTACCCCGGTTTCCTCAACCAGGGCCAGCGCCGTGGCAACGGCCACGGTTTCGGCCGCTGTCGGGATGCCGGGCAGTCCCAGCCGGGTAGCTACTGCACCATTGTGAACGCAGCCTTTATCGGCCAGGGCCGAATCCTCGGCATGCAAAAAAACGGTGAGTTGATGGGTGGCGGCATATTCCATGGCGCGCTGGTATATAAGGTTATTACCCAGAGGCGCCATGGCGTTACTGACGCCGACGCAGCCGGCCTCTTTCAGCGCATGCATGGCGCTGAGTTGTGTTCCAGCCAGACCCTGGGTGAGTGCACCCAGGGGTAATACCCGTGCCATACCGGCGGCATGCGCCTGATCATATATCAGGGTGGCTACAGCCGGGGTATCAATAATCGGCTGGGTGTTAGGTGGGCAGCAGAGTGTCGTAATGCCACTGCGCGCAGCGGCACGGGTTTCGCTCGCTATAGTTGCCTTGTGTTCCTGTCCCGGTTCGCGCAGATGGGCGCGCAGATCTACGAGGCCCGGGCAGACGATCAGGCCACTGGCGTCGATGCTGTGTTCGGCGGTAAAACCACCCGGTATCTGACCAACCGCCAGGATGCGACCATTGTCTATGGCGATGTCATGGATGGCGTCAATCTGGTTTGCCGGGTCTATGATATGACCGTTGCGGATCAGGGCGCGCATCACGCCTCCTCTCTGGCAGTGGCCGGCATATGGCTTTGCATGGCCATGGACATAATCGCCATGCGTACCGGGATACCGTGCGTGACCTGCTGTAGAATGACCGATTGTGGTCCGTCGGCAATACTGGATTCGATCTCGACACCACGATTGATCGGGCCCGGGTGCATTACCATGGCATCCGGTTTGGCAACCGCCAGTTTGTCCCTGGTTAGGCCATAGAGACGGAAATATTCATGTTCGTCTGGTAACAGGGCATTGCTCATGCGTTCATGTTGCAGGCGCAGCATGATAACAACATCGACATCGCGCAGGCCGTCGCTCATGTTGTTATAGGCGTGGACGCCGAGGGCCTCATAATGGCTGGGGATCAGGGTACGGGGACCGATGACGCGGATTTCCTCAACGCCTAGTGTGCTTAGGGCATGTATCTGTGAGCGGGCAACACGTGAATGTAATATGTCGCCGACAATGGCTACGCGGAGTTTGTGAAAATCACCTTTGACACGACGAATCGTGAACATATCCAGCATGGCCTGGGTAGGGTGAGCATGACGGCCGTCACCGGCGTTTATGACACTGATATGTGGCGCAACATGGCGGGCGATAAAATGGGCTGCGCCGCTGTTCGGGTGGCGTACAATAAACATGTCGCAGTGCATGGCCTCAATATTCTGTAATGTATCAAGCAGTGTTTCGCCCTTGCTGGTTGCTGAAACCTCCAGGTTAACATTCAGGACATCTGCCGACAGGCGTTTGGCGGCCAGTTCGAAAGTTGTGCGGGTACGGGTGCTGGGCTCAAAGAATAAATTGACTACGGTTTTACCGCGTAATAAAGGTACTTTCTTGACGCTCTGTTCGGTGACGCCCGACAGGGATTCTGCGGTGTCGAGAATATCGGTCAGCATCTGCCGCTTGAGTCCCTCGATGGACAAAAAATGGCGCAGGCGTTTGTTGTCGTCTAATTGTATATTTTGTTTATCCATCGTGGTTCTAGTTCTGGCCCTGGCTCAGGCTCAATTGTAATGGTTCAGGCCCCTGCAGCTTGATGTGTTCATGAGGCTGTAGTTCGAGGTGTATGGCGCTGACATCGGCCTGGATGGGCAATTCTCTGCCGCTACGATCGACCAGTACCGCCAGATGGATCGAGGCTGGCCGGCCATAATCAAATAATTCATTCATGGCTGCGCGTATGGTGCGGCCGGTATGCAGGACATCGTCAATCAGCAGGATGTGGCGATCATCGATGCTTTCGGGTAACTGTGAGGGTTTGACTTCCGGATTAATGCCGATACGGGTGAAGTCATCACGATAGAAAGAGATGTCCAGCATCCCCAGTGGTGCGGTAATAGCCAGTTGTTGATGGAGCTGCTGGGCTAACCAGGTGCCTCCGGTATGAATACCGATCATGAGCGGGTCGGTAATACCTTGTTGCTGTATTAATTGCTGCAGGCGCTGTTGCAGCGTAGCTAGAAGCTCGGTGACGTCAAAATTTCGGGGCTTATTATTGTTCAAGGTGGTCGCTGGCCTGCTGGTTGAAAAAAGTTGTCAATATTAGTTGTGCGGCAATCTGGTCAATTAACTCCGCGCGCCTACTAGCTCGAATTTTTCCATGTGCCTGTGGTTCATCAAGTATTTGTTCGGCGGCAACCGATGTCAGTCGTTCGTCAGTCAAAAATACCGGTAAATGATACCTGCCTTTGAGCTGGTTTGCGAAACGGCGTGCGGCACGAGTCATTTCCTGTTCCGTGTCATCCATATTCAGTGGCAGGCCAACGACCAGGGCGTCAGCATGCCAGTCATGGATTAGGCGGGTGATGGCGTTCCAGTCAGGTTTCCCATCTCTGGCCCGCACCGTTTCCAGTGGGCTGGCTGTGGCCGTGACCTCCTGACCGACGGCGACGCCAATACGGCGCTTGCCATAATCAAAACCCAGCAGGGTGCGTTTTCCCTGGTGGGTGTCTGGATTCGTTGTGGGGCTCATGCGTGCCCAACATCACTGGATAAGCGGCTCATATCAACGCCTGTTAATGCTGCGGCAGCCTGCCAGCGTTCGTTGTCCGGCAGGTCAAAAATGATGTGTTCAGCACCGCGGGCGGAAACACTGAGCCAGGCGTTAGCGGCCATCTCCTGTTCCAGTTGCCCCGGGCCCCAGCCGGCATAACCGAGGGCGACGAGGATGCGAGAAGGTCCCTGGCCATCGGCTATGGCCTGCAGCAAGTCCCGCGACGAACTCACACCAATAGAGTCGCTGACGGGGAGCAGATTGTCCCAGTTACCGGGAGGCTGGTGAATAATGAAACCACGTTCATTCTGGACCGGGCCGCCCAGATAGACGGGGTGATGATTGATGGCTTCATTGTCTGAACGGATAGCCATTTCAGAAAATATTTCATCCAGGCCGATGTCCAGGGAGCGATTGATGACGATGCCCATGGCACCGTTTTCATTGTGTTCGCAAATGTAGGTGACGCCGTGAAAGAAATTAGGGTCTTGCAATGCAGGCATCGCGATCAGAAAGTGATCGGCCAGGCTGGTCGTTTCAATCATACAGGAAGTATCTGATATTTGGGTGATACTGGCAAGTCCGCCACCACTGTATCTTACTGGTATCTTACTGGGCGCTGGTAGTCAGGCGATTATTATTCTGGAATTGCCAGCCGCGGATGATATGCAGGACATCGGTATCCTTACGCATCTCCTCAGGGAACGGGGCAAACGGAGCAGCCAGCTTAACAATATGAATAGCCGCGTCGTCAAGGATTTTGTAGCCAGAGGAACGCCGAATGATGACATCGTGTAATGTGCCATTGGCATTAACGGCGACATCCAGTACCAATGCCCCTGAGAGATTACGGCGCTTGGCTTCATCCGGATAATTAATATTGCCGATACGTTCCACCTTGGCGCGCCAGCCAGCAAGATAGGCGGCATCCCTGAATTCCCTGGCGTTGGCGGCGATGAAGCGGTGCTTGGCCTGTTTGGAGAAGGCCTGAATTGAACGGTCTATTTCAGCGCTGAGATTGGCGATTTCCATGCTGAGCTGGATCAGTTCAGCGGCCTTTTTGGCCTTGTGTTGTTGTTCGGTGACCTGCTCATCGATATTAATCTGTCGCTGGGCAGTGGTGCTGGTCAGAACTTCAGTGTCTGCCTGCTGGGGGGTATCCGGAGCTGCTGGCGTTAAGGGGTTGCTTGATGTGCCGGGGCTGCTGCGTGTCACCATCATCGCGGCCGGGCTGCTGGGACGGGTTTTGTCGCTGGTATTTCCAGCGCCACTGAGGTTGGCCTGGGCCAGGTAGTCGGCCTGCTCTGGCGCCTCTTCACTACGCTGATGTACCAGTGTGATTTCCAGTGGTGGTTGTTTGCTTTGCTGGGGTTTGATCAGCACCGGGCTGAATGTGACGCCCAGAATAATGATGGCATGTATGACAATAGCGAGAAATAACGTTAGACCAAAGCGGTCTGAGGCATGGATCTCGGCTTGTGGCATTGTCTGTGGAGTCATTGCTGGGCAATTATTCCTGGCGTATGTGTATTAGTATTGATTGGCTAATGATACCGGAGACGATACCGAACAGCACAGCAGCCGTCATCAATACCGGTAACAGATGGAATAAGCCGTCATGGGGAATGATCAATAGTCGGGCAATGATCAACTGCCCGCCCATATGAGCGAGGGCGGCGAGGATACTGAAACCCACGGCCCCGAGTCCCTGGCCGGGAATGAGCGGGTTAAGTCGCCATGCCAGGCCCAGCACGGCCAGGCTGGCGCAGGCGCCGGCCAGGCTCAGGGCAAAGGTGGGTGTCAGGAAGCTGCCAATCAACAGGCTGCCGGCAAAAACACGCAGTAAACTGACCCAGACGGCGTCACGCCAGCCATATTGCAGTAGCACGACAAGGGTGATGACATTGGCCAGTCCCGGTTTGACGCCGGGCAAGGGGCTGGGCAGGGCCGTCTCAAGGACATGAATAGCGATGGCCAGTGCCGCCAGTGCTGCGATGCGGCGATCATCCGGGGTGCTGTGAAGGCGCAGGGGAGGCGGTTGTGTCATGGCGTTAAAAGTTGATGCTGTCAAAGCGCGGATTACGACCGGCGATAGTAATGCTGATCAGATTAGGCAGGCAGGCGGCGAATTCGGCATCATTCTGTAACCAGCCACTGTGGACGCAGAGTTGGTTGCGGCAGGGTGACTCGACAAAACGGATGCGGCCATCCTGTACCTCGATGATGCTGCTGCCCAGCGGGCCGTCGAAGGTATAACGCTGTGAGTGCTGCAGGGGTATTATCATTGGTGTCTGATCCGCTACCTGGATGCGGGCGGTTTCGCCCTGGCTGCCATCCCCCCAGAAATGACTGTAGAGCCAGGGCAAAAGTACCAGAGCGGCACAGATGACAATGATATCGGCGCTGGTCAGAATTTTTGTTCTGATCATGACGGTTCTTCAATAACAGTATTGATATTATGTTGCAGCTGAATGCGTTGAGCCATGGCGCGAGTCAAATGTGCGGTTAGTTCATTGTCTATCAGCATTGCTTCGTGAATCCCCATTTGTTGGGCAATATTATGCCAGTTTTTGGGGCCGGCAATCAGCAGGGCCGTGGCTGCAGCATCGGCTATGGCGGCATTGTTATGGATAACGGTAACGGCTAACGCCTCGCTGCCTGGGTGGCCGCTACGTGGGTCGATGATGTGATGGTAACGCTGGCCGTTATACTCAAAAAAACGTTCATAGTTTCCCGAAGTGAATACGCTTTCGTCACCCTGTGTTTCCAGGGCGGCAATGATTCCTGGCTGTTTTGGATGTCGAATGCCGATGCGCCAGGGACGCTCTCCGCGTTGGCCAATGGCGCGTAGGTCGCCGCCGGCATTGACGATGGCGTTATTGATGCCACGTTGTTTGAGTAGCTCGATGGCCTGATCAACGGCGTAACCCTTGGCAAAGGCGCCCATATCCAGTTGTACGGCAGTGTTGTTGCTGGACAGTGTGTGATCGTCGAAGCTGAGATTGCTCATACGCGGTTGTAATAACAGTAATTTCTGGATGGCCGCGCTGGCAGGGGGTGGTCCCTCCGGCGTGTCGCTGTGAAATCCCCACAGGTCGATCAATTGACCGATGGCCGGGTTGAACAGGTGCTGGCTGGATTCGGCCAGCTGCTGGGCCTGTTGCAGCAGCTTTAATTCGACATCATTAATTTCGATGGCCTGGCCTTTGGCCAGGGCGGCATTGATGTCGTGCAGCCGACCCGGCAACCAGCTATGCCAGTTGTGGTGCAGATCATGCAATTGTGTATCTATGTCATGAATGGCCTGGTTGGCCTGTGCGGTATCAACATCCCACAGGCTGACATCGACCAGGGTGCCCAGAGCCAGTAACTGGCTCTGCTGGAAGGGTTCGCTATTGATGTCTGAGCTGCCGCAGCCGTTTATCAGGGCAGTGATCAGCAGGGTGACGAGCAGGGTCGGTCCGCGCATTACTGCAGTCGTGCCTCAATGCAGTCGAACAAGCGGGCGCTGATATTGATATCAAATTGGGCGTCGAGTTCGCGTATGCAGGTCGGGCTGGTAACGTTGATTTCAGTCAGATAATCACCAATCACATCGAGACCAACAAACAGTAACCCTTTTTCACGCAGGGTAGGCCCGACTTCGGCACATATCCAGCGTTCACGTTCACTCAGGGGGCGGCCTTCGGCGCGGCCTCCTGCCGCAAGGTTGGCGCGGGTCTCTCCGGGTGCCGCCAGGCGGGCCAGACTATAGGGAATGGGTTCACCATCAATGAGCAGGATGCGTTTGTCACCATCGCGGATTTCTTCGAGATAACGCTGTGCCATTATCAGTTGCCGACCATGTTCGGTCATGATCTCAAGTATTACGTTGATGTTGGGGTCCTGGCGGCGAATGCGAAACACAGAGGCGCCACCCATGGCCGATAATGGTTTCACAATGATGTCGCCAAATTCATTGAGAAACTCCCGGATGCGATCGGCGTTACTGGTAACCAGCGATGGGGCGGTGCAGTGGGGAAACCAGGCCGTTGCCAGTTTTTCATTGGCGTCACGTAAGGACTGGGGTCGATTGATAATCAGTGTACCGGATCGTTCGGCCAGTTCGAGCAGATAGGTAGTGTAGATATAATCGATATCAAAGGGCGGGTCCTTGCGCATCAGGATAACGTCGAGCTCGGCCAGGGGTTGCGTGTCTTCCGGGCCCAGCTTAAACCAGTTTTGCAGACTGTCCTGTACCTGTATGGTTTGCCAACGAGCATATGCTGCACCATCACGCAGAAACAGATCCTGCTGTTCCATATAAACTATCTGCCAGTCACGTTGCTGCGCTTCCAGCAGCATTGCCAGACTGCTGTCTTTTTTGGGGTTGATCGATGCCATGGGATCCATGACGATGCCGAGTTTGATAGTCATTTAACCGGGATTATGTCGTGTTGCTTCAGTTTGATGTAAGGACATTATTTTAAGACAAATAACAGGGTCGCGTGTTTGAAGCAAGCATAAAGTCAGTTTGCCGTTATTGTGCCGGAGTCTTTTAGTTCTCGGGCGGCCGCCAGGGATGCCAGGCGGGCGATTACACCATAGGCGTAGAAACGATTAACGTCCGCATGTGGGGCCAGATCCCGCTCAGGGGCAATGCCGGGTTCGGCAAAGGCTAGCGGTTCAAAGTGCATACCCGGGGCATTAAGGTTTTCGTTGGCGCCGCGGCGGGTATGGACACGATAAAATCCACCGACAACAAAATGATCGATCATGTAGACAACCGGTTCGCTGACTGCCTGTTCTTTACCCCAGGTCTCAAAGGTGTAGACACCTTCCTGGATAATAACCCGCGAGGTTTGCTGGCCTCCTTTTGTTGCCGCCATGCGATTGCGTTGTTTACGATTCAGGTTGCGTATGTCATCGGCCGAATGTGCAGTCATAATACCCATACCATAGGTGCCACTGTCGGCCTTGATCACGACAAATGGATCGCGATCCACGCCGTGTTCAGCATATTTTGTCCGGATGTTGTTCAGTAAAGTATCAACATTGTCGGCCAGGCATGTTTCGCCATCGCGTTTCATAAAATCGATTTCACCGCAGTGCATGAATAAGGGGCTTATCAACCAGGGATCGATGTCGATCATTCGGGCGAATTCATCGCTGACCTGTTTGTAGTGTTCGAAGTGGCCGGATTTCAGACGATTGCTCCAGCCCAGTGCCAGTGGCGGAATAATAGGTTGCTCCAGTCCTTCGAGGATGGCTGGCCGACCTGCGGATAGATCGTTATTGAGTAGAATCATACAGGGCGTAAAGTCTTTGACCCCCACCCGATTGTCCTGGCGTAGCAGTGGTTCCAGGGTCAGTTTACGACCTGATGGCAATTCCAGACTTTGTGCCTGGTTGATGTCCGGCAATAATGAGCCGATGTGAATATCAAAGCCAGCCTTGCGGATAATGTCCTGCAAAGTGGCTATGTTTTCCATATAGAAGGTGTTGCGGGTGTGATTTTCAGGTATCAACAATATTTGGTTGGCCTGCGGGCAGATATGTTCTATAGCGGATTGTATGGCCTGGATGCATAGCGGCATGAAGGCCGGATTCAGGTTATTGAATCCGGCCGGGAATAGATTGGTATCCACCGGGGCCAGCTTGAAGCCGGCATTACGCAGGTCGGTTGAGGCATAAAACGGGGCTGGAGTTTGTTGCCATTGGTGCCGGAACCAGGTTTCGATATCCACGACATGTTCAAGCAAATGGGTTTCGATTTGCTGCAGGGGGCCGCTCAGCGCTGTGGTCAGATTGGGTACCGAGTGTAGGTGTTCCAGGGTCATAGATGTTGTTCCATCGGGGTAGGGTTAATATATAGTAACGCATAGCGTGTGGCAGAAAAAACAGGAAAAAATAAGGTGGTTTTTTAACTGATTGATTTGTTGGTGGTTATTGATTTTATTGATGATTGTTCAGGGTGTTGCATGGCGCCAATAAACAAGGATATTTTAACGGCTGTGTTATAATCGGCCAAAAGAGGGTGTGGATCAAGACGGGTATTGCTGCCTGAGTGGTGGTAGGCCGAATAGTCCGGGAGTTAGAGCGTCGTTGACAAATAAAACCCCAAGCAGATCTTTGGCTGGACAGGGCAAGGCTGCACAACGTGTCTGCGTGCTGGCTGGCTCGATGGGTGGCCCGGCAGGGCTACGCCGTTTTTTCCAATCTCTGACAGGCTTCCTGCCGGTTGCCTTTGTTGTCGTTATGCCGATCAGTCCTGATGCTGTGCCCCTGTTGTGTGATTTTATCTCTCGACATACGAGGATGCGGGTCTTGCCGGCGTTGTCAGGTCATGTGTTGAGGCATGGAGAAATAGTAGTTATGCCGACGGATCGACTGCTGATACTGGATGAAGCGGGGAAAATCAATCTGGTCTCGCCGGTGAATAAGCTGCTTAATCCCGTTGATGTGACGATGAAGGCCCTGGCCCGGCACTTCGGTAACAATACTGGCGCAATAGTATTCAGTGGTATTGGTGAAGATGGTCAGCAGGGCTGTCGTGCCATCGTTGAACACGGCGGGGAGGTCTGGACCCAGTGTGAGCAAAGCTGCCATTTTGACAGTATGTCACGCTATGTTCGTGAGACCTGCAAGGTCAAGTATTCATCAACACCGGAAAATCTCGGGGCTCGTCTACAAAGCGAGCTGACAGGTGTGAAACCGCGACATCGGCCCGGTGTTGTAATGGCGGGCTAGGTTGCCGGGTTTGATGGTTCTGCCCGCGCGACTATGTCTCAGAAAAATTGTTCTAGATATCTCCCCATAAGGACTGAAGAATGGCAAGCGCGGCCAGGCCAGCGGTTTCTGTGCGTAATATTCGTGGTCCAATGGATACCGCCTGATAACCGTTTCGTTTGGCCAGTTCAATTTCGCTGCCTTCAAGCCCGCCTTCAGGGCCAATCAATAATTCTACTCCAGTAGTCGGTGGTGGCAGGTTTTTGAGTCCTTGCTCGGCGTCGGGGGCTAACACCAGGCGTAATGGCGGCTGTTCTGTGGTTTGGGTCAGCCATTGGGTTAAAGGTGTGATGGAGTGAATGGCGGGCACCTGATTACGACCACACTGTTGGCAGGCGGCGATAATAATGCCTTGCCAGTGTTGTTGACGTTTGTTGCGCCGCTCCTCATTGAGGTGTACTCCACAACGTTCAGTGATCAGTGGCACGATACGCCTAACCCCGAGCTCAGTGGCTTTTTGCAAGGTATAGTCCATGCGTTCACCACGGGAAATACCCTGTAATAGCGTGATCTCCAGCGGTGACTCTACTGAGCGGGAGACAAAGCTCTTGAGGCAGGCAGTAACCTGGCGGCGGCTGACCAGTTCCAGAGTGGCTGTATATTCTCCTTCCC
>Ga0316187_10004323_pt1 | contig 12285 bp, 19 predicted proteins | sample CroRivburrow1_MG_FD_204927 | JGI IMG/M metagenome (GOLD analysis project Ga0316187, IMG submission 204927) | Coastal sediment microbial communities from Maine, United States - Cross River worm burrow 1 | ecosystem: Environmental > Aquatic > Marine > Coastal > Sediment | place: USA: Maine...
CCAACTACTACACCAACGACTGACCCTGCCATGACTGACTCCGCCATGACTGATAAGGCTGATACGCCCCCCGGCCCTGTGGCCGCCGCTGACGATGGTGGCCTGTTCGAGTTGGAATACGTCACCTCGACCGAGGCCACCGACATCGTCGGTATCGCCGACCGTTACGAGCTGTTCATCGGCGGTGGGTTCCGCAAACCGGCGTCGAAGGAATACTTCGAGACGATCAACCCCGCCACCGAGGAGGTCCTGACGTCGGTGGCCGCCGGTTCGAGCCGCGACATCGACCGGGCCGTCGGCGCTGCCCGCGACGGATTTGAGACCTGGAGCGCCCTGCCGGGGTCAGAGCGGGCCAAGTACCTGTTCCGCATCGCCCGCCTGCTCCAGGAGCGTGGCCGGGAGTTCGCCCTGTTGGAAACCCTCGACGGGGGCAAGCCGATCCGCGAGGCCCGCGACTTCGACGTGCCGACCGCCGCCGCCCACTTCTTCTACTACGCCGGATGGGCCGACAAGCTGGAGTACGCCTTCCCCGGGCTCGATCCCAAACCTCTCGGGGTGGCCGGTCAGATCATCCCCTGGAACTTCCCGCTGTTGATGCTGGCCTGGAAGATCGCCCCTGCGCTGGCCACCGGCAACACCATCGTGCTCAAACCGGCCGAGACCACCCCCCTCACCGCCCTGCTGTTCGCCGAACTGGCGGCCGAGGCGGGTCTGCCCGACGGGGTACTGAACGTGGTCACCGGCGACGGGGCTACCGGGGCCGCCCTGGTCGATCATCAAGGGGTCGACAAGGTTGCCTTCACCGGCTCCACCGAGGTTGGCAAGGCCATCCAGTCGAGCCTGGCCGGCACCGGTCGCCACCTCACGCTCGAACTGGGAGGCAAGGCCCCCCACATCGTCTTCGACGACGCCGCCCTCGACCAGGCGGTCGAAGGGGTGGTCAACGGCATCTTCTTCAATCAGGGTCACGTCTGCTGCGCCGGGAGCCGCCTGTTGATTCAGGAATCGGTGTCGGAGGTGTTCGTCGACAAGCTCAAGCGCCGTCTGTCCACCCTGCGGGTCGGCGACCCGCTCGACAAGAACACCGACGTCGGCGCCATCAACAGCCGGGCTCAGCTCGATCGCATCACCGAATTGGTGGAGGCCGGACGCAGCGAGGGAACCGAGATCTTCCAACCGGCCTGCGCCCTGCCCGACCGGGGTTTCTGGTTCACCCCAACGCTGTTCCTCGACGTGGCCCAGAGCAGTCGCATTGCCCGGGAGGAGATCTTCGGTCCGGTGCTGTCGATCAGTACCTTCCGAACCCCGGCCGAAGCGGTGGAGAAGGCCAACAACACGCCCTACGGATTGTCGGCGGGGGTGTGGACCAACAAGGGATCACGCATCCTGTGGATGGCCGACCGCCTCAAGGCAGGCGTGGTCTGGGCCAACACGTTCAACAAGTTCGACCCCGCCTCTCCCTTCGGCGGTTACCAGGAATCGGGATTCGGCCGAGAGGGTGGTCGTCACGGCCTGCTCCCGTACCTGCAAGGAACTCACTGATGGCTACCAGTTCGTCGTCCCGGCTCGATGTGCGCAAGACCTACAAACTCTTCATCGGCGGCGCCTTCCCCCGCAGCGAATCGGGGCGCACCTATCCCGCCACCGACAACGACGGCAACGTCTTGGCCCGGATGGCCGAGGGCTCGCGCAAGGACCTGCGCGACGCCATGAAGGCCGCCCGCTCGGCCCAATCGGGTTGGGCCGCCCGCACCGGCTACAACCGGGCCCAGATTCTGTACCGGGCGGCCGAGATGCTGGAGGACCGGGCCGACACCTTCGTCGCCCAACTCGGTTATGGCGGGTTGAGCAAACCCCAGGCCCGCCGTGAGGTTGAGCAGTCGATCGATCGTCTTGTGTGGTACGCCGGTTGGGGCGACAAGTACGCCCAGATCATGGGCAACCTCAACCCCGTGGCCGGTCCGTTCTTCAACATCTCGACGCCCGAACCGGCCGGTGTGGTGGGAACGATCGCCCCCGAAACCCCGGCCCTGCTCGGTCTGGTTTCGCGCATGGCTCCGGCCATTATTGTCGGTAACACCATGGTGCTCGTCGCCTCCCACCGCTGGCCCATGCCTGCGGTGACCTTCTCCGAGGTGCTGGCCACCGCCGATCTGCCCGGTGGTGTGGTCAACATCCTCACCGGACCCAAGGCAAACACGGTGCCGGTCATGGCCGCACACATGGACCTCAACGTGATCGACGCCTTCGGCCACACCCAGGACGACATGGCCATGATCGAAACCAACGCCGCCCACAGCGTGACCCGGGTAGTGCGCCCCGCCGCCGACGGTTTTGCCTGGAACGACGACCGGGTGGCCCGCAGCCCCTACATGATCGCCGACTTCACCGAGATCAAGACGATCTGGCACCCCAAGGGCATGTGAGTTGATGAAGTGTCCGACATGTGACGATCAGTTGCTGGTCGTCACCGAGCGGGCAGGCATCGAGGTCGATGTGTGCCCCCAGCGTCAGGGTATTTGGCTTGATCGCGGCGAGATCGGCCGCCTCGTCGTCATGCACGCGCCCGAGCTCTCCTCGTCTCCCGGCGTGGGCCGACCATGACCGGGCCCTCACGGAAACCGACCACGTCGTAGCCGGGGTCCGGGAGGTTGCTGTTGAGGAAGGCGACGACCGACAGCTTGTAGAGGCCGGAGTTGGATGTTGGTGACCCTCCGGGCGTCCCATCAGGCAGGGTGTTGGCCGGGACGGCGATGTCGACGGTCCACTTCCGGCAGTGGATCTGGCCCGTGTTCACGTCACACGGTTGCCAGTTGGCCTTCAGCACCGAGACCATCCCCAAGGCGTGGGCATCGGGACTAGGGCCGACGGGGAAAGGTCAGGTGGATGGAGCAATAAGATCGAGGTCGATCAGTTGCTGGAGCACAGTCATCGACTCGGTGATCTCCGGACACCCACTGGTTGCCCTTGCCTCGGCTCCCCGGAGCCCGGCGGCCGTCATCGACAGTTTGGAACCAGATCGTCGTCGGTGGGGTGGCTTGGGACTGGCGGAACCGGGCGGCGCATCGCCGAGGGTGAACAGCCCCTCAAGGCAGCGAAGGCCATGGGGTCCGTGTGAAGCCCACTCGGTGACTGGCCTGCGCTTCTGTCCCAGATCGGGCTCACCGTCTCAACCCGACCGTTGATCAGTCCCGGGCAAAGCGCGGCCTCGTAACCGCCTGCTAGCGTCGTGTCGGTAACGGGAGACAAGCCAAGGAGATCAAAATGGCGAGTGCCGAAGCTGAAGCAATCAAGGCCGACCTGCAGGCCTGGTCGCTGTCGCTGCAAACCGACCCCCCGCCTGACCTTGAGGACATGCGCTCTTCCTACGCCGCTCTGGCCAACCTGGGAACGGTGCCCGAAGGGGTGAGCTGGACCGATGTCGACGTCGACGGTATCCCGGCCATCTGGGCCGATCCCAGCGGTGGTTCACAGGATCGAGTGCTGCTGTACGTCCACGGCGGTGGCTATGTCATCGGCGCCGCCCAATACTACAAGAATCTGACCGGTCACCTGGCCAACGCCATCGGTTGTCGGGTGCTGAACCTCGACTACCGCCTGGCCCCCGAGCACCCCCACCCGGCCCCCGTCACCGACGCCGTCCAAGGGTTCCAGTGGCTACGGGCCCAGGGAATTGAGGCCAATCACATCGCCATCGCCGGCGACTCCGCCGGCGGGGGCCTCACCCTCGCCACCATGTTGTCGCTGCGCGACCAGGGCCTGGGTCAACCAGCGGCAGGCGTGCCGATCAGCCCCTGGGCCGACATGGAGGCGCTCGGGGCATCGATGACCACCAACGCCGAGAACGACGTATTGGTGGCCATGGAGATGCTGCAGGGCATGGCCATGATGTTCCTGGCCGGCGGTGATGCCAAGGATCCCCTGGCCGCCCCGATCTATGGCGACTACACGGGCCTGGCCCCGCTCTACATCCAGGTCGGGGGCCATGAGACCCTGCTCGATGACACCACCAGGGTCGTGGCCAAGGCCACTGAGGCCGGGGTCGACGTGCAGAGCGAGGTGTTCCCCGAGATGCAGCACGTGTTCCAGTTCGCCGCAGGCCGTATGCCCGAAGCCACCGACGCCGTGGCCAAGATCGGGGCCTACCTGCGCCCCCGGCTCGGCCTGTAGACCCATGGTCATCTGAGGCCGTCGTGGACGGATTTGAGCTCATCGCCGATCGCCGCATTCGGGCGGCCCAGGCTGAGGGGTTCTTCGACAACCTGCCGGGCGCGGGCAAACCGATCCGCGACCTCCATCGCCAGCGCCCACCCGGCTGGTGGCCTGCCCGGTTGGTGAAGGAGGAGCGGAGCAGGCTCAAGGCCGAGCAGCTCGACCGGGAAATGCGGGCGGCGATGCCCGCCCTGTGGCGCTCGGGCTCCGAGGCGCAGGTGCTGGCCCAAGTCGGGGAGCTGAACCAGCAGATCCGTGACTACAACGGGGTCACCTCGCTCGAATGTCGGCCCCGGCTCGATCCTGCTGAGACCGTTGAGCGGTGGCACCGTTACCGCCGGGAACATCGCCCTCGCTAAACGGCTCAAGCTCGCTCTTGTCTGTCCCGGTCAGCTTCATCGGCCGTTCCCTGGGCGTGCTCCACTCGATCGGTCCGGTCCAGGAGACGATCGAGGATCAGACCAGCGACAACCTGGTCTACATCGCCACCGGCGCCGGCAGTCGCATCGGCATGCTCCGCTCGATGGCCAAGACCGAGGTTCAGGCCACTACCGACGCCCTGACCACGATGTTCAACCGCCGGGCCTTTGAGTCGCCTGGCCCGGTGAGGGCCTCAGCCCCGGCGGCGACGAGATCGGCGACGGCCTGGCGCACCTGATCGGCGGCGGCGGTGGAGATTACCGGCCCCATGAACGGTTGGGGGTCATCGTCAGGAGCGCCAACCCGGAGGCGACGAGTGGTGGCGACCAACGCTTCGAGCAGGTCGTCACCGACGGGGCCCGAGGGGAGGTAGAGGCGGCGGGCGCAGGTGCAGCGCTGTCCGGCGGTGGCGAAGGCGGAACGCACGATGATGTTGACCGCAGCGTCGACGTCGTCAACGTCGTCGGCCACCACCAGCGGATTATTGCCCCCCATCTCCAACGCCAGGACCACCTCGGGCCGCCCGGCCAGGGCGCGGTGCAGGGCCCGGCCGGTGGCCAGACTGCCGGTGGAGGCCAGTCCGTCGATGTCGGCGTCGACCAGGGCCGCTCCGGTATCGCGTGCCCCGATGCAGACGTTGAGCACCCCAGGTGGCAGCCCCGCCTCGGCCAGGAGGTCGGTGTAGATCACGGCCACCGTGGGAGCGGCCTCACTCGGCTTGTAGACCACGGTGTTGCCTGCGATCAACGCAGGCAGGATCTGCCGTTTGGCAGGTGGGCGGGGAAGTTGAAGGGGCCCAGCACGGCCATGACCCCGGTCGGTTGGTGGGTGAGCGAAGCGGTTGCCGAGATCTCGACTGTTGGGGTGCGCTCCTCGAAGGCGGCGAGGGCGAGGTCGACCTTGCCGATGACCGACGCCACCTCGGTGTCGGCCTCCCAACGGGGTTTGCCGGTCTCGGCTGAGATGGCGGCGGCCAGGGTGGCGCGGCTCTCGTCGACGATGGTGGCGAAGCGTTGCAGGATCGCTCGACGCTCGGCCACCGGGGTGCTGCGCCATGCAGGCAGGGCCGCCCGGGCGGCGGCCACGGCCTGGTTCACATCGTCGGCGTTGGCTGATGGTTCGTCCCACAAAACCGCACCCGAGCTGGGATCCACCGAGACGATGCGCTCGGTCGAGGTGCCGGGGCGCCAGCGGTTGTCGATGAAGCAGGCGTGGTGGTTGGTGGTGTCGGCCGTGGTCGAGGTCAAGCTTGCGGTCATGGCCGCAGGGTTTCGACGGCGGCGGTGAGGCGCTGTAGACCTTCGACCGCTTCGGCTTCGGTCAGGTTCAGCGCCGGGGCCAAACGTAGGACGTTGGCCCCGGCGATCAGGGTCATCACCCCGGCGTCGAGGCAGGCCAGTTGCAGCTCCTTGGCTCGCCCGGTGAAGGGTTCGGTCAACTCGGCTCCGATCAGGAGCCCGGCTCCCCGGATCTCGGCGAAGAGCGTGCGGTCGGGGTCGGCGGCGGCGAGGCCTGCGGTGAGTTGTTTGTGGCGGGCGGCGACGTTGGCCAGAAGTTCGGGTTTGCTGACCTCGTCGATAACGGCTCCGGCCACCGCGCAGGCCAGCGGGTTGCCGCCAAACGTGGTGCCGTGGGTGGCCCGTCCCAAGGCCGATGCCTGTGGTTCGGCGGCCAGGGTGGCCCCGATGGGGAAGCCGCCGCCCAGGCCCTTGGCGCTGGTCAACACGTCGGGGGTCACGCCGAGTTGTTCGTAGGCGAACAGCGTTCCCGTCCGACCGGCCCCCGTCTGCACCTCATCGAAGATCAACAGGGCATCGTGGCGATCGCAGATCTCCCGGGCCGCCCGCAGGTACTCGGGGCTGAGGGGCCGGACGCCACTCTCGCCCAGGATGGGCTCAATGATCACGGCGCAGGTGCGTTCGTCGACCGCCGCCGCCAGGGCCTCGGCGTCGCCGGGGGGAACGTGGCTGATGCCCTCCGGCGGAGGCCCGTAGCCCTCGCTGTAGGCGGGGGTGCCACCGGCGGCCACGGTGAACAGGGTGCGGCCGTGGAAGGCACCTTCGAGGGCGACGATGCCGTACTTCTCGGGGTGTCCGTTGTTGTAGGCGTGGCGGCGGGCCAGTTTCAGCGCCGCCTCGTTGGCCTCGGCCCCCGAATTGGCGAAGAACACCCGATCGGCGAAGGTGAGATCGGTCAGCTTTTGGGCCAGGGCGATGGCCGGTTCGTTGGCGAAGATGTTCGAGAGGTGCCAGAGCCGTCCGGCCTGTTGTTCCAGCGCGGCCCGCAGCGCCGGATGGTTGTGCCCGAGTGAGGTGACGGCGATTCCGCCTGCCAGGTCGATGTAGTCCCGACCGGATCGGTCGCGCACGGTGCTGCCCTCACCCTCGACGGGAACGATGGGCAGGGGAGCGTAGGTCGGTATCAGTAGGGCCTGGGCGGCGGCCAGGGTGTCGGAGGTGTCGTCGGCGGAGGGCATGACAAGAGACTACGCACCGGGGCCGGGTCGGGCTGGCCTTGAGTGTCACAGCCGCTGAGTAGGGTCGCCCTGACCGACAAACAGCGGAGGTGTACCCTTGTGTCCATGCCAGCGATGCCGTTCGATAGCGATGTCGTCGTCGATCCGGACGACCTGAAATCGCCAGAACGAGCCGCTCACCGACGAGCCGTAGACGTCGTGGCCCTAGCCGCAACGCGCCTGCTCGGCCCCGACTTTCGGGTGTTCTGCGATCTCAATTGGTACCCAAACGATGACGCCGGCGCCATGGCCCCTGATGTCATGGTTCTGCCCAGCGCCGCGGTGGAGGCCAGCCCCCGGTCGTACCGCCAGGCCCAGCCCGACGGCGAGGCCCCGATCGTGGTGGTTGAGGTGCCGTCCGACGGCGACAGCTTCGCTGCCTTTCGGGCCAAGGCGTTTCGTTACCGCGACCTGGGATCGGTGGCCTACATCGTGGTCGTCGATGGGCCGCGCCACACGGTGCTCCGTCTCGGCCCCGACAACACCGAGCCGGTGCTCTGGATCGACAAGCCCATTCCCGAACTCGGCGGGCTCAGCCTTGGTTTTGACGACAAAACCCTGGTGGTGACCACTCCAACCGGAGCCCAGGCCGCCAGCGCCGACGGACTACTGGCCATCGCCGAGCAGAGAGCGGAGGCTGAGCGAGGTCGCGTTGAGGTACTGGAGGCGCAACTCCGGGCACTCGGTGCCGAGCCTCAGCCGATGGATTCCGGCCGCAGCTCGTAGAGGACTTCTGCTACCGAGGCGTAGCCACCCGACTGGGTGCGTCCGGGGATCAGCTGCCAGCGTCGTCGCTCATAGATCTGCCGAGCACGGGAGTTGGCCTCCAACACCCACAGATTGAGCCCGCCGGCCGATCGATCGCGGGCACGATCGACGGCAACGTCGTGCAGCAGACCGCCGACCCCGCATCCCCACCACGGTGGGTCGACGTAGAGCCGGTCGAGTAATGTGCCCGTCGGAACCGTTTGGCAAGGCGATACCGCAACGACCCCGATGATCTCGTTGATGGTCAGGGCGACGATCACTTCGGCGCAGGGATCGGTAAGCAGCCGGTACCAGCCCTCCTCAAGCGACTTGGGGGTCGGTTTCGGGGCGGTTGGGGGAAAGATGTTGGCGAACCCGGCCAGGGCCGAGGCGCAGTGCACGGTGGCGATGCTCGGTCCGTCGCTGTCGTGCGCGATTCGCCAGTTGATCGAAGGGTCCGAGGGCAGCACGAAATCAATCTTCGGGCGGTCCGGTGGTGGCGGTCGAAGTCGCTGTAGCGTCGATCGGGGTCGGTAGAGCAGGCGTCGCCGGCCCGGTCGCATCGTCCGGTGGTGGGGTCGGCGGTTCGGCGGTGGCCGTGGATGCTGTTGCCGGAAACGCCATGGTGGTTGGTGTGATCGTTGCTGGGACGCCGGTGTCGGCCCGATCCTGATCCTCGTCGTCCATGCCGCAGATGTCGGATCGGGTGGCAGGGGCCAAGCGGTTGAACTCCTCTGGTGAGACCGGCTCCAGTGCCTCGGCCACGGCCTTCAGCTCATCGGTGGTCATACCTTCGCCCACGAGCCAGATCACCGTGAGGTCGTCCTGCCAGGCCAACGCGGGCCACGCAACCGAAACCGGCTCAGCCGAGGTCAGCTCGAATCCGGTGGCGGTGAATCCCTGAACCTCGGTCGGGTAGGTGGAGTCGGCGTCGGCAATGTCGTCGACGATGCTGGCCAGCGTCATGAACTCGCCGGTCTCGGGAAAAGGCCGGGTTGTGTCGGCCGTGAAGATCCTCAGGAAGGCCGATTCCTGTCGCTCCTCGGTCTCGCGGCGACGGTCGTCGCGGAACAAGAGGAACGAATGGGTCGGCGCCGTTTTGTCACCGTAGATGCAGGCGTCGCCCATCTGAGGATCGAAGCCCTCAGGCAGGAACCGGGCCAGCCGACGCACGGTGGTCCCCCCGTCGGGAACGGGCGTCGGAACCGTGCTGTCGAAGGCGCCCGAGGGGCCGGCGATCACGGCTGAGTCCGAGCCGCAGGCGGCGATGGCGAGCGTTGCTGCCAGTACGGTCACCCCGACTCGGATCATGGCCGAACCATAGGCCGATCGGAGCGGCCCGGGGCGCCGCCAGCTTAGCCTGGATTCACCGATCGGGTAGGTGGCTGATGGTGTGGGTATCCGCGAGAAAGGCCCCCTGAGCTGGGATTGTGTTGATGTTCTACGTCAACTGGTCCGAGCCACAGGAGGCACTTTCTGTGAGTGCCGTATCGCACAAAATTGATTGGGTCGAGGCGACCTTTGACAACCCAAATCTGGTTCCGAACGCGGGTCTGGTCCTGGCCGGGACGTTGATGGTCCGACTCGGTCTGGAGGCCCTGGTCAACACCTGGGTGAGGACTGGGTCGGTGTTCCCGGGCCGCAAGGTGTTGACGTTGGTGTCAGCAATGCTGGCCGGAGCGTCACATATCGACCATGTCGATACGTGACGGGCTGGGGCGACTGCTGAGGTGCTCCCGCATCGGGTGATGGCTCCCTCGACGATCGGGACGTTCCTACGGACCTTCACCTTTGGTCATGTCCGCCAACTCGATGCTGTGTTGTCCAGGGCCCTGGGCCGGGCCTGGAACCTCGGTGCTGGGCCCGGTAGCGGTGAGGCCATGGTCGTCGATCTCGACTCGACAACCGCCCACCCGAGGGCCGTGACACAGCCCAGCAGCCCACCCAAGTGTCGACAACACACTCCACCCGAGAACCCAGCTTCGCCGCGCCCCACCACCCCAAAAACGGCCTCCAGAAACCGACCCACACCCATCCCCCCACAACCAGCGAGCCCCAGACCCAACGGGTGGATCCAGGCTTAGAGCCTCGACAATTCGTTCCGTGAGGTCCGAATCAATCTGTTGAGCAGAGAATATTCCAAGTTGCCGTCCGGCCGATTCCGGCTGCTGCTGCTGAGAAGTTCGGGACCCAGTTGGCCACTGGGCGAGACGAAAGCTGAGCAGGCCACCCGTCGATGCTCTCGCTCTCAATCGAGGAGCTACAAGTATAACCTTGATAGCATTATGTAGTGTGAGTTATGTTGTGGGACGTGTCCGAGGTTCCCGTTCTCTACCACCCGAGGTTCGCTGCTCAGTATCTTGAGATGGCTGAACTGGCTACTGGGTCGGATGCGCAGTTGGGGATCTTTGGCGATGTCACGGCCTTGATTTTGGCCCTTGAGTAGTCGGGTCATGAGGTGGAGGAAGACAATCATCATCCAGATGCGATCAGTCACCCTGTTGTGACTTCGCGGTACATGGCCTTCGCTTTGCGTCGGACTCCGCCGACGTTGGCGACCCCGTACGCCTATTCCCCTCCTGTCCTTCGGATCCCCGATGTCTGGTTTATCGATAAGGCGACAGGTGGCGAAGTGGCGGTGATGATGTTGATGGGAGACAAGGCCGGTGTTGGGAACGACTGGTATCCCGGTGTTGTGCAGAAGATCGATAACGGAAGCATGGTCGTTGAATGGGAGCACGAGAATCCGGGATACGAGGCTCAGATAAGGAGAAGATAATGAGTGGTGACGAGAGGTCTATGATTCCGGTGGGGCCAGATACCTTTAGCTCCGAGGAGTTTGCCAGTGCCACCGACCGAGTTCGTGTCGCACGAGTCTCTGCGCTTGAAAACCCAGAGTTCGCGGCGTTGGTCGATGGCAAACTTGAACGAATGGGTCAAAGAGTGGAGACGCTTAAGGCGCTTCGCAAAGCTCGTGGTCTTACCCAGGCACAGCTCACCGAGGAGCTTGGGATGACCCAGGGTGAGGTTTCTCGTCTTGAACGCCGAGACAATCTGCACCTGGCGACCTTGTCTCGATTTATCGAAGCCACTGGGGGTCGCTTGCGGATCACGGCGATCTACGACAACACCGAGGTCGAAGTGGCCATTGGCGACCTGGCCAAAGTCGACCCTCCCGTCGAGGCATGACGCCGATCTCGGTTGACGCCGTCGAAAGCGGCCGCTGTTCCTGCAGCACTGGGTGAATCGGCGGAGCGGTGTCGGAGGGGCCTCAGAGGCCGAGCTCCTCGGCTGCGGCCTGGGTGCCCTCGACCCGGGCCGCGATCTTGGCGAAGGCGGTGTCGCGGCTGGTGGCGACGTCGTCGCTGAAGGGGGAGTAGCCGCAGTCGTCGGTGGTGCCCAACTGGTCGGCGGGGATGTGTTCGGCCGCGGCGAGTACCCGATCGCGCACGGTCTGCACCGATTCGACCTCTTCGTTGATGACGTCGATCACGCCGACGTAGACCCGTTGATCGGCCTTCAGGTGCTTGGCCACCTCGGCCAGCGCCACCCCGGGGTCGGACTCGCTGGCCATCTGCATGAAGAAGCGGCCGACGTCGAGGGTCATGAATTGGGGGATCAGGGCGGTGTAGGCGATATCGGCGCTGTGGGTGGAGTCGTGATCGCCGCCGGGGCAGGTGTGGACCCCGATCCGGAGGCGTTCCTCGGGGGAGAAGCGGGCAAACACCGAGTTGTTGAGGTCGATGAAGCTCTGGAGCAGACCCCCGGACGGATCGAGCTTGAGGGCGAGCCGGGCCTCGGTGAAATCGACCTGCACGCTGTCGGCCCCGGCGTCGAAACAGCTGCGGATGTCGGCCGTGGCCTGGTTGATGAGATCGGCGGTGAACTGCTCCTGGGAGTAACCGTCGAGTCCGGCCTGGGGGTACAGTAGACCCATGGCTGAGGCCGAGATGACCGCTTGTTTGATGGGGCGGTCGGTGAAGCGCAGCGCCCGCTCGACGTAGCCTCCGGCCAGGTTCTGATAGCGGAACGGGCCTTCGGTGATCACCGGGAGCTGGCGTTCGTGACCGTCGTCGAAGGGGATGACCACCCCGTCGGGCGAGGGCGGTCATGCCTTCGAGGGGGTAGGTGGCGAAGCTCGACTTGGTTTGCTCACCGTCGCTCACAATCGGCGATCCGGTGGCGTCGAAGTGGGCCAGGGTGTCGGACACGGCGGCGTCGAACGCCTCCTCCATGGCCTCGGGCGTGGCCGACCCCTGAGCGAAGGCCGCCATGGTTGCTTGCAGCTCGGCGGTGCGGGGCACACTGCCGACGGGCTCGGTGGGGATGGCCATGTCAAACTTCTGATAGAAGGTATGGGCGAGGTGAGCCCCTCTGGATCGACGCGGTGC
>Ga0316187_10004325_pt1 | contig 12283 bp, 10 predicted proteins | sample CroRivburrow1_MG_FD_204927 | JGI IMG/M metagenome (GOLD analysis project Ga0316187, IMG submission 204927) | Coastal sediment microbial communities from Maine, United States - Cross River worm burrow 1 | ecosystem: Environmental > Aquatic > Marine > Coastal > Sediment | place: USA: Maine...
CGTAATTGTAATTTTCTCCTTCTCCTTTTCTGATAAAACTTATTGACTTCATTTTCATTTTTTCTAAATTATTGGCAACGGTTTAACTATGATACGTTGCGGACATTTCCGCAGGAAACTGTCCGCCATAGCTCTAAGTTAGTAAATAAGCGAGGATTTCCGCCTGGGAAATCCACCGTAATGAATTGTAGGTATTGTTGCCAACTGTTTTTACTGGTTTGAGTAAGCCGAACCCGTTCCGTATTTCAATTCAGACCGAGTAAATATGCTGTTTGAGTTATAATTCCATCTGAGAGTCTACCAGAGCAATGGCTATTAATTCAGCTAAACCTAAATTCTTGTTTCTTCTTCGATGTTGGCTCATAGAATTTTGGCTGTTAAAGCTCAAATACACCTTTAGGGATAGCGTGAAAACCAGTAGTTATAACGATATCTTCGATATCTTTAACTTTAACCAATTCAGTGGTATGGATTGTGAATTCCCTTGGATATACCTCCGAATTAATAATAACATCTTTTATTCCTTTTATAGACAACACTTTATCTTTAATTCTTTCTAAATCCGTATTCTCTTTAGCGTTAGTTCCAAATATTTTTCCGTGATTTCCTGGTATCAAATTTTCTGATAATAAGCTCATGTTTTGTGTCTTTTATTCTTTAATGATTGTATGTTGTTCAAAGTGGGCATAACAGCTAATAAGTAGAATAAGAATGGATAATAGTACTGTTGCTTTCTTATGGTTAAATTAATAATTATCAACCTAAAGATGATTAAATAAGGCATCTATACTGAAGAACAAAACAACGCTACTATACACTAATTTCTATCATATCATTTAAACATTAATTCCTTTCCGTTATCGTCTTATAGCGCTTAAGAAAATTTTCTGAAGGGAATAGTATCCAACTTCTCAGGAACGATCAAAGATAAAATGGACCGTACAGGCCGACATATCCCCGTCATTGTTAAAGTCGTATTCCCCGGTTTCGGCGCCTCCATTAAGGGATAGCGTTGTCCCGTCATAGGTGTGGCCGTAGGTATCCCAATCATCAGGGTAAGTATCCCAGACAATGGCAAAGTAGAATGTTTGCTCCCACTCCTCCCAGAACATTTCTCCGCTTACGGTATACGCATCCCTGTCTACCGGATCGAGTGTCAGGGTAAAGCGGCCATTGGCTTGCACAGACATGCTGGCTGTTCCCCCGTCCTCAACCACGTCTACAGAGACGGTGTTTACACTAAATTGGGCTTTGGTGGCCTCCCAGGTTCCGGCGAGTTCGCTGATCTGGAAGGTGCCGTCTTTGGTTAGTACGACTTCGTCATCATCATCATCATTACAGGAGAAAGTAAGAGAAATCAACGAGATCAAAAAAAGATAGGTGAAATGTTTCATGGCGATAAATTTTAGAAGAGAGGGGCAACTCCCCTTCTGATTACAGCAATAAAAGTATTGAGATCTTTCGCTGCGGGCAATGACCTTGGTCAGTTTGCTATGAAAAACGTTCTGCACTTGGCCGTCTTCTTCGATCTTTTAAAGCAGCTTCTCAAGGTCATCAACTTGCTCAGCAGTCAGTTCCTTTATGGCCCAAAGCCAAAGCAATATTGGACAACTATCATGAGGCCGGGGACCATGCACTCCCAAAATTCAGCAACTTCAGAGTACAAAAAATCTATATAATCCTGGCCTTGTGACTACTTTTTGTTTAGAGCTCATAAATCCGGAGCTACCCAGTACCTTTTAATCGATCTATTTCACTCTGAATCTGTTGGAGGAAATCATTGCTGATATGGAACTCGAAATCAAGATAACTATGGGTGATTCTTCTGGCAGTCAGGATATCCTGCAGAAGCCCGGTTAAATTTGGGACCTTCAAAAGGTCATTCACTACATTTTCCTTTTTCGATTTAAGGGTATAATTCTTCCATGTCGGACTCTCCATGTCTGCGTTTGCATTGCCAAATTCAAAGTCTATGAAAGATCGATCCTCCGGATTCAGAATATTACGCACCAACGATCTATATTGGTGTACCCAGGGATCCCATTCTGCTTTTTCATTATTTCTGGTCAGCAAATATTTGTAATATCCGGACAAAAAATCTTTTATATTATCATTTTCAATAAGGACCAGCCTCCCGGTTGAGTTCAGTTCCAGATAAGTGGGACTCAATATTTCATATCGATTTATAGAGGCTGTAAATTCAATTGAAATTGCAAGCTTAAGTATATCCGGGTTGGTTTCTTTTCCGGTTAAGACCTCTAATTGATACTCAGCAAGGTCAATTAACTCAGCCTCAAATTCCTTTTTTAGCTTTACGGTTTCCTGTAATTCTAAAAAATCTTCTTTAAGGCGCAACAAATAGGATAAATAGATCTCGCGCTCCTTTATGGTTTCGCTAAAATTGCCGACTTGCAGGGCGATTAAAATCCCGATAACCACCAATACAATTTCCCCAATGGCATATTTCAAGTATTTTCCAGTTTTCATACCAGCCGAAGCCTTAGCGGAGGTTGGGTTATCGTCTGCTAGTTTTTTGCGTATTTTTCGAAAGATATTAATCATAGTTTCTGCTTTAAACGCCAGCGCGGCAGGCTGGCCCATTCGCTAAATTGGTCCACAGGACCAATTTGTCTCTTGCGATACGCGCTCTGTCCTCTAAAGAATTTTATCATATAAGGCAGCGGTTGGTTGTCCTTTCTAAGGTAATAAATAATTAAATATGGCTAGAAAGACCTTCGCATTTATTGTACTGCTTTACAATGATGTTCCAATGGAGATAGTAAGTGAATTAACCCAGCATGTCCGCAGTAACGTAGTGAAGGCGGACTTGCCCACCGTAGCGGAGCGAAGGAGGGGGTCATTCCAGTATAGAGATACCCCAGGAGTATTATGGAAAAGTAGTTCAGAAGAGGGTCAGTGTTGAGATGGAGAGGATTTCAAGGATCCTTAGATAAGGGTTGGTGTATGAAGCGTCACGCTTTTGGCGTGATGATTTTATAGTCATTGTTGTGCTTTCGTTATTTTTGAAGTTCTTGCTCTATTAGCCCAATTAATTCTATGGCATCCTCTTTTGCGGAGTTATGAACACTACCTAGTGCTGTAGACCAAATTTCAATATTTTTAATCATACTCTGGAAGTCCAAATCTTCCATAAGCCTTTCGTAATTTCTAATATTCCTGAAATATCCAATTTTGATTAAAGTTTGATTACTTGCTTTATTTATTAAAGATTTAGGCATGATATCCAAAGACAATTTTTCATTACCCATAAATGGCTTCATAGCATTTTCCAGGAGCACTTTATTATAGTCAATTCGTTCCTTTTCAAAAGTTAATAGGTATTGATAGCGGTCTTCATATAAATCTGTAATCTTATTTCTAAGATTATTATTAATCACTATTTCCAAGCCTTTAGACTGTAATAGTTTGTATCCATTTGTCTTACTGCTAAAGTGAGGATATGCATTAAGATATGAGAAATAGTACCCTAAAGAATCATGATACGGAATGTTGTTCTCAAGAGCCTTTAGCATCATTTTACTCGATATTGATTTATTTTGTAGCGTTGTAATATTGCTCTCAAAATCGTTTAGATCATACTTAAGATTATCTCGAATTTCTGAAAGAAGTAATCGTTCGCTTTTTCTTTCTTTTTGATATTCATTCCAATTATTAATCTGCAGCGCAATCAAAATCCCAATAACGACGAGCACTATCTCTCCAATTGCATAAAGCAGATACTTACTGAACTTATTTTCAGTTAGTAATGACTGTCTGATACGCCTAAAAAAATTAATCATAGAAAGGAAATGATTGGTTGTTCTTCCTAAGGTAAGGAATTATTATAAGTGAATTTAAATCATGTTTCCGTATCCAATACGGTTGATTCGTTTTGGTAGAAATCGTGTATAACACGAGCCTGCCTTGTCGGCAGACAGGCATGATGCTCGCGCTAGCGGGGCCTTATTTTTTTTTAAATTTCTAATGTTTCCAATGTCTAACTTTACTAATTTACAATGTTTAAACTTTTGCTGATCTGGAACATAATGTTTAAAATCATAAATTAATTTAACACAAAAATGCAAAGAGTGAAATAAAGTTCAGCTAACAAAAAAGTAGCTATAGTGGTGCAGCTCAAACATCTAGACAGATACCGGTGCTGTCCTCATAATACTTCTGTATCTTATACTTAAAAATAAATTAAGATGAATTCAACTATAAAATTCTGTTTTCGATACATTTTACTATATACTACTTTATGTCCATTATTATTTATGTCCTGTGAGCAAAAATCTACTGAAACAGCTGAGATCAGGGGTGTTTATGGAGACCCCAAACCTTTCTGGGATAAAGAATTAAATCTTAATGATCTTGGGGTTAATGCTATTTTTGTCCACAGCGGATCTATCAATCATGAAATGGTTAACAGGGCCAGATCTGAGGGATTAATGTTATTTGCTGAATTTGCCACCTTGAATGGTAAAAATTATGTAGAAACGCACCCTGAAGCCTGGGCAATCAATGAAAAAGGTGAAAAAGCGCAAGCTGCATCCTGGTTTATGGGGGTTTGTCCTACCGAACCCGGTTTCCGTCTGTATCGTTTTGGCCAGCTGCGGGATTTACTTTTGGAGTATGACCTGGATGGTGTTTGGATGGACTATGTGCATTGGCATGCACAGTTTGAAGAACCTGAGCCCATCTTGCCCGAAACGTGTTTTTGTAATCATTGTCTTGATGATTTCTCAAAAGATTCGGGAATCGAAATACCGGACGGAATTACCTCAAAGAAGGCACTATGGATACTGAATAACCATGATGAATCATGGCGTAATTGGCGATGCAAGGTGATTTATGATTGGACCTATGAAATAAAAAGCATTATCAAGGAAATCAAACCAGAGGCGCTCCTTGGACTTTATCATTGTCCATGGGACGATCAGGAATTTAATAGTGCAAGGCGTCGCATACTGGGACTCGACTATAATCTATTAAAAGAAACTGTTGATGTATTTTCTCCTATGGTATACCATAAGAGAATGGGAAGAGAGCCCGCATGGGTAAAAGAGAATATACGCTGGTTTAGCAATCGACTAAATATCAGAAAGGATTCTTATCCAAAAGTATGGCCTATCGTTCAAGCATATAATAACCCGGGTATCATTTCCAGTAAGGAATTTGAAACTGTTCTGAAGGGTGGACTGGCAGGCAAATCTAGCGGAGTGATGATGTTTACAACTTCTGCCGTAGCTGAAGATGAAGGTAAAACAGAAGTGATGAAAAATGTGTATACACATAACTAAGCATCCGTGGAGTCTTACTAAATCTTCAAAAACTCTATGACCATTGGATTAAAAAGAAAAAGTCCAACTTAGTAAATAAGCTGGACTTGTAATCTTGTGGTACCATTCACCTCTTTGTTTTACTCCGGGGGGCACGCCCGCCTTCATTACATTTTGGACGAGTGCCCCCGAATTATACGGTGTTTAACACGAGCAAGATGCTCGCGCTAGCGGGGGGTTGTTTATCTAAATTACATCTTATTTTTTAAATTATTCAAATCGGGTGTATAATAAGGGCAAACAACATAATAGGGTTTGCCAGCAGTAACAGGCCTCCAATAAGTTCCATCTTTTGAGTCTTCAACACTGAATGTCATAGTAATAGCTCCATTCTAGTATGGCTTAGTGTTGCAGCCATTGAACAGGGCATTTTTTATTTAATGATCAATATAAATTTAAAACTCAATTTCTGAGCGTAATCCAAATACCCAGGTTTGAACATCAGAACTATTATTATCATTTCTAAACCAATACTGGATATCAGGTAAAAGGCCAATTGCATTTGTAAGTTGTAGTTTGTAGAACAGTTCAATTCCAGATTCCCAATTAAGATTTGGATCACTTGGTTTTCCAGTAAAGACCCCAAATCCCGCTAAATCCGCAGACCGGTTAAACGGGCTTATCCACAGAGATGCTAAAGAAAAGAGTTCTTTATGATCAGATGTAAATCTCTTGAATGATCTGCTATAGCGACCTGCTACAGCCCATACTCCATTAAATTGAATATCCCCGGAGATCATCAAAGACTGACCTGGTCCCGATTGATCCTTAAGGTCAAGGTGACTAAAAGTAAATCGAAGGGCAGCCTCATTGGGTCCATCAACATCCCGCTCTAATCCTACCTCAGCGAGGTAAAGAAATTCTGCATCACCAAGACTATTAAAATCAGGATATTTCCGATTGGCTTTACCATCCATAACTGCTGCAGTAATGTAAAACGGTGTTTTCCAGTATAACGCGTTAACTCCAAGTCCGATATCATTATTTCCAACCCATTGTGCTCCACCGGCTGCCGCCAAAGGTCGGGCCATAAAATACCGCCGGTCATCATCCAGGTAGCGTGCCGGGCCAAAGTAAGAAGGAGCATAGAGTTGACCTACACGAATACCCCATCCACCATTGGGTCCGGTTCTCCATTCATGTTCCCAGAGTAATAATCCCAGAGTAGTAAATGTTCGGTCTGGATCCGTATCAAGATCATTGGGAGTTTCAATCAATCTTTGGTTGTCTGCAAATTTACGTGTTGTGAGTTTACCAATGGTTCGGTCGTGAGCAAATCCGACAACCAGTCGACCAGCACTTCTCGCCTTGCGAACAGGTTCCCAGGTAAATAAAATGAGTGATTCACTGATTTCATGTGCTGGCCCGCCTTGTGATCCAACCTGGGCGTTTGCCGAGACATATCCACCGAATGAAATGCCATTGTCGATCCACAACTTATTCTTCCACTTAAAATAATTATCTGTAAAAAGAAAACTACCAAATAAGGTGTTATCATAAGGTCTGGGATCAAATGGTCCTCGTTTATGTAACCAACTAGCTTTTTTTTGTGGTAATGGTGAAATTGAGTCTTGAGTATAACCGATTTTTGTTGAAGTGATCCATAAAATTATCAAGACAACAATTATGAGATATGGCGAGCTGCTTTTACTGGTTGTATGCATTTATACCAAATTAAAGTTTCTATATTCTTCAATCACTACTTAATTGTTTGAATTCTGATCATCGCGGGCTTTAATCAACTTAATATTCACGAAACAACTATGGTTATATGAATTAAATCATTCATTAGAATTGCTTTATCCCGCATTCCGTTTATCCATTGTTGGCAAACGTTTATCTTTTTTCAATATCAGGCAATATCCAAGTCTTATCGATAAATTCTTCTTTAGGAGAATATAGTCTGAAATATGGAAACCATGCTTTACCCTTAACCGTGGGGATCCAGTTATTTTCCTTTCCTTCGGGTATTGTCGGTCCCATATAAATATCAACGGACCCTTCCTCATTAACGAGTAAATCCATATTGGAAGACCTGTCAGGAATACCTTGTTCGTTCACGATCAGGCATCTTGAGCTCACATCATATAGAGTAATCGACCAGAACAATTCTGCCGGAACATCAGCAGGTAAGTGAAGAATATAATCTTGACCTCCATCCAGCCAATCTCCATCCTTGTCCTGATATGCAGCCAAGTAAATCTGGCCCCAGCCAGTTTCTTGTCCATGCATTGCAATATCATTAGTTACTGCTTCATAGAACCAGGCAGCACGACCATCCAGAGCATCGTAATATTCCCATCTTTGGTCAGGAGGTGAAACAGTAGCATATTCCCAGTGAGATCCCTCAACATAATGAGAAGATTCAAGACGAGGATTAAAGAAATCATTAGCTTTTGCCATTGCTTCTCCTACTAATACTGCTTCTTCAAGTATTTTCTTTTGCTTCTCGTTGGGGTTAAATGGCTTTCCTTTTTCTATTCCCAGCGGTTTTAACATAGCAAGGAAAAAACGGTCTCTTTCATGAACAGGTTCGCGGTTAATAATGTCAGCTAAACGTTCCCAATATGCCATCCCTCGTGGTTGAGCAGCCATCCATTTTTTACCTTCAGGTCGGAAATAGCCTCTGGGTTTTGGATTTTCCCGTTCTGAATAAGGATATATCTTGACTTTCTCTAGTAATTTTATTCGTTCTGTACTATCTGTTGGCATTAAACGAATACCTAATAAAAGATTATTGGTCGGTGAATGCAAAACCTTGTAGCCAACTGAATCTTTAACTTCTTGACCTGGACCAACGAATAAATACTTACCTGGTTCGGTAATTTGGGATATTCCAATTTGCCAGAAGTCATGTGCTGCACCACGAATTTCACCATCAGGCATTTCTGCGACAAATGGACCTTCCTTCTCTAAATCTATAAATGGCAGGGCATAGGGCGTCATGTTGTTATAGGTAAGCCCACCTAATTTATCATAATAGCTCTCAAAATAGATTATCTGGCCGTTTTTTGCCCCTAGTTCTACATTATGCACATATTGCCATTGAGACATAGAAACATAGGGAATAGCCCAAATGTAGGCCTGGCACGCTCGTTGGAAATCCATTTCGTCAAACAACAAGTCGACCGTTCCATCTGTCGGGTAGCCATTTTCGAAATCGTGTGTAAATTCTAATGTTCCAATGCGAGTTTCAATTGCATTTTCAGATTTTAAACGTTGCTTAAGGGGATCTTCTGCAGTAGGTTGGCAAGAAATTATAAGACATGCTACTACCAATAAAATTAGTGATTGAGTTTTCATAATACCCATAAAGATAGTTCTCCATAATATTACAGGAAGAGGGAGTTATGCACAATGATTATTGTCAGCCTTTCGTTATTTTTTTAAATTGAGCTGATTTTCAATTTTTCGGATTAGTCTGTTAGCCCATTCTTCTTTATTTTCAAGTCCCATTATACCTATTTTTAGTCTTATGGATAGCATATTTAAATAGTTCTCAAGACTTATATCACCTCTAATATCTTGTGGTCGTAAAATAGATCGGTTGTCATTGCTGTATCTTTCCAAAGCGTATTCTCCACCTTGACCGTCAAGAGCTATTACTTTGTTGGAAAACATAGGATAATTTTTCATAAGGTAATTGTCATTATAAGCGTTGATAAACCTTTTAGTTTCAGTGACGTGCTGTTCAAGTCCAATGTTGTTGAAATATTTTGATAATTCATCGATCAAACTATCATTTGTAATATTGTTCAAATAACCTGTATTGGTTGCGATATCAAATGAAGTACTATTTGAGCTTGGGACTATGAAGTATATTATAAGGTGCATATCCTTAACAAATTGCACTGTGTCTTCTGGTGGTTTTGAACCATCGATTAAATGTTCCAGAAGCCTAATTCCAGCTTCATTTTGTGATATTTTAAATTCTTTTACGTTTCTAAATTCTTGAATATCACTTTCCAAATCTCTTTTTATATTTTTTAAAATGGTTTTTTCTATTTGCCGATCCTTTTTTTCCATTCGCCACGTATTAACCTGTAGGGCAATCAAAATTCCAATCACTACAAGTATAATTTCACCTACTGCATAGATTAGGTATTTGCTAAACTTATTTTCAGTCAGCATTTTTTGCCTAATTTTTCTAAAAAATTTTATCATTGGTTTGTGGTTGGTTGAACTTCCTAAGGTAAGGAATTATTCTATGTGACTTTAAATCGCATTCACTATTGAATACGGTTGATTGGGTTTGGTAGAAATCGTGAGACTGGATCGCTTATTAAAACACAATTTATCCAAAACATGATACTTATCATAGTATCATAAATTCTTCCTGCATATTATTGTTAGCGGATTACTGAAAGTTCCCTTATTGCTAAATTAAAAGTTTTAAATTTTGGTTATGAAACTAATAATAGTTGTAATTGCAATTTTCTCAGTTAATATAGGCCTGTCTCAAGGTAATGTGATTTCTAGCTATACCAACCAGCCATACGATTTTGGCACAAAAACCGAAGCTCCAATCGCTCTTGGGTATCATGTACCTGATTTTAATAATTTTTTACAGGATACCACCATTGTGGCCAAACCCAAATGGATAAAAACAGATACCGGTAAATCTTTGGTTGCTTCTGCAGCACTTATTGCCATTGGTCTCTATACCTATAAAGATAATGGCTTCCTTAATAGAGTAGATAACAAAATATTTATTGATCGCTATTTTCCAAATTTTGAGAATGACCTGGACGATTATACGCAGTTCATTCCATATGCCGCGGTTTATGCTTTTGACCTGGCAGGAATAAAGAGTAAACACAAGGTTCTTCGTAAAACAACTACTATTGCGACAGGTGCGGCACTTTCATTAATTGTGATAAATGGTTTAAAATATGGAATTGCAGAACCAAGGCCAGATGGTTCAGCCAATAATTCATTTCCTTCCGGTCATACGGCTACCGCTTTTATGGGTGCACACATTTTTCACAAGGAATACGGGGAACGAAGCATTTATTATAGTATTGGCGCATATATGTTAGCCACTATTACTGGTGTTTTCAGACAATTAAATAATAGGCACTGGAGTTCAGATGTTTTAGTGGGTGCAGGACTCGGTATATCCTTAACAGAATTTGCTTATTTTTTAAATGATAAATGGTATAAAGGAAAAGGGATAAACGAGATTGACTATACAGCTAAGAAGGACCCTAATTTAAACAAACCTTCTTTCCTTGGTTTTAAAATTGGTTTAGCCAATCTGGTTGACGAATTTGTTCTTGGTGACAATTCGGTTAGAGCTCAAACGGGGTTTAGTTCAGATTTGGAAGGCGCTTATTTCTTTAATAAATACATTGGTGTCGGTGGCAATGTAGGGATCCAATCTTTTCCTGTAAGAATAAGTGATGCTGTTAAGCAGGAGTTTCAAAATCAAGGCTATGATATCTTAGTTGAAGCAATCGGTAGCAGCAGATACAGCGTTGGGCCATTTTTTCAATATTCATTTGGTAAAAACAGGATAGGTTCTAAGTTTCTTATGGGAGGAATTACCGCCGCAAATACCAAAATAAGGCTAACACCTATTAATTCCGACGAAAATTCGGAAAGTGATGATATCATATATACTGAATTTCTTTCGGCTAGTTCCATTACCTATTCCACTGGTATTTACTATAAACGATTAGTTTCTAAACAGCTTTCATTGGGGATTTATGCAGATTACAACGCGTCTAATCTCGATGGGGAATATCTTCTTCTTGAGGATATAGTCAATGATGTTCCTCAATACACAACAGGTCAATATACAGATAAATTTGATTCTTATTCAATTGGTGTAACTGCAGAGGTGATGCTTTGGTAAATTATCTTATCACTAAGAATAATGTATTTTTCTAATAGCCAGATGTCCTTAAATATCCTATTAAAATAAACAACATTACATTGGACTGTAAATTTGCCTGTGACGTAATTACTTTCTATTGTATCTCGAGCAAGGTCTCTTTTAAACTCTTCTAATAGAGCTTTAGACTACTGAGTTCTTTCCTTCCTTCATTCCAATTATTGATTTGAAGTGCAATTAAAATTCCAATAACGACGAGCACTATCTCTCCGATTGCATAAAGCAGATACTTACTGAACTTATTTTCAGTTAGTAATGACTGTCTGATACGCCTAAAAAAATTAATCATAGTTTTTGCTTTAAACGCCAGCGAGGCAGTGGTTGATTAACCATTCCAAGTTAACCATTTATTGTTAGCATTCAAGTATGAAGATACCCCAGGAATATTACGGAAAAGTAGGGCAGAAAAGGGTCAGTGAGGAGACGGTGAGGATTTCAAGGATCCTTAGATAACGATTGGCTTATGAGCCGTCACGCCTATTGCGTAATGATTTTATACAGCTTGTTAGCCTTTCGTTATTTTTTAATCTGCCCCAGCCAATTTATGATCGATGAGGACGATTAGTTTTTCGGCTTCTTCAATTTTACCAGACATAGAGTCAATGTATGCTCTGCGATACCTGAATGATTTTTGCAGTGCATTTCTGATGCCTCTGTTATTAAAAATTTCTTTAAAATCGAAATCAACCTTATCAGCTGCAGGATTTATTTCATTGTAATCGACATTTGGATGAATGTAAAGTATTTCAAGTTGTTGTAGGGTTTCACCCAGTTTTGTAATAGCAGCATTAATGGATTGGGTTTCCTGAAGGTAGGTTAAGAATTTGCGATTTAATTCTTTGTCAATTCTATCAATCGTACCTTGCGCAATTGCCAAATCACTTCGATTGATGTTTTTATTAATCGGAGTAAGTATTTGAAATAGGGTCAGAGCCGAAACGATTTCCTGATGTTCATCAGGAGTAAGACTTTGAACACCACCATCAAACAGCTTTATAGTATTTTTTATGTTATCATTAATGCTCTGATATTGAGATTTTCTAGCGGT
>Ga0316187_10004328_pt1 | contig 12280 bp, 11 predicted proteins | sample CroRivburrow1_MG_FD_204927 | JGI IMG/M metagenome (GOLD analysis project Ga0316187, IMG submission 204927) | Coastal sediment microbial communities from Maine, United States - Cross River worm burrow 1 | ecosystem: Environmental > Aquatic > Marine > Coastal > Sediment | place: USA: Maine...
CCCCTTTTTCATTATAGGCTTTTTTGTAGGAGGCGTCAGTGGTGAATCATAGCCACTGTCTGGTTCACCACAATGATTTAGGATTGCTTTTCTTGAGTTATCACGCAGAGTGATTGCCGCCTCCCAATCAGAGCCGGATGGATCGATTTTTTCACCTACATGAACGGCTACTGCGCTATGACGAGGGAACCATCTGCTTCCCTGAAGCAGAGAGCGGCTGCCCTTGATGGCAATAGGTATAACAGGCAGGCCTGCCTTGGTTGCAACAGTAAAGGCCCCCATGCGGAAGGGAAGCAGCCCTGGTGCGTCGGTGAAGGTGCCTTCGGGGAAGAAAAAGAGTGGCCGGTGAGATGTGGAGGCCAATGCTTCCAGGCGTTGTGCATCCGCCAGGCCCTGTTGCTGATCAAAACGCTCGACAAATTCAGCATCAATCCGCTGCAAAAAAAGACGTGCAAAAATGTTGGAACGCAATTCTGCTTTAACGATAAAACGGTAATGGGTGGGCAGGGCAGCAGCAAGGATAATAGTATCCACATAGCTGGCATGATTAGAGACCAGGATGCAGCTTGACTCCGGTGGGAGATTCTCCACCCCCGTAGTCTCTATCTTTGTGCCGGATAAAAATGTCAGCACCTTGGCGCCCGCTCGAATAGCCCGCCAGCGCCAGGAAAGCTGTGGCAGGGCCACTGCCAATGACCAGATGAGCGGTGTCAAGCTGCCAAATAACGCCCAGGCATAAGCAGCATAGATCCACTCAAGCAGAGTGTGGCTGCATCGACGAAGCTGTGGTAGCAGGCCTGACAGGGCAACACGGGCAATTTGCAACCAGGCGGCTCGTTGGGTCTGGTTTATGCGGCCCTCTTCATAGAGTGCCCTGCAGGCGCTGCGCCTGATTTTCCCGCTGGAGGTCTTTAGTACGGTATGGGGTGGAGCCAATATCACCTTGTCAGGCTGCATTCCCAACAGATCAGAGGCCAGAACATTGATCTGATCCTGGAGCTTCTTCAAGCTCTCTGCTGAGGTCTCCCGGGTCTCGGCTAAAACCACCATCGACTCTGTTCTGGTGGCATGCTCGGTGGTTGCAAATATGGCGACACAGCCTTTGCGAATGCCTGGGATATAACCTATGGCCTCTTCCAGTTCGTAAGGGTAGATGTTACGCCCTGCGCGGATGATCAGATCCTTGACCCGGCTGGTAATGTAGAGATCACCATCAGCGATATAGGCCAGATCGCCAGTGTTCAGCCACGGCCCCTCAAATAGGCGTTGAGTCTCTTCCGGATTCCGATAATACCCGCTGGTAGCAGAAGGGCCGCGAAACTGTAACCGTCCCTCCCGGCGTTCTGGAAGTGCACGCCCGTCAGCATCCACTATCTGGATGGGGTGGCCGGCCAGGGGTTGGCCGCAGGCGGCAAACTCCAATACCTGTGTCTCTGTCTCAGTAGCGGGTATGGCCCGGCCTGATGTCGTCAAGGCGTCTCTTTGAATACGGTCAATGGGTGGGATTCGGCCAAGCGGTGGAAATGCCAGCCCCACGGAAGATTCCGCCAGTCCGAATACGGGAGCCAAGGCCCCTGATTGAAACCCCAATGGAGAAAAATGATCGCTGAAGCGACGGATAGTGCCGGGGCTGACGGGTTCTGCGCCATTGAACGCCATACGCCAGGAGCTAAGATCCAACCCTTCCAGATCGCTGTCATGTATTTTGTGCAGGCAGAGTTCGTAGGCAAAGTTAGGGGCGGCGGAGAGGGTGCCCCGGTGGTTGTGGATGGCCCATAACCAGCGCTGGGGGCGTGCCAGGAATGCCAATGGTGACATTACAACCAGTGGAAAACCAAAGTAGAGGCTGCCCAACCAGGCACCAATTAGCCCCATATCGTGGTAGAGAGGTAACCAGCTTATAAATATGTCATCGGAGGTCACCTCAATAGCCTCGCCCATAGCCCGAAGGTTAGCGAGTAGATTGCTGTGGGTCAGCGTTACCCCTTTGGGGTTGCCTGTGCTGCCGGAGGTGTACTGCAGAAAGGCGATATCAGAGGCGTTGGCGGCAGTAAAATGTTCTATGCCCTCTTCTGTTTCAGATAACTCTTCAGCAGTAATAATCTGTTGCAGGGTGCTGACATGTGACTTGAGCAGTCGAGCCACCAGCTTTGCTTCCGGGATGGTGATCAGGAATTTGGCCTGGGCATTGTCAAGGATGCGGGCATGCCGCCGTAGGTGGTCTTCGATCTGAGAGGGACGGGCCGGTGGGTAGATGGGCACGGGGATGCCGCCAGCCAATAAAATGCCCATAAAACTGAAAAAGTAGCTGCGACTGGTCGGCAGCATAATAGCGACTGTCTCTCCAGGCTGAAGCCTATGCTTTCGCAGCCCAGCGGCAACCTGGCAGGCGCCTTCGTAGAGGGCTTGGTAGCTGATCTCCTGCAGCTCATCATCTTCGCCATAGAGATGTATATGCACCCTGCCCGCCTGCCGCTCCAGATGCCAGGCCAATACCTCTTGCAGCGTACGTGCCTCGTGGGGTGCCGAGATTCGCTCCTGGGGTCGCTGTGGGATAGGCTTGGCTTTCCGCTCCACCCTCACCCCGGCGGGCGCGCTGTCCAGTAGCTGGATGAGATCATGCAGGGTCTCTGCGGCAACAAAAGACTCTTCAGAGAGATGCACCTGAAAGCTGTGCTCAAGGCGGGAGAGCAGCTCCATCCTGCCCAGGCTATCAAATCCGAGGTCCTGATCCAGACTGTTCTCCAGCGTGATGGTGCTGATGTCTGATCTCCCTGGATAGAGCTCATGAAGCAGCAGCTGCACAATCTCCAGTAATGCTGCTGCAGTCACTTCTGGTTTATTCATGGTTTGGTTCCATAGCTTGATGTCAGCGGCTGTATTCCATCCAGGTTATTGTCTGCCCAGTGGAATTAGGAATGCAAATCTCTCTTGTTATCTGATGCTCACGGTAATAATGCAAAACAGGGTAGAATCTTTCCAGGTTCAAGATTTTATAATTTAACGGTACGCTGAATACCATGATGCTCTCTTTTACAAAAATGCATGGCCTGGGCAACGATTTTGTTGTTATTGACGCCATCAATCAAAAGATCGATCTGACCACCCAACAGATCCAGTTTATTGCTGACCGGCACTTTGGCATTGGCTGTGACCAGGTATTGCTGGTTGAGTCGCCACGTGCGCTGGGCACAGATTTCTATTATCGGATATTTAATGCTGATGGTTCTGAAGTTGAGCAGTGCGGCAATGGTGCCCGCTGTTTTGCCAACTTTGTACAGATGACGGGGCTGAGCAATAAAGAGATTCTGCATGTGGGTACGCTCTCCGGCAGCCTCCATCTGCGGCATGAAGATGAGGGCCGGGTCAGGGTCAATATGGGGGCGCCCAAATTGGAGCCCGCGCTCATACCCTTTGAAGCTGAGAGCCAGTCAAAATATTATCCCATTGAGGTTGAGAATCAGAACCTGAAGATTGCGGTCGTCTCTATGGGTAATCCGCATGCTGTACTGCAGGTAAAATCTGTTGCTGATGCGCCAGTTGAAAGGATAGGTTCACTGCTGGAGCAACATCCCAGGTTTCCGCAACGGGTCAATGTGGGTTTCATGGCGGTAAAGGATCGCACGCATATCGACCTGAGGGTCTTTGAGCGGGGTGCGGGTGAAACACTTGCTTGTGGTTCTGGTGCCTGTGCAGCAGTGGTTGCTGGACGGATGAATGGACTGCTTGATGAGCGGGTGGCGGTGAGTCTGCCTGGTGGTAATCTTATGGTAAGCTGGGCTGGAGACGAAACACCAGTCTGGATGAGCGGCCCGGCCATTCAGGTCTTTGAAGGTAAAATTAAGCTATGACCTTACAAACAGAACGATCAGTGGAAGCATTGGATATGGAGGTCGAAGTTGCTGAATATTTAGCGGCGAACCCAGAGTTTTTTGAGCGCCATGAGCAATTGCTGTTAGAACTCCGCTTGCCCCATGTCAATGGCGGCAGCGTCTCCCTGCTTGAGCGCCAGCTTGCGACACTGCGCAAAGAGTGTGCCCGCCACCAACAAAGGTTGGATGAGCTGGTTGAGGTTGGCCGCAAAAATGATCTTTTAATAGATCGTCTGCATCAGATGACCCTCTCTTTGATCGACACCACTGATCTTGATGAGGTGCTGGATGTGTTGGAGGATCAGCTGCATGCCGAATTCAAGGCTGATTATGTAGAGCTGTGGCTGTTCACCCCGGCTGAACTGGAAGACCCTTCTGCCCTGGATGCATCAGAGCAGAAAGTGATCACCCACTTCCAAACCCTTTCCCAGCAAAACAGACCGCTATGCGGGCAATTGCCCCAAGAGCAGCTTGATATTCTGTTTGGTACAGAGGCGGGTGATGTGAGTTCTGCGGTATTAATTCCGCTGAAAAATAAGAGCATTGCAGGCATATTGGCTATAGGCAGCAGTGATGATGCGCGCTTTCAGCATGATATGGGTACGGATTTTCTGAGCCGGCTGGGAGAGTTGGTAAGTCAACGGCTGGAGATGGTTTCAGAGCCTGGTGCATAGTCTCTGTGGTTATGAAAAAGCCACCAGAAGAGCAGTTTCAGAGCTGGCTTGATCATTTTCTCGATCACCTGCGCCATGAGCGCCGGCTATCGCCACACACCCTGAGTAATTACCAACGTGATCTACAGCGCATCAGGGCTTGGTGCTTAAATCAGGGGATGGCAGCGTGGGCTGATCTTAAGCAGCATCACGTCCGTAGTTTTATAGCAACCCGTCATCGCCAGGGTATTTCGGGTAGCAGCCTGCAGCGGGAACTCTCTTCCCTGCGCACCCTATTTCGTTATCTGCAGCGTGAAAAGCAGGCAGATCAAAATCCAGCTCAGGGTGTGCGTCCGCCAAAGGTAGAACGAAAGCTGCCATCGGTGCTGGATGCCGATCAGCTGGGACGTCTCCTGGATCAGCCAAGTGATGAACCGCTGGCGATAAGAGACCTGGCCATGATGGAGCTTTTTTACTCTTCGGGCCTGCGGTTGAGTGAGCTGGTTTCAATAGATCTGGCTGACATAGATCTGGCTGATGCCACGGTTGAGGTAACCGGAAAGGGGGCAAAAACCCGACGCCTTCCGATTGGTGAAAAGGCCCGGCAAAGTATAGAGAAATGGTTGGTGGTTCGTTCTGGGATGGTTTCGCCTGATGAGTCTGCGCTGTTCATCAGCCAGCGTGGTAAGCGCATTTCACCGCGCACGGTGCAGCAACGGGTGCATAAAAAAGCGCTCGAAAATGGGATGCCAACGGATATCCACCCCCATATGCTGCGCCATAGTTTTGCCAGCCACCTGCTTGAATCCTCGGGTGATCTGCGGGCTGTGCAGGAGCTATTGGGGCATGCGGATATCAGCACTACCCAGATCTATACGCACCTGGATTTTCAACATCTTGCCAAAGTTTATGATGAAGCGCACCCAAGAGCTCGACGAAAAAAATGGCCTCCAGTAAAATAACACTATTTTCATGGTTATTATGAGTGGCCCACAGGTTTGACAGTAATGCAGAAACCAACCATCAAGCACATCACCCTGAAAAATCTGATGACTTTTCTGATGCTGCTTTCACTGGCCACACTGATTATTCTCAGCGTGAATTTCAGAAGCATCTCGGTGCGGATTATAGAAGACAAAGCGCTGGCCATTTCAGAAGTGGTAAAGGCAGGCCTTACCTCGCATATGCGGGCAGAGATTATGGGCAAGCGGGCCTATTTTCTCGAAGAGATCAATGCGCTTACTCTGGTCAACAATGTATCTATTATTCGGTCCAAAGAGGTTACGGATCAATTTGGCGCAGGTCATTGGCGGGAAAAAGAGCATGACCATATAACCCAAGAGGCATTCAAGAGCGGCCAGCCGGTTTTCATCCTGAATGATATTGAGATAGAGCCTTATTTAAGGGCCATCGTGCCTTTTATTGCCTCCACAGAAGAAAAACTGAATTGTCTGAAGTGCCATGAGGTAGAGGAAGGCACTGTGCTGGGTGCAGTGGATCTAAGGCTTGATCTTACGGAATACAGAAATGTGACAGCCAAACTGCTGTTGGCTATCGGCTTTGTGACCTTTTCCTTTATTCTCCTGATTGTCATCAATAATTTCAGAACCATTCAACGCTACGTGCAAGACCCTCTGAACAATCTGATTAAGAGGGGTGAAAATGCCTACCATACCCACACCCCTATTGATGCGGATGAGTTTGAGTGCCTGGAATTTGAACATGTAGCCAAGGAGATTAACCTGTTCACCGAAGAGGTTATTCAGCGACAGGAGGTTATTGAGAGGAAAAACCTCGAGCTGGAGGCGCTGTCTGATGAGATCGAAAACACCCTCCAGGAAACCATTTTTACCATGGGTGTTATCGAAGAACAAAGGTCCAAGGAGACAAAAAACCATACCCTACGAGTTACCAAATATAGCCAACTGCTGGGTAATAAATTGGGCCTCCCGGCAAGAGAGGTTGAGCTGCTATCGATGGCTGCTCCACTGCATGATATTGGTAAGCTTGGGATTCCGGACGCTATTCTGTTGAAGCCAGGCAAGTTGACCGAAAAAGAGTATGAAGTGATGCAGAATCACTGCCTGATGGGCCATAACATGCTGAGCCATTCAAAACGGGATGTACTTCAGGCGGCAGCCATTATTGCCTATCAGCACCATGAAAGGTGGGATGGGGGCGGTTATCCACAGGGCCTTTCAGGTGAGGATATCCATATCTATGGGCGTATTGTCACGCTGGTAGATGTCTTTGATGCCTTGGCAGCCAAACGCATCTATAAAGAGAAATGGGCGTTGCCCCAAATACTTGCCTATATTGAAAATGAGCGAGGGAAGCAATTTGACCCCAGGCTGGTGGATGTCCTAGTGGAAAATATGGATGCATTTCTCGCAATCAAACATCGTTATCGATAACAAATCAGGCGGATCAAGCGTGGAAACATTAACCCTATCTGAACTGTTTGTAATGCTGGTGGAGCCATCGAGTACCCAGGGGCGAATTATCAGTGGGCGGTTGGAAGAGGCAGGTCTGGTGGACCCATCATGGAAGAAAGATGGAGAAAGTGCGCTGGCTGCCATGCCAGATGAGAAACCCGATTTGGTCATTAGTGCGATGCATTTGCCAGATATGACGGGTACTGATCTGGTTCGGACAATGCGGGATACCCCTGAGCTGGCTGAAATACCTTTTATGCTTATCTCCAGTGAAACGGATGAGCAGTATCTTGAGCCGATTCGGCAAGCCGGGGTTATTGCCCTTCTACCAAAACCCTTTGAGCCTGCCGATCTAATGCGGGCGCTCTATGCCACACTGGATTATATTGCCCCCAATACGGATCAGCTCTCTGACCTCGACCTAACCACTATTAAGGCGCTTGTGGTGGATGATAGTTCAATGGCGCGTAAATATGTCTCCAGGGTTTTGACCAATATGGGTATTGAAAATATTACCCAGGTAGAAAATGGCAAAGAGGCGATACAACAGCTGCAGACTGATTATTTTGATCTGTTGGTTACCGATTACAACATGCCTGAAGTGGATGGCCAGGAACTGGTCAGATATGTGCGAGACCAGAGCGCACAAAGCTCTATTCCTATTATTATGGTAACCAGTGAAACAGATGAGAGCCGCCTTACGGCGGTGCGACAATCTGGGGTTTCAGCTATCTGTGACAAGCCATTTGAAACCAGCTCGGTTTTGTCGCTGTTACAGCAAATTCTAAAAGAGGGCTAGCCCGGGCTTAACTCCTGGCAGGTTACTCCACACCAGCCATATAGCGAAAAAAATGGATATTTCTTTCGATGTCGGCTGGATGTAGCTGTATGCCCATTTGATGATGCACCTGATTGGTTATATCTGCATCAGTGGCTCCAGCCCGCTGATTCCAGGCAACAGTGCCAACAACTTCAAGCGCCAGGTTACGCTCTTCGTATGTTAGCCGGATCAGCTTCCCCTTCTCCACCAGTAGACTTGATTCCACACCTACACCAAATGGAGAGATATCACGCAGCATTGAGATGCCGTGTCTACCAGATTGTCCTTCAACAGAGAGGGTTAACTTTCCCTGGCGGCTCTCTAGTGGTGCATGCCGCTCTGCCTGGCGCTGCTCTATCGGTGACAATGCAGTATTCTCTTTCATCTGCGAAGATCCTATGGGTATTAGATTTGGAGTAAACCTAAAAATAGAAACGCACACTATCATGTGCCCCATTTCAGGTAGCTGTTCATTTAAGACTAGGTCAGGAAGGGGGGTAATCCTAGGCAGTTTGTGCCTCTAGTTCGTATAATGGGACTCAAATTAAGTCACCTGGTTTTATTCCTTTCACATTAATTAAGGTACAATCACCGGTTTCCAAATTTTAAAGGGTCATAATGTGGAGCCGTTGAAGGGCACAACAATTCTCTCAGTTCGTCGGAATGGACGGGTAGTGATAGGGGGTGATGGTCAGGTCTCTATGGGCAATACCGTCATGAAAGGCAATGCACGCAAGGTGCGGCTGCTCTACAAAGAGCGCGTACTGGCAGGCTTTGCCGGCGCTACTGCTGATGCCTTTACGCTATTTGAGCGATTTGAAGGTAAGCTGGAAAAACACCATGGCCACCTGACCCGCTCAGCAGTGGAGTTGGCGAAAGACTGGCGCACAGACCGGTCACTGCGCCGGCTGGAGGCGCTGCTCTGTGTTGCCGATGCCAAGGCCTCACTGATTATCTCCGGCACTGGCGATGTGATCGAACCTGAGGACAGCCTGATGGCTATCGGATCCGGTGGCTCATTTGCCCAGTCTGCGGCCCGCGCCCTGCTGGATAATACCGACCTGAGTGCCCGCGAGATCGTGGAGAAGAGTCTCGGTATTGCCGCTGACATCTGCGTTTACACCAACCACAACCTAGTTCTCGAAGAGCTGGAAGCTGAATAGAGCCGGAATGTATGTCTGAAATTACCCCACAAGAGATTGTCCAGGAGCTGGACAAACATATTATCGGCCAGGCTGCTGCCAAGCGGGCTGTAGCTATTGCGCTGCGTAACCGCTGGCGCCGTGCGCATGTCGCGGATGAGCTGCGTAATGAGATTACCCCTAAAAATATCCTGATGATTGGGCCAACAGGCGTTGGCAAAACCGAGATAGCCCGTCGCCTGGCAAAGCTGGCCAATGCACCCTTTTTAAAGGTTGAGGCCACCAAGTTTACCGAGGTGGGTTATGTGGGTCGGGATGTTGAGTCCATCATTCGTGATCTTGCCGATTCTGCGATAAAGATGGTCCGCGAGCAGGAGATTGAAAAGGTTAGAGAGCCGGCCAAACAGGCGGCCGAAGAGCGGGTATTGGATGCGCTGTTACCATCACCAACCCCGACCAGCTTTGAGACTGATAGCCAGCCTGCACCGACAACCAGCTCCAGCACACGTGAGAAATTTCGTGAAAAAGTGCGGGCTGGGGATCTGGATGAAAAAGAGATTGAGATTGAAGTCAGCGGTGCACAGCTGGGGGTAGAGATTATGGCCCCGCCCGGCATGGAAGAGATGACCAGCCAGCTGCAGGGGCTGTTTCAAAATATGGGTTCCACTAAAACCCGCCAGCGCAAGCTGCGCATCAAAGATGCGCTCAAATTGCTGGAAGATGAAGAGGCCGCCAAGCGCATCAATGAAGAGGATCTCAAGCTGCACGCAGTAGAGATGGTTGAGCAGAACGGCATCGTCTTTCTGGATGAGCTGGATAAGGTTGCCAGCCGCTCAGAGTATGGTGGCCCGGATGTCTCCCGCGAGGGTGTACAGCGTGATCTGCTGCCGTTGGTTGAAGGCTGCACAGTCTCCACCAAGCAAGGCATGATCAAGACGGATCACATCCTGTTTATCGCCTCTGGTGCATTTCATCTGGCCAAACCATCTGACCTGATTCCAGAGCTTCAGGGACGCCTGCCGATCCGGGTTGAGCTGGATGCACTGACTACGGAAGACTTTACCCGCATCCTCACGGAACCGGATGCATCACTGACCGATCAATATCGGGCTTTGATGGCAACAGAAGATGTGACACTGGCATTTTCTGAGGAGGGGATTATCCGCCTTGCTGAGATTGCCTGGCAGGTCAATGAACGCACTGAAAATATTGGTGCTCGTCGCCTGCATACGGTGCTGGAGCGGCTGTTGGAGAGCATCTCGTATGAAGCCTCTGAGTTGGCGGACCAAACCATTGTAATTGATACGGCCTATGTTGATGATCATCTCTCTGAACTGGCGTCGGATGAAGATTTAAGCCGATACATTCTATAAATCCAGGTATTCCCCATGTCAAAACTTACACCTACAGAAATCAAGCTGAATCGTGACAACCGCATGTTGACCGTCTCTTTTCAAGACGGCTCATGCTTTGAGCTCTCCTGTGAATACCTGCGGGTATTCTCCCCCTCTGCCGAGGTTCAGGGGCACAGTGCTGAAGAGGCCACTCTGCAGATCGGCAAGGAGCATGTGAATATCACCAAGATTGAGCCTGTTGGAAACTATGCGGTGCTGCTGCATTTTGATGATGGTCATAACACCGGTTACTACTCCTGGGATACCCTCTATGAGCTGGGCCAAAATCAGGAAAAGAACTGGGCTCAATACCTGGCTGACCTGAAAGCAGCGGGCGTCAACCGCCTGCCTCATTAAGCTACAGACCTTATCTATCTTTAATACTGATTCACCAACGAGAAAAATGTCATGACGGAAAATAACAGCACCCATTTTGGCTATGAGACGGTAAACACTGCGGAGAAGGCCGGGCGTGTACGCCAGGTGTTCGATTCAGTCGCCTCCCGTTATGACATCATGAACGATCTCATGTCATTTGGCGTGCATCGCCTCTGGAAACGCTACGCCATTGAGCTGGCTGGTGTGCGCAACGGACAACGGGTGTTGGATCTGGCTGCTGGCACAGGTGATCTCTCAGCCCGCTTTGCCGGTCTGGTGGGGCCCAAGGGCGAGGTCGTCTTCTCTGACATCAATGCCGCCATGCTGGAGCAGGGGCGTCAGCGCATGGCCAATGACGGTCTGATAGGAAATGTGCGCTATGTGCAGGCAGACGCCCAGTACCTCCCATTCCCTGATAACCACTTTGACTGCGTCACCATCGCCTTCGGCCTGCGCAACGTCACCGACAAACAGCTGGCCCTGAACTCCATGTACCGCGTGCTGAAGCCGGGTGGGCGTCTGTTGGTTTTGGAGTTCTCCAAGGTTGAGATGCAACCCTTGAAGAGCACCTATGACTTCTACTCCTTCAAGCTGCTGCCAAAGATTGGCAAGGTTGTTGCCAATGATGAGGAAAGCTACCGTTATCTGGCGGAATCCATCCGCATGCATCCTGATCAAGAGACCCTCAAAGGGATGATGGATGAAGCAGGCTTTGAGCGCACTGAATTTTTCAATCTGACTGCTGGTGTTGTTGCTGTGCACCGTGGGTTTAAATTCTAATGAGTATCCCAGAGCTTGCATTTGCGGGGCTTGAAGAGGCGCTGAACCAATATGTCGCCATGGATCCTAAAGCGGCTGCTGAGTTGGCAAAGCTGCACGGCCGAGCCATAGCCCTAGAGGTTGCCGGGCCTGAGATTAAGCTGTTTCTGATCCCTGGACCTGGACGCCTACAGGTGCTGCGCCTGTATGAAGGAGAGTCTGAATGTACGCTACGAGGCTCACCGCTGGCGCTTACCCGCCTGAGCATGGCAAAGGAGAAGGGTGTTGATGAGCTCTTTTCCGGTCAGATTACGATTACCGGGGATGTAGAGCTCGGCCAGCGCTTCGGCAAGATCCTGGGGGCTCTACATATCGATTGGGAAGAGCAGCTGGCTGCACACATGGGTGATTTTGTTGCGCATGATATCGTCGGTGGCATTCGTTTTGTTGCGGAACAGGGGCGGCGTACGGTAGGGAACATTGGTCAAAGTCTGGCTCACTACATCCAGACAGAGACCAGACTCCTGCCAGAGCGTCAGGAGATCCAGGATTTTGTCTCCAGGATAGATACACTGCGTGATGACTTTGACCGTCTTCAGGCAAGGATAGATCTTCTGCGTAACCAGGCTACACCGAATAATAACGAGAGCTAACTGTGATTCACCCTGCTCAGGTCTTGCGCCTGCTCTATATCAACCGGATATTGGTGCGTCATGGTCTGGATGAAGTCGTATTGGCGACCCACCTGTTCCGGCCGTTTCGCTTTCTGCTCTATCTCTCTCCCTTCTATTGGTTTCGCCGGGAGAAGCTTCCTCCCTTTCCAGTAC
>Ga0316187_10004329_pt1 | contig 12279 bp, 11 predicted proteins | sample CroRivburrow1_MG_FD_204927 | JGI IMG/M metagenome (GOLD analysis project Ga0316187, IMG submission 204927) | Coastal sediment microbial communities from Maine, United States - Cross River worm burrow 1 | ecosystem: Environmental > Aquatic > Marine > Coastal > Sediment | place: USA: Maine...
GGAAGTCGTGGATTTGAGACCCCTGTCTTCGGAGTGCGCCATTTCGATCGTAAGCAATTGAATCAATTAATGATAAACGGTGCGGCGTCCATTGCAATTGCAGTACTTATCACAACCGTGCATCACTCAGTCACACAATTCTCACACAGTCGAATTCGAGTTCCCTGGAGTTACTAGGGCACCTCTGCCCGGGCTGTTCAGGCGGCAACCGCGAGCAGGCCTTCTTTCTTGACGTAGTCAAGTGATTGGTCGAGTGCTTTACCGATAGCGGCAATCATTTCATCAATATGGGCCTCCGTCACGATTAGCGGCGGGCACATTGCGATACTGGAACCAGCGACAGCGCGGACGATTAGTCCGTTATCTTGACAAGCCTTCTGAGCAATGCCCCCTACAACACCGCCTGCGAAGGCTTTGCCTGTGTCCTTATTGGCAACCATTTCGATTGCCGCTATAAGTCCTCGCCCGCGGACTTCGCCAACCAGCGGGTGATCATCGAATTCGTGCAGTCTTCTTTGCATGTACTCGCCCGCCGCTGCTGCCTTGGCGAAGATATCGTCGCGCTCATATATTTCGAGGGTCTTAAGCGCCGCTGCACAGGCGACAGGATGGCCAGAGTAGGTATAGCCATGGCCGAACATCCCCAGCTTCTCACTTGGCTCGATCATCGCATCGTGCATATAGCCCGGGATGACCGCGGCGCTGATCGGAAAGTAGGCCGACGAGATCTGTTTTGCAAGCGACATCATGTCCGGCTTGATTCCCATGGTCGTACAACCAAAATCGTTACCCGTGCGACCGAAGCCAGTGATAACTTCATCCGCTATAAACAGGATGTCGTACTTCGCCAGAATTGCCTGAATCTTCTCGTAGTAGCCATCTGGCGGAACGATTACGCCGCTGGCGCCCGTGATTGGTTCTGCAAGAAAAGCAGCGATCGATTCTGGTCCTTCATCAAGAATGAGTCTTTCCAGGTTACCGCTGACGCGGTTAACAAAGTCGGACTCGGTCTCCCCTGAATTACGGTCACGATAGTAATGTGGGGAGTCCGTTCGCAGGATTCCCAGAGCCTCGACAGGTGCATCAAAGTTCGTGAGGTTGATGGGCAAGCTGGTCAGTGAGCCGGCGGCAACGGTTACGCCGTGATAGGCGCGCGCTCTTGTAATGATCTTGCGCTTTTCAGGTTTGCCAATAGCATTGAAGTAGTAACGCAGCAACTTTATGTGCGTATCGTTCGCGTCACTACCTGAGTTCCCGAAGAACATTCGAGCATCGTCAATGGGCAGCATGTCGGCAAGTTTGTCCGCCAGTGCTATTGCCATAGGGTGGGTCTTGCCACCGAATGTATGCGTATAAGCGATAGTGCGCAGTTGGCTCGAGATAGCGTCGACAATCTCTTCGTTGCCATAACCCAGCGCTGTGCACCAGAGACCCGCCAGGCCTTCCAGGTACTTGTTGCCGTCCTTGTCGTATACATAGACACCATCACCACGCACGATAGATAACTGCTCGATCGCCGCGAGATTGGTTGTCGGATAGATTAGGTGGGTCACGCCGTTCTCCTTAAGAATCGATAGCGTCCGCGATCGCCCGACCCAGGACTTCGGTACTGGCAGTACCACCCATGTCGCGAGTCAGACTCATTTTGTCCTGCATTACGGTCTCTATAGCGTCCATCAGGCTATCGTGAATCGCGTCCATACCCAAGTGCTGCATCATCATTGCACCGGCCCAAATAGCGCCGATGGGATTGGCAATTCCCTGCCCGGCGATGTCAGGTGCAGAGCCGTGCACTGGTTCGAACATGGACGGCAGGTTTCTTTCCGGATTGATGTTGGCCGACGGTGCGATAGCGATCGTACCGGTACATGCTGGCCCCAAGTCCGAGAGAATATCGCCGAACAGGTTGGAGCCAACCACGACATCAAAGTGCTCCGGCATACGTACAAAGTTCGCCGTGAGAATATCAATGTGGAATTGATCCACTCTGACACCCGGGTAGCTTTTCGCCATTTCCGCTACGCGAGAATCCCAATATGGCATAGAGTGCACGATGCCATTCGACTTGGTTGCAGACGACAGATGTTTTTTCTCGCGCTTGTTGGCAAGCTCGAAAGCGTAGCGCAGAATTCGGTCGGTCCCGCGTCGCGTAAATACGCTTTGCTGAGTCACAATTTCGTGCTCGGTGCCGGGGTATTGAACACCACCAATTGATGAGTACTCGCCTTCGACGTTCTCCCTGACAATCATCATATCGATATCGCCTGGTTTCTTTCCGGCCAGCGGGCAGGAAATGCCCTCGAAGAGCCGTACCGGTCGAAGGTTCACGTATTGATCGAACTCCCGACGAATCGGAAGCAATAGGCCCCAAAGAGAAATGTGGTCCGGTACTCCAGGGAAGCCAACAGCGCCGAGATAAATCGCGTCAAACGCCCGTAGCTGCTCAATCCCGTCCTCCGGCATCATGCGCCCCGTCTTGTGATACGTCTCGCAGGACCAGTCGAATTCGGTCCACCGAAACTCGACGCCGTGTCTGGCCCCCGCCGCCTCCAGAGCACGAGTCCCCTGCGGGATAACTTCCTTGCCTATACCGTCGCCTGGGATAACGGCAATATTGACCACCTTATTCATGAATGTATGTGCCAGGCGCCGCATGGAGTTCCGGGAAGCGCTTGTTGCCCAGTGATTTGGGCGCGTTGATTTTGTCGCCTGCCCTCTCACCTACCCAGCTCGCCCAGTGCTCCCACCAGCTGCCGCTGTGCTTCTCGGCAGCGGCTAACCACGCTTCTGCGTCGTCGCCGGGTTTCGGTCCCAGTGAGTAGCTGGCTTTGGGGTTGCCCGGCGGATTGACGAGGCTCGCAATGTGGCCCGAGTTACTGAGTACAAACGTGGTGTCACCGCCCAGAAGCTGCGTTGTTTCGTAGCACCCCTTCCAGGGGGTTAGATGGTCATCAATTGCACCAACAACAAGCGCATCCGCGGAAATTCGGCTGAGATCAATCGGCTCGCCCAGCACTTCCATCTCGCCTGGCGTTCGCAGAGGGTTATCCATGAAGACGTCCAGGAACTGCGAGTGCAGGCCCGCGGGTAAGCTGGTGGAGTCGGCATTCCATGCAAGAATGTCGAAACTGGGCGGTGATTCACCCATCAGGTAATTGTTCACCCAGTAGTTCCAGATCAATTCGTTTGGTCGAAACCAGGTGAACACCCGGCCCAGATCCCGTCCTGAAATCGTACCGTTCCGTCTGGACTTGCGCCTCGCCAGGTTTGCAATGTTTTTTGAATGCAGCATCCCCATCATGGATGGTGTCGACCAATCCAGAAGAGTCACAGCGAAACTGATCGAATTGACTCGCCTGTCGCCCGTGGCCGCCATGTACGCCAGCAGAGTCGACATCGTAATGCCGCCCGCGCAGAAACCCAGGGTGTTGATCTTTTTGCGCCTGGTGATGCTGTTGATGGCGTCAATCGCCTCCAGCAGCGCACCGACGTAGGTGTCGAGATCCCAGTCAGCGTGTTCGCTCTGCGGATTACGCCAGCTAACGACGAACATCTGCGTGCCTTGTTGCACAGCGTATTCGACGAGACTGCGTCCTGGGGCCAGATCTGTGAAGTAGTACTTATTGATTTGCGGTGGAATCAGCAAGGTGGGAATCGCGTGCACCTGATCGGTCTGGGGTGTGTACTGCAGCAGCTCCAGGACCTCATTGCGGAAGACGACGGCGCCTGGTGTTACCGCGAGATTCTCTCCCTTTGTGAATGAGCTGGAATCCACCATCGACGGCATACCGCCGTTGTGGCGTACATCGGATACGAAATTCTTGAATCCGCTAACCAGGCTCTTGCCGTTGGTATCGAAAGCCTTCTTGAGTGCTGCCGGGTTGCCAAGCAGCGTATTCGTCGGCGCCAACGCACTTGTCGTCACTTCCATCGCCAGCTTCACGCGTTCCCGCGTTCGCCAGTCTGCGTCCTCGCTGATGACATTCCTGGCGCTGTTGCACATCGCAAGGTAGGACTGGCCCAGTCGTTTGTAGAACCCGTTTGTCTCCCACGCAACATCGTTAAAGCGCCGGTCGCCTTTTTCGGGCTCTATGTCCGAATTGCCAACCGCGATCTTCAGGAGTTCTGTGCTGTAGGCGACGGACTCTTTTGCAACCGACAGGGGACTAATAGCGGCACTGATAGCTGTCCAGGTGTTCTCAGGACTTGATTCCCCGATCTCTCCTACACTATCCAGCGCATCCGCGGCGACGGCACCGATGTCAGCTTTCTTCGCCTTGTCGATCATGCCAACTCTCCAGCGATTACCCAGATCAAATTTTGCATGACAGCCTCCTGTGATTCAGGAGGCCATCTTAGGTTGGGGGCGACATCAGTAAAATGATAGTTCCGCCCCTAATTTATACAATTGTGATCCTCTCGAGGGCTTCAAAGGCGCAGGGCACCGTCGACGTCAATACAACGACCACTGACATAGTCATTTTCGAGGATGAACTGGACCGTCTGCGCGATTTCATCGGGCTCGCCAATGCGACGCAAAGGAATTCCGGAGGTGAGCTTTTCCCGCGCTTCCGGTTTCATCGCCATGACCATCTCGGTTCCGATGAAGCCCGGGGCGATCGAAGCGGCCCTGATGCCGAAGCGGGCAAGTTCTTTCGCCCAGACTACAGCCATGGCCTGCACTCCGGCTTTTGCAGCCGAATAGTTGACCTGCCCCATGTTCCCGGCGCGGGAAATTGACGAAATATTGATGATGCAGCCACCGGACTCGAACTTGATCATTTTGGCCGCCGCTTCCCTGCCGCATAAGAAGACGCCCGTCAGATTCACGTCAATGACTGACTGCCACTGCTCAATGGTCATTTTCGAAACCTGTTGCCCATCTTTGTACTTCAGCATCATCGCGTCGCGAGTAATGCCCGCGTTGTTGACGAGGCCATCAAGTGCATCGAAATCTTCGGCGATTTGTTGAAAAAGATTTTCGACTTCGTTCTCTTTGGCAACATTGGCCTTGTATGTTTCAACCTGCGGTGCGCCGGCTGCGATGCACTCTGCGGCACATCGTTCCAGCGTCTTCTCGTCCAGATCGATCAGTGCGATTTTGCAGCCTTGAGTGGCCAGGCGTTTCGCAATTGCGGCACCAAGTCCGCGACCGCCACCGGTGATAGCGATAGTCTTGTTTGAGAGTTCCATGATGTTCCGTGCAGATGAGGACCGATAGATTACATGAGTTCAGCGAAAATCGGATTGCCTATTCCGGCCGTCATCCCGCCGTCAACCCGAAACTCCTGCCCCGTAATGAAGGATGCTGCCGGGCTCGCCAGGAAGTTGTACGCGCCGACAACTTCGTCCTGACGGCCCATACGACCAAAGGCTGTTAGCTTGGATAGCAGCTGGGCTTCGGGTCCGCCATCGTCGTCGGTCATCATGCCGGTTCCCGCGATCAGCGCCGGGCAGACCGCATTTGCACGAATGCCGCGCGATGCTACTTCTATCGCACACGTTCGTGTCAGGTACGCGACGCCCGCTTTGCTGGCGGCGTAGACACCGGCACCCGCATTGGTTGTGCCGGAACCGGCAACCGACCCTGTCGTTATGATCGAGCCGTTGTCGTTCATGTGGCGCGGTCCATACTTGAGGGCAATGAACACCCCGCCAAAATTGACGTCGACAAGATGTTTCATCTGGTCGGTCGGAAATTCCTCGATACTGCCCTCGTCATCGGCGATACCGGCGTTTACGACAAGAACGTCTATCTTGCCGTGATCCTGTTCGACAGTATTGAAGCAGCGTTTCACCTGCTCCTCGTCTGTCGCGTCACACCGGACGAAGCTGGCGCCTATCTCGCTGGCAACCTGCTCGCCGCTCTCGCGACGACCTGTGATTGCAACGGTGGCGCCGTTCTCGACGAAATTCTTTGCGACTGCCAGACCGATACCACTTGTGCCACCGGTAATCAGTGCGACTTTATTCATTAGCGAATGCAATTCTTTATCTCCGTTTAAAGCTGCGTATGCAGATAGATCTTTCCGCACTGTTTCGAAACCTGCATTTCGAATGCCTCGGCGGCCTGTGACATCGGGAATTCGTGCGTCACCATGACGTCGATCATGCGCTGCACGTCTTTGTTCAGTAATGCGCGCACAAGACCTTCACGATCCTTCGTACGTACGTCGTGCTGGCCCATTAGCTGGTGTGCCGGATCGATCACGTGATGTAGTGGGCTAAGTTCAATCTTGGCGCCCGGAGTATGGCCGCTGAAGTTGACTGTGCCGTAGAGGCGCGTCGCAGCCATCAATTTCTCCTGGTAGTAAACGACGCCAGAGCCATCGATGCAGTGGTCGACACCCTGACCTTCGTAAGTCAGGGCCTTGATCTGCTCGAGCCAGTCATCGTCATCGGGATTGACGAAGTGCTCAACGCCCATTCTCCTGAGGAGATCTTCACGATACGCGTTGCGCATCAATGCAATCACAGTTGCGTTGCGATACAGCGCCGAAATAATGTGGCCCATGCCGATGAAGCCGACGCCGCCGACGAGAACAGTATCGCCGGCTTTGACGTTCATCATTTCCTGGTTCGAAAAGCCAACGCCAAGCGAGCAATTACTCGCCGCAGCATGCCGGAACTCGACCTGGTCTGGGATTCTGTAGAGATTGGCAACTGGCGCGATTCGATATCTTGCCATTGCAAAACCGCCGGATTCACTATCATTATTTGCCTCGATGCCATGCAATGCACGGCCGCCCAAGTCTGGAATATTGGACACACAGTAGGTTGGAGATAACGCGTTGCGACAACTATGACACTGGCCGCAATGATCGCCCTGAAAGACGATGACCCGATCGCCTTTCCTGAAAGACGAGCCCGGGTGGATGTCATCAATTACGCCGACGCCTTCGTGACCGAGATGAGTGGGGTCGTCATGGACCTCGAAATCGTGCGCTGCCCAGATGCGTGATCCTTCAAGGCAGACCGGCGCAATTTCGGTTCGAATAACGGCATAGCCAGCGTTGATTTTCGGATAGGGACGCTCAATGAGCTCAGTCTTGCCGGGCTCGGGAATCGTCAATACCACGTTGGACTTGCTCATGCACTTTCCCTTCATCTCTCGCCGCTCAGCTGCGACGATTTCATTCTAGATGTGGCTGAATAGGTCATTAATGATATTTCTGACCCTTCTCAATACAATTCTGATCGATCGATTTTTGTCCCTGAAAGCCATTCACGCTGTCCCCAAAAGCCATTGATTGAGATCGATATTGAGATAGGGTTGAGCCAGGAACCAATCTCAAAGGCGGAACGACATTATGAAAACGGCTGAACAACTCGACTACCGACTGCACCATCTGTGCATATATGACGACAAGCCGCGTGACAACATGTGGCCTTATCTGCGTTGGCACCATGGCATGACGAACTACTTTTCCGGCAATGTCTTTCACGTGACCGGCGAGGGCCATTCTGACTATACGTTTCTCGGCTGTGGCGGACGAGCCTACCAGATTCAAATTGAGGCCCCGCCGTTCCAGTTCGAATACGAGCGCAACTGGTGGGCCGATCACGGTCGTGGCTTTAACCACATCTGCTGGTTGACTTCGAACGCACGTGCTTCGATGGATCAGCTCCTTGCAAATGGCGCCACCGAAGTCATGCCGTTCGAAGAGTTTCCTACCTACGACGGGTTCGTCGTGCACGATCCCGAGGGACGTTGGATCGAGATTATGGAATACACGAACGATACATTCCGTGTGCAGGAATTCACGAACGCACCGTCTGGGGAGTGTGGTTTGCAGATGGTCGGCAACGCCGAAGTTTGTGCGGATGTGGAAGGTATGAAGTCCTGGTATCAGGAAATTATGGGCATGCATGTAATTGACGAGTTCAAGTCCAATGGTTTTCACGAGGTCGTCATGACCGACAATGCCTATGATAGTGATGAACGTCGATCGCTGTTCGTGCTGCACAACGCGCGTCATGATTTCGAGAAGACGCACCTTGCAGAGCACGGTCCTTACATCAGTTCAATCATCTACCAGGCGAAGGACATCAAGCGCGCCTGGGATGATGCGCTTTGGGCCGGCATGAAGGAACTGCAGGCACCTGCGAAGGACCCGTTGACCGGATTGCAGACGGCATTCCTGCGTGAGCCGTGTGGCGGTAACGTCCTGGCACTTACCGAGCCGTATGCGCCGTGATTCTCGGCTTCGCACATCCAGGTCTCGTCGTACCCGATCTTGAGAAGGCGAAGACGTTCTACGAAAAAATGTTCGGCTTTCGTCACTTCTGTGACGAAGGCTGGCAAGACAGCCCGGTGGCCGACAAGGTCGTTGGCGTAAGCGGTTCAGCCTGCAAAGGCTACACGCTGGCCGGCCACAATTGCTATCTCGAATTGTTCGAATTCAGCACTCCGAATCAGGATGGGCCGTCGCCGCAGACACTGGGACCTCATGAGCACGGCATACGGCACTTGGCATTCTTCGTTGACGACTGCCGGGCCGAGTACAAACGCCTACTCGCGCTGGGCGGCGATGTTCTTGGTGAGCCCACTGATATCGGTGGCGGCGTTTACACCGCATACTGCCGCGACCCGTTTGGGAATATTATCGAGCTGGCTGAGCTACCGTCTAGAGACGAGGACCTGCGCAACCTGGCGGGCGTCAGTTCATTAGGAGATTTCACAGCATGAGTGATTTGTTTTCGTTGTCCGGAAAGCGCGCCTTTATTACCGGTGGCACAGCCGGTATCGGTCGCGCCGTTGCCGAGGCCTTTGTCGACAGTGGAGCGACAGTAATCATTGCTGACATACAGGATGGAACACAGGTGGCAAGGGAAATCGGCGCTGCCTTTGTTCACATCGACGTTGCTGACGAAGCGTCTGTAGCGAAGGCTCTGCAGCGGGCGACCGAGCTATGCGACGGCAAGCTCGATGCTGTTGTCCTGAACGCCGGCGTTGGTGATGTCGGGCCAACATTCGAGGAAACCGACCAGGCGCTCATCGACAAAGTAACGAAGATCAATCACTGGGGTGTCCTGTACGGACTTAAGCATGCGCCGAAGCACATGAATGACGGCGGCTCAATTATTTCAACCTCATCGATGGCAGCGTTTATCAATCTACCGGGAGCTGGCGTGTATTCGGCCGGCAAACGCGCTGTGACCAGCATGACCGAAATGGCTGCGCTGGAGCTCGGTCATAGAGGAATTCGCGCAAACTCAATCTGTCCAGGCTATACCACGACTTCATTGGGAAGCGGCGAAGAAGGCCAAAAGATCTGCGAAGCATTTACGGCGCTGGGTCGCGTTGCAACGGTTGGCGACCTCGCCGGCGTTTTCGTATTCCTCGCCAGCAAAGCCAGCGCATACATGACAGGACAATCACTGAAAGTCGACGGTGGTTGGCACTGTGGGCCTACCGGCAGGCTACTCGAGATCGTGACGGGTAGCTCATCATCACCCAGTTAGCCTGGCCACCCGATGCGCGACGTCAATCACATATCCTCGCGTATTGCCGCGATCACGATCAACGTGATTTGCATTACCTACTACAACATCATGCCACTGGTACTGGGTGGTGCCGCACAAAGCCGCGGCCTCCTCGAAGATCAACTCGGTTTCGCGGCAGCCGCGTTCATGGGTGGTCTCGCAGTCATTAACTTCATGGGCTTCGCCTGGTTGCGACGCTTCGACTGGCGGCTGCTTGTTCTTTGTGGAAATGCGATCGCGGCGATCGCGTTCACCGCGCCACTTGTCTCATTCAGCGCGGGAACCTGGATCTTCTGCAATTTTCTCGCTGGTGCCGCGACGGGCGTCAGTTACGGTGTCAGCATCGCCTGCCTCGGCGATACTCGAGAACCCGAGCGCAACTTTGCCCTGGCCTACGCTGCCCAGACGTTCTTGTCGGCGGGTTTGATCTTCATGCTGCCAAGAATTCGAATAGGCTCTGACCTGTTGGTCGTCGGACAAGGCATTACAGCGACACTCATGGTGGTCGGCATCTCCTTGATTCTGATTCTGCCGAAGCAGGGTATGAAATCAGGCGCCATCGAGCCTCACGCGCACAGCAGAAAAAGGGCTTTGCCCCAGGCCGTACTAATCATGGCATTGCTCGTGCTTATGCTAAACGTCATGGCCGAAGGTGCGATCTGGGCGTTTCTTGAGAGAATCGCTGTTAGCGACGGATTTACGACGAGCTTCGCCGCGACGGTCATGGCGTTGTCGTTCTTTGCCTCGGGCATCGGCTCGATCGCGGCTGCGATGATGGGACGTCGGTTCGGCAGCACGGGACCTTTTGTCATCGCTGTCATTTTATCGATCAGTTCGGTCTGGGTATTGTGGGTTGGCGGTACGGAGGCTATTTTCTTTGCCGGCGTCATGCTGTTCGCGCTCGCCTGGAATCTCGGCTCACCCTATCGCATGGCTCTTGCCACTCGCGCTGATACCAGCGGGCGGTATTCGACTTTCGTCCCCGCCATGCAGACCCTGGGCGCTGCGCTTGGCCCCGCTATTGCCGGGCTCCTGATCGTCGGCGGCTCTTTCACACCCGTCTACGTCATGAGTACCCTGGCGTGGCTAGTAACACTGATACTGTTTATCGCCGCGAATAAGCGACTACGCACGACCTAGCTGCCGCGTTTGCACCCAGGCATTGAGCACAGCATTTCGAACAACAGATTCGCTGCCAGTAAAGACGTGTTCCCGGTCGTGTCATAGGGCGGCGATACCTCGACAAGATCGCAACCGACCAGATTGAGACCGAAGCATCCACGAATAATCTCAACGCCTTGCGAGGACATTAGTCCGCCGGGTTCCGGTGTACCAGTACCGGGAGCAACCGAGGGATCCAGCCCATCGATATCAAAACTCAGATAGGCAGGCGCGTCCCCACCGATGAGCTCTCTGACTTCGCTCATAAGTGGCGCCAACGACTTGTACCAGCATTCCTCTGCCGTCACGACACGCGCACCCTGTTCTCGTGACCAGTCGAAGTCTGCTGCCGAGTAGCCTGTCGTTCGCAAGCCTATCTGGACCATTTTGTGCGGATCTATCAGTTCTTCTTCGATGGCCCGCCTGAAGATCGTGCCATGTGCAATCCTCTCCCCGAACTGGTGATCGTTGATGTCGGCGTGCGCATCAACATGCACCATAGCAACCGGGCCATGCTTCTTGTGGATCGCTCTGAGAATTGGCAGCGTAATTGTGTGATCGCCACCGACACTTGCGGGCTTGGCCCCGTGACCCAGGACGTCATTATAGAAATGTTCGATGATGTCGATCGACTTCAGCAGATCGAAGCTGTTCAGTGCAACGTCACCCACGTCTGCCATCTGAAAGGAATCAAAGGGAGCCGCGCCGGTGGCCATGCAGTACGGCCGCACCATCGAGGATTCGTTCCGGATTTGCCTCGGACCAAAGCGCGCCCCGGTGCGGTTACTCGTACCAATATCCAGGCCCACGCCGGCAATCGCAATATCCAGCCCTTCGGCGCTCGCCGCAGACGGCAAGCGAAACATCGTTGCGGGCCCGGCGTAGCGTGGCATCTCGTTGCCACCCAATGGTTGATTGAAGTTGCTCATCGGTCGAGTCTAGCCCGATATTGCATCGGCGTCTGTCCCGTCTCGCGTTGAAACGTACGATACAGGTTTGCCGGGTCCGAGTAGCCGACGAGCATCGCGACCTCGTTCGCCGGCAAGCTTGTTTCGCCGAGGTAACGTTTCGCCATCGCCACCCGGAACTCGAGGACGACCTCTTGATAGCTGGTATCTTCGTCCTTCAGGCGCCGCCGCAATGTCCTGGTACCAATGTTCAGGCCACGTGCTATTTCGTCCATGTTGGGCACCCGCCCAGGTTGGTTCGCAAGCTGTCTATGAATGTCGGCGACGAGTCCGGCCCTGAGATTTAGTACCTCGAGCAGGCGCTCACATTGCACGTCACAGAGTGCAACAATCGCCTTGTCCGCGTAGGAAAGTGGCAGGTCGAGGCGCCGGGAAGCGAAGACGGCCGATGTCCTGTCGTTGTCGAAGCTGGCGGTGCAGCCCAGGTGCTCTTCGTAGTTTCGATGCTCACCGCCGGATGAATAGCCCAGCCGTACATGCTCGAAAAAGCTGCCGCTTCTCCCGATAAGCTGGCACCACTGGTTCCAACCAACAAGCCATTCCTGCACGATGTAGCGGTGCGCATCAGGGCTCATCGGCCAGCCTCTACGCCGCGGTTCTGCCTGCATTTCGGACGTGCCCTCGGACTCCACAAACGAGATCGTCAGTAGCGGCCCCTGCAGGT
>Ga0316187_10004331_pt1 | contig 12278 bp, 7 predicted proteins | sample CroRivburrow1_MG_FD_204927 | JGI IMG/M metagenome (GOLD analysis project Ga0316187, IMG submission 204927) | Coastal sediment microbial communities from Maine, United States - Cross River worm burrow 1 | ecosystem: Environmental > Aquatic > Marine > Coastal > Sediment | place: USA: Maine...
CATTTAATCATGCCTGGACTGCACGTCAGTCGTACTCGTTGATCTATCATGACGCCCGGCCGCTGAAACGATTACACTATGAGCGTTGATGTCAAAACCTTTCTTACTGTTGCTAACGCTGTTTTTATTCGCAGCACTGAATGCCTGCGGCCCGCAGCAACCACACGGCTACACCGGTTACCTTTACTTTGCCCAGGGCAACTACCTGAGCCGTTTCAGCTTGCGTGACGGCAGCCTGTCGGTGGTCGCCAATTTTGGCAACATGACTATCCGTGAGATCAGCCCGTTTGGAGAAAACCGACTGTTTCTGACCGGTACTGCGACCATCAGCCGCAAAACCGCGCCACAAATTTCCTGGATTGATCTCGAAACCGGGGAAAAGGTATCCCAGTACTCGGGCATCCTCGCGCGGTACATGGTTAACGCAAACGTCGTCGTATACGACGATGGCATCAAGTTGTATGCAATGCCGCAAGGTTCCGGTAGCGCTCCTGACGAGGTGATTTACTCGCACGGGCTCAACCGCATCACCACGGTCCTTGAAGTCTCGAACGATACACTGTTGTTCGAAACCGGTGAGTCCGGCGAGCGGGTCATCCGTGGCTGGAATGCGGTGTCCGGCAGCCAGCAAGTTTACCCGGCGTTGACGGCCGCCTGTGAACTGGTCGGAGCCGTGTGGCTGGAATCTTTGCAGCAGTTGGCATGCCGTCCGCGGGATGGCTCTGCGGAAGAAACCGCGTATCTTTTGGTCAACCTCGATGGTGAATCTGACAGCCAGCTGAACCTTCCTGAGGGAAAACGATTCACAGCACTTGCATACATTCCCGGTCAGCACGCCCTGGTCCTGAAAGAAAGCTGGAAAAGTGTGATCGGTGACCAGGAAAAATCAGCGGTTTGGATTCATAACGTCCGCACGGGTGAAAACACGCGATTATCCAAAAACAAAAACCTGGGGACTTCGGTCGTTTTCACCCCGCTTTGACCGCCGCGCTTGCTTTCAACCGGCAGAAAACCGGAACACGGCATAGGCGAAATAAAAGACCACCAGCATTATCCCCAGCGGTCTCCCCAGCCGGGCCCTGCCATAGTAAAAAATCGGAATCAGGGCAGTCGCCAGCAGGCCGGCGACCACCAGGTCAAGCATGCCACCCTGCGGTATCGGAATGGTTCTAACCAGCCCGGCAGCGGGCAGGACAATCAGGCAGTTGAAAATATTGGAACCGATGATGTTGCCGAGGGCGAGATCGGACTCCTTGCGAAATGCCGCGATGATCGAAGTCACCAGTTCCGGCATGCTGGTGCCGACCGCGACGACAAACAAACCCACCACTGATGTGGGCACGCCGATACGTTCGGAAAAAAGCACACTGGAACGAACCGTCGTCTCGCCGCCGATGAACAACAAGCCAAACCCGAGCAACACCAGAAACCAGGGACCCAGGCTAAACCGCCCTGCCGGAACCACCGGGGTGTACTGGTCTATATCAGTCAACAGCGGATCCCTGTTCCAGCCACGGATCACGTCCTGCACTGCGATGTAAATAAAGATTCCAAACAGCAGAAAAAGGATGATGGAATCTGATCGCCCGATGCGTGGCTGCGTGCCTTCCAGCAAGCCATCAAGCGCCATCACGATGATCACGGCGGTTACCAGCAGCAATAAAGGTATCTCGCGCCGAACCACGACACTATGAATCTCAATGGCTCGAATGCTTGCGGCCACGCCCAGCACCAGCGCCAGGTTCGCGATATTGGAGCCGACAACGTTGCCGAAAGCGAGCGCTGTTTCATCGCGCAGTGCCCCAATCACATTGATGATCAGCTCCGGTGCACTGGTGCCAAATCCAACGACTGTCAGGCCTATGATCAGCGATGGCACGCCAAATCGCTCGGCAATTTTTGATGCGCCCGTGACCAGCGCCATGCCGCCGCCAATCAAAAGAAGAATGCCTAAAGGTATGCCAAAGTAAGCAATCATATTATCGTCATGCTGAACGATTGCGGTTCGCTTTACAATCCGGGCGGCGTGATGAGTCGCTCTGGTGGAGCCAGCGTATTTTGGAGTTTATCCGGCGGACTGCCCGACTTTCTCCGGCACGCCCATGCAGGTCTTGCGCATCGGTTGCCAGATGTGCGGTACCGGGTTTTCATGGCAGATTAACTGTAATACCTCTGCGTGCTCAGCCTCCAGCAACCGGGCCACTTGAAATTGCAGCGCCTGGAATTCCGGGTGGGAGCGGACTGATTCGAAAACCGGTTCCTTGAAACTGGAGTTCTGACGAAATCCGTGTTTGATGGCCAAGCTAAAAGATTCAACCACGCCATCGGTATCTCCGAGCATCGCCCTTGCCATTGCTTCGGCGGCATGATCGTAACTTGAGGCGTAGTTCGCAGCGACTTTTTTCACATAATCTTGCTGGTGCAACTTCACCAGCTTTTCTGCGCCTTGTTCATCTCCGGCCTGCTGCAAGGTATAGGCGTACCGCAACATGGACCTGGTTGTCAGATCACTCGAACTGAGCATAATCCGGCCCTCGGGCACTTGCTGCATCACTTGATCGTAGTATTCCACCGCCTGTTCGAATCGGGCGTTCATGTACAAGACGTCTGCAAAACTCAGAACCATCGGCATGCTTTGCGGGTCATTATCAAGATCAGATTGGGCTGCATACAGCGCTGATTCCATATCTCCCTGTTCGATATCAATGAAAAAGTGCCCGCGATCAGAAATTCGCCTGGCCTCGTCGAATTCACCGATTATAGAGAACGCAAACATCAGTGACTGGTTGGAAAACTCGTCCGCGGGATCTTCAGAATATGCCTGTAACAACCAGTTTATTCCCTGTGAAATATCGGCTGATATTAAGGTTTCAATAACCCCGCGCGAGGTGTAACCGGCCCAGGGGTTCTGATCGATGATGCTCATCGACATTTGGCGCGCTGCAGGCAGGTCCGATGAGGACAGAAGACCGGCATGGTTCATTCGCCCCACCACGGAAAGCGGGTCTACTTCCACTGTCCGGCGAGACATGCTGAATGCATTCTCCCATTCTCCCAGGGATTGCGCTGTTAGCATGTACCAGGTCATCGCGTCGACATACACCGGGTTGAGTTCCAGGGCAATAGCCAGCTCCTCCATGGCGAGATCGAGATCGGGCTCGTTCATTGCCAGCAGACCCTGTGCGCCATGTGCTTCGGCAAGCTTTGGATTAAGCTCGATCGCCCGGTCTGCATGTGGTTTCGACCGGCTGATCATTTCCTCAGTCGTATAATCCCCATAGGTCGAAGGACTGGCCAGCAACAGGCTGTGCGCGATACTGAGCCACGCCTGGGCTGGCGCATAATCCGGATCCAGCCGGACCGATCGCTCGAGATGGTCCCGGGCAGCAAAGATATTCCGCCGTCCGCGTTGATTGACCAGGTGCCTGCCTTGCAGAAATGCTTCGTATGCTGCCGTATTTGCCGATTCGGCAACCTTCGGCACCGACTGTTCATCACCGCCCAGGGCCAACTCCACCCGCATCGCTTCACCGATTGCCGAAGAAATCTCGTCCTGGATCGCGAAGATGTCGTCGATTTCGCGGTCATAGGTCTCGGACCAGAGGTGATAACCAGTTTCCGCTTCGATCAGCTGGGCGGTAATACGAACCTTGTTACCTGCTTTGCGAACGGAACCTTCGAGTACATGACGGACCTTGAGCAAGCGGGCAATTTCACCAATATCCCGGTTTTGCCCTTTGAACTGGAAAGACGAAGTGCGTGCGGCCACCTGCACGCCCGGGTACTTGGCCAGCACGTTCAGCAGTTCTTCGGAAATTCCATCCGAGAAATACTCCTGATCCTCATCACTGGACATATTGACGAAGGGCAAAACCGCAATGGATTTTTCCGGAATTCCAGGGCTATCTGAACCGGGTTCATTTTCTGGCAAAGTATCGGCCCCAGTGGCGGCCGACTCCTGACTGACCACCTGTGAATCAGCCGTTTCGCTGACCGGGGCAATCTTGTCCCAGATGAAATAGCCCAGCGCCAGCACCAGGATGACAATAATGGCCCGGTCCAGTTTGCGGCCGGTCTGTGGCGTGATGGACTGGGTGCGATCGACATCCTTTTCCTTTTTCAGGCCCTCGGGCGTCATTTCGAAAGCCCAGGCAAAAATCAGTGCGATGGGTAAACCACCCGCCAACATCAGCATGATGGTCTGCATCGCCCAGTCAGGCGCAGGAACATTGTCGAAAACGATGTCAGCCAGTTGTAGCAGCAGCCAAGCGGTAACGGTGTAGGCTATGCCAACCCTGACCACGTTTCTTCGCTTCAGTTCTTCAAAAAAAGACAAAGCTTCCCCCGGATTTGCTACTTCTGATAGCCGCCTCTCTCGCGGATTAGTGCACTATCTTACAGAAATACAGCTAATGACGGTAATAGCGGCCGGCACACGCCGGACTGATTCAGAACCCATGTGCATCACAATCAATCGGCGCAAAATGAGTGAACTTCCAGCTCCCGTCGATTCGATCGGCCAGGTACCAGGCGCAGGAATACTCGTCTTCCCTGTTTTCATAGTGATCGAGCCAGCGGGTGGTGAATGATGCGGTTGAAGCATTGATGTGATTGACCCTGATATCAGGCACTTCCGAACTGACCCAGCCTTCCGCCCGCCACTCCTGCATCGCCTCCGTCAGCCATTGAGCCGTCTGTTTGCGTTCCACCTGGCCTGCGGCCGGATGGTCCCAGATTTCAGTATCGTAATGAGCGAGAATCTCATCGACCTTTTCCCAGGACTGGTCATGCCAAAGGGGGCCATAACTGTTCGCATACCATTGCGCAGGGTCCATGAAAGCGTGAGCATCAGCTTCGCCGGAGGAAGGGAAGGCTGCAACTGTCAGTAACACGGTTAAACAAAGCGTGGTGGAGAACCCAACATGTTTCATGACACAAAACCTCGTTTTGGACGGTCTGTTGAAAATTTCGATCCGTCAAGCTATCCCGACCGCGCAATCATTGCAACAACGGATGGGAATCCCGCTGGATTTTAACCTGAGCAAGATCAGATGAATCGCAATAGCCGCTGGCAAGTTATCCACCAGGAATTTAAAGTATTGCTGCCTGGTTCCAGGCCCTTGTTAAGGGTTGACGAACCGGCCGAACAGAATGCTTTCAACGTCGCACCGGACGTTTCAATTGGGGAGAAAAAAATGAACCCATACCTTAACTCTGTGATGGCCACAGTCAAAGCGAAAAACCGCGGTGAAGAAGAATTCCACCAGGCGGTGGAAGAAGTTCTGGAGACCCTCGAACCGGTACTGGAGCAACATCCCGAATACATAGAGGCAAAAATTGTCGAACGGCTGGTCGAGCCGGAACGGATGATCGTGTTCCGCGTTCCCTGGCTGGATGATGCCGGACAGGTTCAGGTCAACCGGGGTTTCCGTGTCGAATTCAACAGCGCGATCGGACCCTACAAGGGCGGATTACGATTCCACCCCAGCGTCAACCAGGGCATCCTTAAATTCCTCGGCTTCGAGCAGGTATTGAAGAACAGCCTGACCACGCTGCCGATGGGCGGCGGCAAGGGGGGTTCCGACTTTGATCCCAAAGGTAAATCCGACAATGAAGTGATGCGTTTTTGCCAGAGTTTCATGACCGAGCTTTCCCGCCACATCGGCCCGAACACCGACGTTCCGGCAGGTGATATCGGCGTGGGCGGACGTGAGATCGGCTACCTGTTTGGACAGTACAAGCGCTGTCGCAACGCGTTCGAGGGCGTGCTTACCGGCAAGAACCTCAACTGGGGCGGCAGCCTGATCCGTCCTGAAGCAACGGGTTACGGTACGGTCTATTTTGCCAAGGAAATGCTCAAGACGCAGGGCAAGACTTTTGAAGGTCTGCGCGTGGCGGTTTCCGGTTCCGGTAACGTGGCACAGTACGCTACCGAAAAAGTCAATGACTTTGGCGGCAAAGTCGTGACGCTTTCCGATTCCAGCGGTTACATCGTCGACGAGGATGGCATCTCTCCCGAAAAGCTCGCCTACGTGTTCGAACTGAAGAACGAACGGCGCGGCAGGATCAAGGAATATGTCGATGAATACCCGTCTGCCAGCTACCATGAAGGTACCGGTGTCTGGAGTGTTCCGGTCGATGTCGCCCTGCCATGCGCTACCCAGAACGAGCTGAACGGCGATGATGCCGATATGCTGCTGGGCAACGGCTGCTTCTGCATTGCCGAAGGCGCCAACATGCCGAGCACACCCGAGGCTATCGAAAAGATCCAGGCAGCCAGGATTCTGTATGGGCCGGGCAAGGCAGCCAATGCCGGCGGCGTGGCGGTTTCCGGACTGGAAATGTCCCAGAACAGCATGCGGCTGAGCTGGACCCGCGAAGAAGTGGACCAGCGCCTGCACGACATCATGATATCCATCCATCGTGCCTGCGTCGAAACCGCCAATGAGTACGGTGAGCCGGGCAATTACGTCCTGGGCGCCAACATCAGCGGTTTTGTCAAGATCGCCGATTCCATGCTTGACCAGGGAGTCGTCTGACTTTTTAGTGAGTGGGCCGGGCACCTGAACCGGGTGCCCGGCCTTTTTTCATCCCTGGACAAGGGTTAAGCTTGGGTCATGAATCCAATCGCCGAGCTGGAAACATTTGAAAACGAGACAGCGCGCTTCGACTCGTTGATGTCTTTCAAAATCCAGAACGTCCTGCTGGTCTCCAGTCTCTACGATATTTACAACCTGCGCGAAGACGGTCAGCTGACCGACCTGTTGCTGGCCGAATATGCCGAATTCCGGCTTTCCAGCGCGCCCAGCATCGCGCGTGTCGATTCCGGTAGAAGTGCGCTGAAAGCGCTCAAAGAATCGAAATTCGAATTGATCATCGTCCTGCGCACGCTCACCGACATCAATCCCATGGAGTTCAGCAGGAAAGCCCGCAAGCTGTGTCCGGGTATCCCGGTCGTACTGATGGCCATCCATCACAGGGAACTGGAACAGGACAGGGAAGAACTGGCCCGGGCTTACGATAACGTGTTCATCTGGAACGGCGAATCAAAAATGCTGCTCACCATCATCAAGCTGGTGGAGGACAAGGTCAATGTCGCGGCCGATACGGAGCAGGTCGGCGTGCGGGTGATCATCCTGGTAGAAAATTCGGTGCGGTTTTATTCTTCCTACCTGCCGTTGATATATACCGAGATCATGCAGCAGGCCTCGGCACTCCTCAGGGAAAGCATCAACTCGTCCACCCGGCGGGTGCGAATGCGGGCACGGCCGAAAATACTGCTCGCAGAAAACTTTGAAGACGCGGTTTCGCTGTTTCACCAGTACCGGGAATACCTGCTGGGAGTGATCTCGGATATCCGGTTTCCCAGGGAAGGAAAATCCGACGATAACGCGGGCATTGAACTCGCCCGGCTGATTAAAAGCGAAATGGCTGACTTGCCGATACTCCTGCAATCATCTGACCAGGCCAGGGAGGAAATCGCGCTCGCCAGCGAAACCGCATTCCTGAACAAGCAGTCCCCCAAGCTGCTTAAAAAGCTGGGTACCTTCATCAACGAAAATTTCGGATTCGGTGACTTTGTTTTCAAGTTGCCAGACGGGACCGAACTCGCGCGGGCCTCCAACTTCAGGCAGATGCAGGAATGTATCGCCCACGTCGACCATGAGTCTCTGGTCTTTCACGCAGAGAGAAATCATTTTTCCAATTGGCTGATTGCACGCGGTGAATTCGACCTGGCCAGCTGTCTGCGCCCCAGGAAGGCGAGTGAGTTTGCTGATCCGGCGGAATTACGCGAATTTCTGTTTGAAACCATTGATCAACACCGGCATGACCGGCAAGCCGGCATGGTTACCGATTTCAACCGGGAACTTTACGAAGGGCATGCCAAGTTTCTGCGCATCAGCGAAGGATCCCTGGGTGGAAAGGGGCGCGGACTGGCGTTTATCAACAAGCTGTTCAACAACCAGCTGGTTTGCAGCGCTTTTCCAGGAGCGCGGATCTCGGTGCCGCGTACCGCCGTCATTTGCACCGGCGCATTCGACCGGTTCATGGAAAAGAACGATTTGACCGAATTCGCGCTGGACGAACACAGCGACGAGGAAATTACCGCCGCATTCACGAATGCGACCATACCGCAAGATCTGCAGGAAGACCTCAAGGCTTTCCTGGCCGTTGTCGACTACCCGCTGGCGGTCAGGTCATCGTCGCTCCTGGAAGACAATTACTACCAGCCATTCGCTGGCATATTCGACACGCACTTCCTGCCCAACAACCACTCATCAGCCGAAGGTCGCCTGCAACGGCTGTTGGCGGCGATCAAGTTGATCTACGCATCGGTGTATTTCCGCAATGCCAAGAATTACACCCAGGCTACCGGAAACCGCACCGAAGAAGAAAAGATGGCCGTCATCCTGCAGGAGATCGTCGGCAGGGAGCACGACGGCCTCTACTACCCGGTGTTTTCGGGGGTCGCACGCTCTTATAATTTCTACTCCGTGGGCCACATCAAGCCGGAGGAGGGCATTGCCTATACCGCGCTGGGGCTCGGAAAGACCATCATGGAGGGCGACAACTGCCTGTATTTCTCTCCCGCGAATCCGCAGGTTTTACCGCAGTTTTCCACGCCGCAGGATTACCTGGAAAACTCTCAAAAAGAATTTTTTGCCGTCGATATGACCCATTCGTCCGCGTTTCCCGAAGTGGGTGGCAACGCCAGCCTGGCTAAACTGAACATCAAGGAAGCGGAACATCATGGTGTGCTGAAATACGTCGGCTCAACCTTTTCAGCGGATAACGATCGTATTTACACCGGAATAGCCCGCAAGGGACCGCGTATCGTCACTTTCGATCCGATCCTCAAAGCGAATATCTTCCCACTGGGTGAAATACTGAAACACCTGCTGGAACTGGGAAGCCGGGCGATGAATGTACCGGTGGAGGTGGAGTTCGCCGCTGATATCGATCCGGAATCGAAAGTGGCCAACGAATTCCGCCTGCTGCAGATCCGCCCGATGAAGGTGGCGACCAGTTTCGAGGATGTGTCGATAGTTGACGAGGATGAAAGCCGGATGCTTTGCCGCTCCGACCAGGCGCTGAGCCACGGCCGGATCAACGATATTCGTGACATCGTGTACGTGCGAAATGACAATTTCAAGCGTGGCAACATGATTCACATGGCCGACCAGGTGGGAAAATATAATCGGCAGTTTGCGAAAAGCAATACGCCTTATATGCTGATCGGGCCGGGGCGCTGGGGAACGACGGATCGCTGGCTGGGCGTACCCACCAAGTGGAACCAGATTTCATCCGCGCGGGTGATCATCGAGGCGGATTACGGTGACTTCGTGGTCGAGCCCTCATTCGGCACTCATTTCTTTCAGAACCTGATCACCTTTTCCATTGCCTACCTGACGATCAACAGCTCGAGCAAATACTGTTATTTCGACTGGGACTGGCTCAATTCCATCGAACCCGTGTCAGAGACCGAGTTCATCCGGCATGTCCGGCTGGAAGATCCGCTGGAGGTGCTGGTCGACGGTCGGATTGGGCATGCGATCGTGCTGCGGTAAAATCGGCCAGGGATTGCTAAACGCAGATGGTTATTCTGGCTTCAGGTCGTAGTACGTCCAGTTGCCGGTATTATAAATTCGTGCGTAATTACTAGTTGTTACCAGCAATTTGCTGCCGTCCAGGCTGAATTGCACGTTGCAACTGTAGTCACCTATTGGATTGATTTTTTTAATCACCTTGCTGGATTCCACATCGATAATTCGGATCACCTCCTTTGTTATGCCGGGATAAACATCCGCCAGCAATCTGCCGTCCCGGGTGATGGCGGTGCTACGGCCACACCATTCTCTTTCAGCAGTGTGCACCGGCTTGGCAGCAACGTGAGCGGCTGCCTCTCCCGTCATTAACACCAATTCCGGACTGCCGGCGAAAGCAGCAAAGGGTATGAGCAACGCAGTCAATACGCCCAGTGCAGTGGCTCCCGCTACCCGCACTGCAACCTGGCTGTCGATCTGGCCCTGGAGATTCGGGTCATCCATTGCCGTTAATTCTGCGTCGGTGTAGAAAGCCCAAAATGCCAGGTCGGCACCAGCCACCAACAACCGATTATCACCAAACCGGGCCAGTTCATTGACGAATCCCTCGGTGGGTAGTTCCCCTGCAAGATTTCCGTTTGCAAGTTCGAAAATGAGCACTCCGCTGCCGTCTCCTGCCAACCCCAGTAACTGCCCATCATCGCTAAACAATAGATCTGCGGGGACATGATTTACACCAGGCAAGGCGGTAGTCGAGCCAAAACCCGCTGCAGTAATGTTTACCAGGTTTACCGGTCGCGGCGTGGCGCCAGTGGAAAATGCCAGTGTTTTTGTGGCGGGAGACCAGGCCATTGCCCTCGGAACATACGACTTACTGGGGAAGTGATACCTGTCGAGGTAGCTGTCATCCGACATATCGATGAGTACGATACCGCCTGCTATGCCAATCAACAAACGGTGATTATCGATGAATAGCAAACCCTTGGCGTTGCCAAACCGCCCAAAGCGCCCTGATTCGACGCGAGTGATAACCCTCCGCGTGCTGGAATCGATCACCCAGACAATGTCACGATTGGCCAGGGCCAGGAGCTTTCCGTCATGAGAAAACGCCGCACCGCTGGATCCGTAACTTATCGCAAGTTTTTGCCTGTGCTTGGCCGGGTCAGTACGTTTCGGCGTGTTGGTCTGACAGGCAACCAAAGTGATAAAAGCCAGTGAAGCGACAAAAAGCCTGAAAAACATTCCACCCACGGTTGCTCTCATTCAAACTTTCTGGCTGATAAAAAATTTTTACACCTACTCAAACTATAGGTCTCAACCAGGACGTGTCTATATGATTCGAAAAGACAAATGATCTAGGTAAGCGTGAGAAATATGCGAGTGACGGCCGCATAAAAAAAACCCCGACCTGCAAAACAGATCGGGGTTTCCTTATTGGCGCCTGGCAGTGACCTACTCTCACACGGGAACTCCCGCACTACCATCGGCGATGCATCGTTTCACTGCTGAGTTCGGTATGGGATCAGGTGGTTCCAATGCTCTATTGCCGCCAGGCAAACTGGCGAAAAAGGATCGAAAAGGGGGTCAGGTTAAATTTTCCTGGAATAAAAGCGGTAAGCTCAAATTCTGGTCAGAGAAAATTTAACCTGACCCCTTTTTCGCCTTTTTCTCAACTGGTAATTCTGTCAATAGCTTCTTCGTGTCAAACAAAGGGCTTTGGTGTTATATGACCAAGCCACTCGGGCAATTAGTACTGGTTAGCTTCACACATTACTGTGCTTCCACACCCAGCCTATCAACCTTGTAGTCTACAAGGGCCCTTACAACATCAAGTGTTGAGAGATCTAATCTTGGGAGGGGCTTCCCGCTTAGATGCTTTCAGCGGTTATCCCTTCCGAACATAGCTACCCGGCAATGCCACTGGCGTGACAACCGGAACACCAGAGGTTCGTCCACTCCGGTCCTCTCGTACTAGGAGCAGCTTCCCTCAAATCTCTAACGACCACGGCAGATAGGGACCGAACTGTCTCACGACGTTCTAAACCCAGCTCGCGTACCACTTTAAATGGCGAACAGCCATACCCTTGGGACCGGCTTCAGCCCCAGGATGTGATGAGCCGACATCGAGGTGCCAAACACCGCCGTCGATGTGAACTCTTGGGCGGTATCAGCCTGTTATCCCCGGCGTACCTTTTATCCGTTGAGCGATGGCCCTTCCATACAGAACCACCGGATCACTATGACCTACTTTCGTACCTGCTCGATCCGTCGATCTCGCAGTCAAGCGGGCTTATGCCATTGCACTAATCTCACGATGTCCGACCGTGATTAGCCCACCTTCGTGCTCCTCCGTTACTCTTTGGGAGGAGACCGCCCCAGTCAAACTACCCACCACACACTGTTCCCGACCCGGATAACGGGCCTGGGTTAGAACTTCAACTACATCAGGGTGGTATTTCAAGGTTGGCTCCACCAGAACTAGCGTCCTGGCTTCAAAGCCTCCCACCTATCCTACACAAACATAACCAAAGTTCAGTGTGAAGCTATAGTAAAGGTGCACGGGGTCTTTCCGTCTAGCCGCGGTTACGCTGCATCTTAACAGCGAATTCAATTTCACTGAGTCTCGGGTGGAGACAGCGCCGCCATCGTTACGCCATTCGTGCAGGTCGGAACTTACCCGACAAGGAATTTCGCTACCTTAGGACCGTTATAGTTACGGCCGCCGTTTACCGG
>Ga0316187_10004333_pt1 | contig 12276 bp, 8 predicted proteins | sample CroRivburrow1_MG_FD_204927 | JGI IMG/M metagenome (GOLD analysis project Ga0316187, IMG submission 204927) | Coastal sediment microbial communities from Maine, United States - Cross River worm burrow 1 | ecosystem: Environmental > Aquatic > Marine > Coastal > Sediment | place: USA: Maine...
ACTCGTGTGTGCCAGCCGGCAGCAGCTTCAAAATGTATTCAGCGCCCACAATGGCGAACAGAAATGACTTCGGGTTGCGATTAATCGTGGAGAAAAATACATGTCCACCTGGCTTCACGAGTTTTGCCGCCGAAGCGATGACCTGCGGTGGCGACGGAACATGCTCAAGCATTTCGAGGCAGGTTACGACATCGAATTCCCCCGGGTGTTTTTCGGCCAGCTCTTCCGCTGTCGCTTTCTGGTAATCGACTTTGACGCCCGATTCAATCTGGTGCAGTCGGGCGACCGCGAGCGGACCTTCCGCCATATCGATCCCGCTAACGTCGGCGCCAGCAGTGGCCATAGCTTCGGCCAATATGCCGCCACCGCAACCGACATCAAGGACGCGACTGCCGCGCAACTCAACATGTTGGCGAATCCAATCCAGTCGCAGGGGGTTAATTTCATGCAACGGGCGGAATTCTCCGTCCGGATCCCACCAGCGCGTCGCCAGGGCGTCAAACTTGGCAACTTCTGCCGCGTCGACGTTAGCCCGTGTTGTTGTCATTGAATCTTTCTCCATAAGTATTACTGGTCACGCAGGCCGATGCGGCGCTGCCATTCATTGCTTCGAGCCGTAAGCTCGGCCGTGTCGATGCCGGTAAGGGCACCGCGTTCCAATTGCTGCTTGCCCGCAACCCAGACATCACTAACCTGGTTGGCGCGTGCAGTGTAAACGACCTGCGATATTGGGTCGTAGACGGGCTGGCTGTTAATCGGGTTCAGGTCTACACAGGCCAGATCCGCGTATTTGCCGACCTCGATCGAGCCAACTTCGTGCCCCAGGCCGAGCGCATTGGCGCCATCGAGAGTGGCCATGCGCAAAGCCGTGGCGGCGCTGATGACCGAAGCGTCTTCGGAAACGGCCTTGGCGAGCAAAGCAGCGGTTCTCATTTCGTCAATCATATCGAGCACGTTATTACTGGCCGCACCATCCGTGCCCAACGCGACATTTACGCCGGCAGCTTTGTAGTCGCGGACGGGCGCAATACCGCTGGCGAGTTTGAGGTTGGATTTCGGGCAATGCACGACGCTGACGCCGGCGCTGGCCATTTGCTCGATTTCATCCGCCGTGACATGAACCCCATGAACGATAAGCAGCGATGCATTTACCAAACCGAGTTCAGTCAGACGCTGCAGAGGTCTTTTCCCGGTGCGTTTCATTTCGGCTTCAATTTCGGTCGCCGACTCATGCAGATGAATCTGTACTTTTATATCAAGCTGATCTGCGAGCACTCGCATTTCGATGAATGCTTCGTCAGAGAGTGTGTCGGTCGAGTGTGGCGCAAAACAGGTGCTAACAAGGGGATGCTCGGCATAGGGGTCGTGAACCAGGTCTGCACCCTTGAGCAGGCATTCTGCAGCGTTCTCGGCCCATGCGGTTGCAAAATCAATAACGGGCGTGCCAATTACAGCGCGCATCCCATGGTCGGCGGCTGTCTGGGCCACAATTTCGGGAAAGTAGTACTGATCTGAAAAACAGGTGATTCCGCCGCTGAGCATTTCAGCGATGGCGAGTTCGCTGCCATCACGAACGAATTCGGCGCTTACCCAGCGTTGCTCCGCTGGCCAGATAGCCTTTCTTAACCAGTCCGCAAGGCCAAGATCATCAGACAATCCGCGTAGCAGTGTCATTGCGGCGTGCGTATGGGTGTTCACGAGCCCCGGAATCAACACGTGACCCGGCCTTTCGGCGACCACGCTGGGTTGGTAGATACTCAGAGCATCGCCGACCGGCAATATGTCGCCAATACGGCCATCGATGATGGCGACCGCGACATCAGTTAATACCAACGCGTGCGGCTCTACCGGGACGCACCAGGACGGCAATATCAGGGTGTCACAATGCTGCATTGTCAGTGGTACCGGAGTATCTGGGAGGCTGGCGAACAGTGCGCAGTATACTCCGAGCGAAACTTAGTGCCAGCGCGGGTTTCAGAGCTTCCTAATTGGTCAAAAACAATGCGGTTGTGCCCCCCCTGTGGTACTATTCCGTTCTTGATTCGGAGCATTTTTTCGCCCGTTTTAAGCCAGGTAACATCAACAAACTAATCCGACCAATATCCAGAGTATTTCGTATTTTTGATTCCGCTTCACGAGTTGGAATCACCCTGAGATTGTGAGTTTTTATGGCTGAAGTTGCACAGGAATTGTTGTCCGTAAGTCTCGAAGATGAGATGCAACAGTCCTATCTCGATTACGCGATGAGCGTCATCGTCGGACGGGCGTTACCCGATGTTCGCGATGGCCTCAAGCCGGTTCATCGGCGCGTGCTCTTTGCCATGCGAGAGCTGAATAACGATTACAACAAGCCCTACAAGAAATCTGCTCGTGTTGTCGGTGATGTCATTGGTAAATATCACCCACATGGTGATTCAGCCGTCTACGACACGATTGTGCGTATGGCACAGCCGTTTTCAATGCGCGCCTTGCTCGTTGACGGGCAGGGCAACTTTGGCTCGGTCGATGGCGATGCGCCTGCGGCCATGCGTTATACGGAAGTACGCATGTCCAGGATCGCGCACGAGCTGCTGGCTGACATCGACAAGGAAACCGTCGATTTCGTCGAAAACTATGACGGGTCTGAATCCGAACCGTCGGTTATGCCGACGCGCCTGCCTACTCTATTGGTCAATGGCTCCTCCGGTATCGCGGTGGGCATGGCCACGAATATTCCACCGCATAATCTTAATGAGGTTGTCGATGCTTGCCTGGCGGTCATCGAGAATCCCGCGATCGATATTCCGGATTTGATGGAGATCATGCCTGGGCCCGATTTTCCGACAGCGGGCATCATCAATGGTGCCGCCGGTATTTATTCGGCGTACCGAACCGGCAGAGGGCGGGTGCATATACGTGCTCGTACCGAGGTTGAGACGTTTGGCAGCCGCGGTCGGGAAGCGATTATCATTACGGAGTTACCGTACCAGGTAAACAAAGCTCGCCTTATCGAAAAGATTGCCGACCTCGTACGCGACAAGCGCATTGAGGGCATCAGCGAGCTTCGCGACGAATCCGATAAGGATGGCATGCGCGTTGTTATCGAGTTGCGCAAGGGCGAGGTCAGTGACGTTGTCCTGAATAACCTCTACAAACAGACCCCAATGCAGAGCGTCTTTGGTATCAATATGGTCGCGCTGCACGAGGGTCAGCCGAAACTGATGAATCTCAAGCAGATTCTTGAGGCGTTTTTGGCGCATCGGCGTGAAATTGTTACTCGGCGTACGATTTTCGATTTGCGCAAGGCTCGAGACAGGGCGCATGTCCTGGAGGGTCAGGCGGTCGCTTTGGCGAATATCGATGAGGTTATCGCACTGATCAAGGCGTCACCGTCACCGGCGGAAGCCAAAGTCGCGCTAATGGACAACCCGTGGGCGCCAGGCTCTGTCACTGAAATGCTGCAGCGGGCAGGTGAGACTGATACGCGGCCCGATGAACTGGAAGAGGGATTCGGGCTTGTAGAGGGTGTGTATCGGCTCTCGGCAGTCCAGGCACAAGCGATCCTTGACCTGAGGTTGCATCGCCTAACCGGACTTGAACAAGATAAAATAATTAATGAATACAAAGATATACTAGTAAAAATTAAAGAATTTTCTAGCATCTTGGCTGATCCGGACCGGCTGCTACAGGTTATTCGCGAGGAGCTTGCAGAGGTCCGCGATGCGTTCGGCGATGAGCGGCGCACTGAAATTGTGCAGGATCACAGCGACCTGAGTGTTGAGGACCTGATCCCGAGTGAGGAGGTGGTCGTCACGCTGTCTCATGGCGGTTACGCCAAAGCGCAGCCCATTGGTGACTATCAGGCGCAGAAACGCGGTGGCCGCGGGCGGTCCGCAACCAAGGTGAAGGATGAAGACTTCATCGACAATCTATTCGTCGCGAACACGCATGACACGATCCTGTGCTTTTCCAGTCGCGGCAAGATGTACTGGCTCAAGGTTTACCAGGTGCCACAGGCCAGCAGAGGATCGCGTGGCAAACCAATCGTTAACCTGCTGCCTCTTGAAGCAGACGAGCGGATCAGCGCCGTGTTGCCAATCAACGATTACGCTGAGGACAGCTTTGTATTCATGGCGACATCGGGAGGCACGGTCAAGAAGACCCCACTTAGCCAGTTTTCCCGGCCACGCTCGAACGGCATTATCGCCATTGACCTGCGCGACGATACGCTCGTCGATGTTGCCATTACCAATGGCGAGGCGGAGATACTGCTTGTCGCAAGCTCCGGCAAGAGCATTCGCTTTAAAGAAGCGGATGTCCGGCCTATGGGACGCGGAGCTGCCGGTGTTCGAGGCATCAAGGTCCCGGCCGATCACGAAGTCATCGCACTAACGATTATCCGTGATGGACTAATATTGACGGCCACCGAAAACGGCTATGGCAAGCGCACTGCGGTCGACGATTTTCCGGTTCAGGGGCGTGGCGGGCAGGGCGTAATCGCCATTCAAACCAGCGAGCGCAATGGACGTACTGTTGGTGCCGCGCAGGTTGCCGAGGATGATGAGATCATGCTGATCAGTTCAAACGGCACGCTTGTAAGAACCGCCGTTGATGATATTTCGATCCAGGGTCGTAACACCCAGGGTGTTCGCCTGATTCGTGTTGAATCGGACCAGAGACTGGTTGGCCTCGCGCGTATAGAATCAATAGAAGACGAATCGGAAGACGACGAATCAGAGTAGAGGGCCACCAGGCCCGACAATTTCTAGCCCAGTAATTCTCCCAATATCAGGAAATCCAGCGACATGTCTCGCGTTCATAATTTTAGTGCCGGCCCGGCTGCTTTGCCGCTCGAGGTTCTCGAGATCATTCGTTCTGACCTGCCGGACTGGCAAGGCACTGGCATGTCAGTCATGGAAATCAGTCACCGCAGCAAAGAATTCATCGAACTCGCGGCGCGATGCGAAGCCAATCTGCGCCAGTTACTATCGATATCAGACGATTACAGCGTGTTGTGGACGCAAGGCGGCGCCACCTTGCAGATGGCCATGGCGCCGCTGAATCTCGCTTCAGCAACGGACACAGTTGACTACGTCATTACCGGGAGTTGGGGCAAGAAAGCCGCTGGCGAGGCTGCCAAGCAGTGTCGGCTGAATGTGGTTGCGGATAGTTCGGACAAAAATTACACCTACATCCCCAACGAGTCAGCTTGGCAGCGCAGCGAAAATGCGGCCTACCTGCATATCACGTCGAATGAAACCATCGCCGGGGTGGAGTTTCACAGTGCGCCTGCGGGCAATGTTCCAATCGTCGCGGATATGTCGAGTACGATATTGTCGCGGCCGATTGATGTCAGCCAGTACGGTGTTATTTATGCTGGCGCACAGAAGAACATAGGTCCGGCCGGCATAACGCTGGTGATCGTGCGGAAGGATCTCCTCGAACCAGCACGCGAAAATCTGCCACATTTGATGATGTGGAAGTCGTATGCCGAATCCGATTCAATGACCAATACGCCGCCAACTTTTGCGTGGTACGTGGCTGATTTGATTTTTCAGCATTTGCTCAATATTGGTGGTCTTGATGCGATGGCCGCAGTCAATCAGCGCAAGTCTGAAAAGCTGTATGCGGCGATCGATGCCTCGGACTTTTACACCAATCCGGTCGCAGTGGAGAACCGCTCCAGGATGAATGTGCCGTTTATTCTTGCCGATGCGGATCTGGATGCAAAGTTTCTCGAAGAAACGCGGGCGGCCGGACTGACCAACCTGAAAGGACATCGCTCGGTCGGTGGTATGCGGGCCTCGATATACAACGCTGTGCCAGAGAAGTCTGTTGATGCACTAATTGACTTTATGGCTGATTTTGAACGCAAGAATGGATAAGGGCCAGGCGACACTCATGTACAAGATTCTTACACTCAACAATATCGCGGTCGAAGGATTGCGGCGCCTTACTCGTGAACGCTACGAAGTCGCATCGGAGATAGCACATCCTGATGCGATCCTGCTGCGCTCGTTCAATATGCATGACATGGAAATCCCGGAGACGGTTGCTGCGATCGGCCGTGCGGGCGCTGGCACCAATAACATTCCGATTGACGCAATGAGCGCACGGGGCGTACCCGTATTTAACGCGCCAGGTGCCAACGCCAATGCGGTGAAAGAACTGGCCGTCGCGGGGCTGCTCATTGCGGCACGTAATCTCTGCGATGCGCGTGAGTATGTGAAAGAGTTGACGGAAACTGGCGAAGCGCTAAGCAAAGCGGTTGAAGCCGGTAAGAAGCAGTTTGTCGGTTTTGAACTTCCCGGCAAGACGTTGGGCGTCATTGGCTTGGGCGCTATCGGTGTAGAGGTGGCCAACGCCGCGCTCGCGTTGGGCATGAACGTCGTTGGCTTCGATCCAAAAATTACCGTGCGCAGTGCCTGGCAATTGTCCTCTGGTGTAGAGCATGCGGATACGCTAGATCAGTTGTTTCAAAAGGCCGATGCGATAACCGTGCACGTACCGCTAATTGAAGAAACCAGGAACCTGGTGAATCGCGATCGCATCGCCTTGATGAATGATGGCGGTGTCGTCATTAACTTCGCGCGCGGTGGGGTTACGGATGATCATGCGGTATTAGATGCGCTTACCTCGGGTAAATTACATGCATACATTTCGGATTTTCCAACGCCGGAATTGATCGCTCATCCTAAAGTCGTTGCGCTGCCGCATCTTGGCGCATCGACGGCTGAGGCGGAAGAAAATTGCGCGGTCATGGTCGCCGAGCACGTCAAGGATTACCTTGAGAACGGCAACATACGTTATTCAGTTAACTTCCCGGAGGCTCGCCTGCCGCGTTTGGACGCGTGGCGAATTACGGTTGCCAATGAGAATGTGCCGAACATGGTTGGTCAGATTTCGACGTGTCTTGCGAATGCCGGGTTGAATATTGAGGATCTTCTCAATAAATCCGTTGGCCATCTTGCGTATACCATCGTCGACGTCAATGGTGAAGTATCGGAAGAGACGATGTCTGAACTTCGCAAGATAGAAGGCGTTCTAACGTTGCGAAATCTCGGCAAGCCTGTAATCTGACAGCCATTATGGCGAGCGGTAAGAAAAACGCGGGAGAGTCTCCCGACCTTGCGGAAATACGTAAGCGAATCAACCGAGTTGATGAGCAATTGCTGGCGTTGATCAATGAGCGGGCCGGTTATGCTCAGCAGGTTGGCGTGGTCAAGGGTGAGCTGGGCTCGGCTGTTGATTATTATCGGCCGGAGCGCGAAGCAGAGGTACTGCGCAATATCGTTTCGCATAACGACGGGCCGTTGCGCGACGAAGAGGTGCTACGACTTTTTCGTGAAATAATGTCTGGGTGTCTGGCACAGCAGGAGCCCCTCAAGGTCGGATTTCTCGGCCCGGAAGGCACGTTTACGCAGACAGCTGTGTTCAAGCATTTCGGGCACTCCGTTCGGGCATTGCCATTTCATACCATTGATGAAATTTTCCAGGAAGTCGAAAGCGGCGTCGCCGATTTCGGTGTCGTGCCAATCGAAAATTCCAGTGAAGGCTCGGTCAACAATACGTTGGACATGTTTCTGACTTCGCCACTAAAGATCGCCGGTGAAATAGAGCTGCGCATCGAACAGCATTTGTTGGGGCGCATGACTGGTTTGGAAAACATCGAACGCATCTGCGCCCATGAGCAGTCATTGGCGCAATGTCGCGGCTGGCTGCGCGAATACCTTCCGCAAGTTGAACTAATCGGTATGTCGAGCAATGCCGCTGGCGCGCGACGCGCCCGCGACGAGGTCGGCACGGCTGCGATTGGACCTGACGTGGCGGCCGATGTTTATGACCTCAAAATAATGGTCAGCAGTATTGAAGATCGTTCGGATAATTCCACGCGATTTCTGGTCGTGGGACGCAATTTATTGGCGCCGAGTGGCGACGACAAGACGACCATACTGGTATCCACCAGCGGCACCGGTGGCGGCGCGGGCGTGCTCCACAAATTATTGCAGCCGCTTGCCGCACATAAAGTGGTCATGACCTTTATTGAGTCACGCCCGTCCCGGCGAAAGAACTGGGACTATGTATTCTTTATGGATTTAGAGGGCCACGCTGACGAACTGCCGGTTGCGGATGCGCTGGCCGAGCTCGAAAAGGAAAGCTCGCTATTTCGCATTCTTGGTGCATACCCGAAAGCGGTCGGTTAGCGCCTGAGCGGCAGAACAGCCAATGCAATTCACCGTAAATCCCGCGCATGTCACTGATGCAACGGTCGCTGTACCGGGCGATAAATCCGTTTCCCATAGAGCACTGATGCTGGGCAGCATTGCCGTGGGAACGACGAATATCCGTGGTTTTCTGGCAGGTGAGGACTGTCTGTCGACGCTCGCAGCAATGCGTGCCATGGGAGTACGCATCGAGCGCTCGGGCGAAACCGACGTGATCGTGCACGGAGTTGGTCTGCATGGCCTGGGCGAGCCCGAAGGTTCCCTGGACATGGGCAATTCCGGGACCGGAATGCGGTTGATGGCGGGATTGCTGTCCGGACAGGCTTTCGCAACGCAACTGATCGGTGACGCATCGCTGAGCAGTCGGCCGATGCGCCGCATTATCGACCCACTGCAGCAAATGGGTGCGGTTATCGATAGCGAGGATGGACGCCCGCCGTTGCGAATTCGGGGCGCTAACGCGCTGCAGCCCATTGATTACGAGTTACCGGTGGCGAGCGCACAGGTGAAGTCTGCCATTTTGCTCGCCGGGCTTTACGCGAATGGCACCACCAGCGTCTCGGAGCCGGCCATAACTAGAGATCACACGGAACGTATGCTCACGTCGATGGGGATAAGCGTTGCAAGGCAGGGCGAACGTGTCGCGGTTACTGGTGGACATGAGCTTAGCGCCTGCGACATTCGTGTTCCTGGGGATCTGTCGTCTGCCGCTTTCGTCATTCTTGGTACCTTGCTCAGCGATAAGGCTGCGGTACTGATTGAGAATGTCGGCGTTAACCCGACCCGAACCGGCGTGATCGATATCTTGCAAGCCATGGGCGCCGATATCAGCCTTGAGAATCCACGTTTACTCGGGCAAGAGCCGGTCGCCGATATTCGAGTCCGCTCTTCCGATCTGCGTGGCGGACCGGTTGACCCACGGCTGGTATCGCTCGCAATCGACGAATTTCCGGTTCTATTCGTCGCAGCGGCCGCGGCCGGCGGCAAGACTTCGTTTACCGGAATTGCAGAGCTGCGTGTAAAAGAGAGTGATCGTATTGCGTCGATGGCAACAGGTCTGCGGGCAATGGGGATTCAGGTCGATGAGTCGCCAGACGGAGCCGTGGTACATGGCGGCAAATTTCATGGGGCGACGGTAGACAGTTTTGGCGATCACCGGATCGCCATGTCACTGGCAGTTGCTGCCTCAGTTGCTTCCGAGCCTGTGACGGTTCGCGACGTGGATGCGGTAAATACGTCTTTTCCTGGATTCTGCGAGCTAATGCGTACGCTCGGAATGTCAGTCATGGCGACGCAGGATGATTCGAATTGAGCGAGTTCGAGCACATACCGGTCGTCGCCATTGACGGGCCGAGCGGCTCGGGCAAAGGTACAATCGCTCGCCGAGTGGCTGCGGCGCTTGGCTGGCACTTGCTGGATAGCGGCGCGTTGTACCGCCTCGTAGCCCTTGCTGCGCTGCGCGGCGGGCTCGATCTCGATGATGGCAAGGGCTTGGCGGGGCTTGCGGCAGATCTAAATGTGCGTTTTGGCAGCGACAAGCTGGGCGAGGAGCAGATCTTTCTCGACGGCCATGACGTTACCGCGGCCATCCGCACGGAGGAGTGTGGGGCGGGGGCATCGATGGTTGCTGCATTGCAGCCCGTCCGCAGTGCATTGCTGGACCTGCAAAGGGCATTTCGTCAGGCCCCGGGATTGGTCGCTGATGGTCGCGATATGGGGACCCATGTATTTGCAGACGCCGGGCTGAAAGTGTTCCTCACGGCAAGCCCAGCTGAGCGCGCGAAAAGGCGCCATAAGCAGTTGAATGACAAGGGTATTGATGTTAGTCTCGCGGCCCTTTCGCGGGACATAGAAGAGCGCGACAGGCGGGATTCCGAGCGATCGGTAGCCCCGTTAAGGCCTGCAGAGGATGCCAGAATTCTGGATTCCTCAGAAATGCCCATTGATGCCGTCGTCAAGACGGTACTCGATTGGGCCGCCCAGCTCTGAAATATCGCATGAAGGAAACGCATGGGTCGGACATGAGGTCCGATTCTTTTTTTGAATTGCCGTCTATCGCATGAAGCGGTTTGGCGTAATGGGTGAGAGTCACACGATTCTCTTGGTTAACTATAATGTCTGAAAGTTTTGCTGAGTTATTTGAAGAAAGTTTTGCCAGTCAACAAATAAAGCCGGGTGCCATCATCATTGGCACCGTTGTTGCGGTAAATGACGATGTCGTACTCGTCTCTGCCGGTCTTAAGTCAGAGGCCGTCATCCCCATCGAACAGTTTAAGAGTGACAAGTCGGAAGGCGGCGTTGCCGTCGGCGACGAAATCGAAGTCGCGCTGGATGCCGTTGAAGACGGCTTTGGCGAGACCAAGCTGTCCCGTGAAAAAGCGATTCGTGCCCGAACCTGGATTGATCTCGAGAAAGCATTTGAGGATTCGGAGGTTGTCGAAGGCGTTATCAACGGTCGTGTTAAGGGCGGTTTCACCGTAGAAATCGAACAGGTCCGCGCATTCTTGCCGGGTTCGCTGGTGGACGTGCGTCCGGTACGCGATCCGGGTTACCTTGAAGGCAAGAGCCTTGAGTTCAAGGTCATCAAGCTGGACAAGCGGCGCAACAATGTCGTTGTTTCTCGTCGCGCCGTGGTCGAGCAGGAATACTCTGAGGAGCGCGAGGCGCTGCTTGAAGATCTGCAAGAAGGCAAGACGGTCAAGGGAATTGTCAAGAACCTCACGGATTACGGTGCATTTGTAGACCTTGGTGGAATTGACGGATTACTGCATATCACTGACATGGCCTGGAAGCGTGTGAAACATCCTTCTGAGGTTGTCGAGGTTGGTGCAGAAATCGACGTCAAGATTCTCAAATTCGATCGCGAGCGTCAGCGCGTATCACTTGGCATGAAACAACTGGGTGACGATCCGTGGAAGGATCTCGCGCGACGCTATCCGCAGAATACACGCATGTTTGGCAAGATCACCAACATCGCTGATTATGGTTGCTTCGTGGAAATTGAAGACGGCGTTGAAGGTTTGGTGCACGTCTCTGAAATGGACTGGACCAACAAGAACGTTAATCCGGCGCGTGTTGTGTCAATCGGCGAAGAAGTTGAAGTCATGGTCATCGAGATCGATGAAGAACGTCGTCGTATTTCACTCGGTATCAAGCAATGTAAGTCAAACCCCTGGGCTGAATTTGCGTCTACGATCAATCGCAATGACAAAGTCTCCGGCCAGATTAAGTCGATAACTGACTTTGGAATCTTTATCGGTCTGGACGGCGGCATAGACGGTCTTGTTCACCTGTCAGATATTTCCTGGGAAGTTCCCGGAGAAGAAGCAGTACGCAACTACTCGAAGGGGCAGGAAATTGAGGCGGCGGTTCTGGCTATTGATGCAGAGCGCGAGCGCATTTCTTTAGGCATCAAGCAGCTTGAGAAAGATCCATTCTCAGCATGGCTTGCTGCTCATCCGAAGAACACGATCGTGAAAGGCACCGTTACGGAAGTCGACGCGCGCGGCGCAACTATCGACCTGGGTGACGGCATCTTCGGTTCACTGCGGGCGTCGGAAATGGCTCGTGATCGGGTTGAAGACGCACGTATGCTAATCAAGGTTGGCGAAGAGGTTGAGGCCAAGTTCACTAACGTTGATCGCAAGAATCGCTCGATTCAACTCTCCATCAAGGCGAAAGAGGTGCATGAGGAGGCTGAGGCTATCAGCAGCTACAAGTCTGATGCCGGCGCAGCCCCTGTTGGGACCACTCTCGGAGAGCTTCTGAAGGAGAAAATGTCCGGTGGAAGCAAATAATACGTAAAAACAGTAGCCCAGACCGTCCGGTCTGGGCTATATTGCTAGCATTATCCGTGGGTTACGGGCTACAGAAGAATAAGCGAAGCGAAAGATGACCAAATCAGAACTCATAGAAGTTATCGCACGCAAGCAGAAGCACCTCCCTGCCAAGGACGTGGAATTAGCAGTCAAGCATCTGTTGGACCTGATGAGTGACTCACTTGCACGAGGCGAACGGATTGAAATTCGTGGCTTCGGCAGCTTTTCGTTGCACTTTCGGCCACCTCGAATTG
>Ga0316187_10004334_pt1 | contig 12275 bp, 14 predicted proteins | sample CroRivburrow1_MG_FD_204927 | JGI IMG/M metagenome (GOLD analysis project Ga0316187, IMG submission 204927) | Coastal sediment microbial communities from Maine, United States - Cross River worm burrow 1 | ecosystem: Environmental > Aquatic > Marine > Coastal > Sediment | place: USA: Maine...
AGCAGATCCTTCCGATCCAAATGATCCGGCTATTAGTAATCGTGCTATTGAGAGTGCTTACGCACTATTCAAAGGTGGCGATAATGAGAACGCAATCAAGTCATTCCGGGAATTTATTGGTGCGCATTCTGACTCAGTTCACATACCCAATGCAAAGCTTTGGTTGGGGGATGCGTTATACAAGCTGAATAATTACAAAGGTGCTATGGACGTCTATCAGGCGTTGTTGGAGTCTACTCCTGACTTGCCCAGAGCTGCAGATGTGTTATTCAGTATCGCTGTTTGTCAGCGTGAGCTGAAGATGGTCTTGACTGAAAAAAAGACGCTAAAAGAACTCGTTGAAAAATATCCTACCAGCGAGGCTGCTGCCAAGGCGAAGAAGCGGCTTGCCGAAAAAAAATAGTGCAGTTTCAGTACGACTCAATCCGGTCGCATATCTACGATCTTAGACAGTAATATGTCGGAACTGCGTATCACCGAAATATTCTATTCTCTACAGGGCGAGACCAATCGAGCTGGTTTACCAACAGTGTTTGTTCGGTTGACTGGCTGTCCATTACGTTGCGCATATTGCGATACTGCCTACGCTTTTACTGGTGGACGTAACATGAGTCTGGATGAGATCTTGGCAGAAGTCGCCGAATTCTTACCTCGTTACATTACCATCACTGGTGGTGAACCACTGGCACAGAAAAACTGCCTGCCTTTGCTGAGTGCATTATGCGATGCTGGTTATCAAGTCTCACTGGAAACGGGTGGTTCCATGGATATCAGCGAAGTAGACCAGCGCGTGATGCGTGTAGTTGATATCAAGACACCCGCATCCGGTGAGTCTGAGCAGAATCGTTGGGAAAATCTGCCCTTGTTGGCCGCGCATGATGAAATAAAGTTTGTGTTGTGTGATGAAGCGGATTACCAATGGGCTAAGCAAATCATGCAGCAATATCAACTGGCTTCTAAATGCCAAGTGCTGCTCTCACCTGCACATGGCGTGCTGAATGCCACGCAGTTAGCGGAGTGGATACTGTGTGATCATTTGCCAGTCCGTATGCAGGTACAATTGCATAAATTATTATGGGACAACACTCCGGGGCATTGAGTATGAAAAAAGCAGTGGTGCTTTTGTCCGGTGGAATGGATTCGACAACGGTGCTCGCGATGGCGTGTGCTCAAGGATACATTTGTTATGCGTTGAGCGTGAATTATGGGCAGCGCCACCACGCCGAACTGGCTGCTGCGAAGCATGCAGCACATACGCTTGGCGTACAACAACATAAGCTGGTGAATATCGATCTCACCAGTTTTGGTGGTTCGGCACTAACGGATCAAAATATTGCAGTGGCGCAACAACCCACTAAAGGCATTCCCTTGACTTATGTTCCTGCGCGCAACACGATTATGTTGTCGCTAGCACTAGCTTGGGCTGAGGTGCTGCAATCACAAGACATTTTCATTGGCGTAAATGCAGTTGATTACTCAGGCTATCCTGATTGTCGCCCAGACTACATTGAGGCTTTCGAATGTATGGCAAATCTTGCCACCAAGGCTGCTGTCGAGGGCCACTTGCTCAAAGTACATGCGCCGCTACTGAATTTATCCAAAGCAGAAATTATCCTTCAAGGACATTCCTTGGGAGTAGATTTCACAACCACTGTTTCATGTTATCAGGCGGATGAACTTGGACGCGCATGCGGTGTTTGTGATGCTTGCCGTTTGCGTCGAGCGGGGTTTGATGCAGCTGGCGTGGACGATGCAACAGCGTATGTTATTTAGGTCACAAATTCGCAATAAAGGTCTTATGTCGCGTTGACAGGATTGGCTATACCCGTATAATTCGCGCTCGCTATGTGAGCGGGTCGTTAGCTCAGCTGGTAGAGCAGTTGACTTTTAATCAATTGGTCGCGTGTTCGAATCACGCACGACCCACCAGCTTGCAAAAGAGTATTAGTAGTTTTCAGTTTTATGCCGCTTTAGCTCAGTTGGTAGAGCAACCGCCTTGTAAGCGGTAGGTCGTCAGTTCGAATCCGACAAGCGGCACCATATTCCTGTTTCACCCAATCTAGTACTTGCCACCAAATGCTTGTAAATGCAAGCCTTAATGGCTATGTGCGTCTATTTCGTCTTTTTCAGTCCATTGCAATATGCACCAACTTGGGGACATAATTGAGCTAATAGAGATTAGCGAGAAATACTAATCCCATAATTATGTTTGAACTGTAAAGAGGAATGCGTTATTCCGCTTCACTTGTTTAAGATTTCAAGCTGTAAACAATAGATGAGTCAACAGGTCTTCAGGCTTGCAGGAATAATCTAATTTCAACTAACTGATGGTTAAATACCAATACATTGAGGGTGGCATGCGAAATATTTTTTTAATGGTGCTATTGTCTACTATGAGTGCCAGTGCGGCGGCTGAATGGGTTAGGATGGGCAGTTTTGAACGATATACCCTCTACGCGGAGCCTGCTACCATTCGAAAAACAGGCGACATAGTGAATATGTCGCACCTGTATGATTTGCATATGATCGATGAGGTTTCCGGAAAACAGTTTAGGTCTGTTGTTTCGAAAGCGAGTTACAGCTGCAACAGTGCTAAATCACGGATGTTATCTGCTTCAGCATATGCCGGTAACATGGCCAAGAGCGTGGAAAAAATTGTCGCTGGGAAGATTAGTACTAGTAGGGCAAAAAGATCAATTAGCTATATCTCGGACCCGGGTAGATGGAAGCCAATTATGTCGGGTAGTGCTGAGGAGTTGCTTTGGAAGTTTGCCTGTAAAAAATAGGCGTAAGTGATGCCAATGCAGTTCACGGTTTAGTGACGTTGAGATGTTGTGCCTAGCTGCTGCAAACTAGTTTGGCCCATGGCCTTAGTGACCACCTGCTCTCGCTCATGTGAGCCGCTGTAAAATATGTGAAATGTTTTTTTGCTTAAGGATTCCTTAAGTTTGATCTCCTAAGCTGCGCACTAAGCAATGCAAAAAAGGAGATTAAAAATGTTACGAACATTATCTGCATCAGGGTTGATGCTCATTATTTTCATTGGGTTGTCGATACAGCAGGTTTTCGCCCAAACACCAAATGATGTGCTGGACTCATTTCAAAGTGAAGCAGCAAAGAGTATGCCGAATTTTCAGGGTTTTTCAGCAGACCGTGGTGAGAGATTCTTCAAGATGAAACATGGCAATGATTGGAGCTGCACTTCATGTCATTCCGATAATCCCGCTGCGACAGGAAAACATGCCAAGACTGATAAGCCGATCAAGCCTTTAGCACCGTTTGCGAATACTGAACGGTTTACCAACCCGAAAAAAATCAAGAAGTGGTTTAAGCGAAACTGCAATGATGTACTTGATCGCCTTTGCACGCCGCAAGAAAAAGGTGATGTGCTTGCTTATCTGCTTACCATTAGTAAATAGAATTTAGGAGACTGATATGTTTGAAAATATGAGGAATTACCGTTGGTTACTTGCTGTGATGTTTTTAATGATGAGTATTACAGTGCCTGCAGTATATGCCGATGATGACGATGACGACGATGATCATTATCGAAGCAATAGCAGTGACTCAACAATATCATCTACACGGGTTGGTGAAGATGCTGACGATAGAAAAAGGAGTGGGAAGAGCAAGAGATCGCAGGTTAGTAATGCCAGCTGGAAAGAGGAATGTGGCGCCTGTCATATGGCCTATCCGGCTCGATTTCTTTCCGCTGAATCATGGCGAGTCATGATGAATGGTCTGGAAGACCATTTTGGTAGTGATGCCAGCTTGGATGTGGAGACAGCTACCGAGATCAGCAATTTTCTTCAGCGAAATGCCAGCCGCAAGAAACGTAAATCGTCGAACGGGATTGAGCCAGCGTTACGGATATCTGATACACGCTGGTTCCAGTCAGAACATGATGATGTGGCGGCACGTACTTGGAAAAGTCCCAAGGTGAAGAGTCCTTCGAATTGTGCAGCCTGCCACACCAAAGCTGACAATGGTAGTTTCAGGGAGCGCGATATCAAGATACCGAAATGATATGAGTGAATTTATAATACCTTAATATTTAAGGAGAATTATTATGAGTAAGCGTATCTTGGTGTGGGATGTGCCGACCAGAGTGTTTCACTGGCTGATGGTGTTGTCGTTCACCATAACTTTCTTGACCGCCGAATCGGAACGTAACCGTGATGTCCATGTGGTGCTTGGGTATATTATGCTGGGTTTGTTAGTGTTCAGGTTGTTATGGGGGTTTATAGGCACACGTTACGCCAAGTTTGGCTCATTTCTGTTCGGGCCTGGTGCGGTGCTTGCCTATTTGAAATCGCTAGTCAAGCGAAAGCCCAAGCATTATGTCGGCCACAATCCAGCTGGAAGTGTGGCGATCTGGTTGCTATTGCTTCTTGGCACAGTTTCCAGTGTGAGTGGAGTGCTTGTGTACGAGGATATCGGGGGTGATGAGCTTATAGAGGTGCATGATCTTGTTTCCTACGCGATGTTGTTTGTGGTGGCAGGTCATATAGTTGGTGTATTGTTGGGTAGTGTGATGCACCGAGAAAATCTGGTGCGATCTATGATAACCGGTTTCAAATTTGATGATCAAAATGATGGCGTTAAGCAATCATACTTATGGTTAGGAATCATTATGCTAATAAGCGCAGCAGCTTTTTGGTTTGGGTTTACCTAGGCCTAACAAGTGCAGTCGGTTGAGTGAAAGCTGACTCCGGATAAGATGATGAAAATGATTATTAATTTGTAGGTGGATAATGCGCGTGTTACTGGTCGAAGACGATTCTATGTTGGGCGATGCGATACAGGCCGGCTTGAAGCAGTCTGGCTATGCTGTGGATTGGATGAAAGATGGTGTGGCAGCAGACCAAGCGCTTTCCACTGAACCATATGCAGCGGTGGTTTTGGATTTGGGTTTGCCGCGAATGTCCGGTCTGGAGGTGCTGCGGCGTTTACGCGCCCGCAACCACCGCATAGAAAATACCCGGATGCCCGTGCTGATTTTGACTGCGATGGATGCAATTGATGATCGCATTAAGGGTTTGGATGCGGGGGCTGATGACTATCTGGTCAAGCCATTTGATATGGGTGAATTAGCTGCAAGGTTGCGTGCGATTGTTCGACGAGCCAGCGGAAATGCGACGCCAGAACTAAAGGTGTCGGGCGTAAGGCTTGATCCGGCGGCCCATCAAGTAACGTACCTAGATAAACAAATAGAACTTTCGGTGAGGGAGTTTGCTGTGCTTCATGCATTGATGCTGAATGCGGGCAAAGTGTTGACGCGTAGCCAATTGGAAGAGAAGCTATATGCTTGGGGTGACGAGGTCGAAAGTAATACGGTGGAGGTACATATTCATCATTTACGCAAAAAAATTTCACCGGCATTAATTGAAACGATACGAGGTGTGGGATATTTGATTCCGGCTGATAAGGGTGGTTGAGATGAGTGATAATATTTCACTAAAGCAGAGATTGCTTGTGCTGGTGATAATTTCCTTTATGGCGATATGGGGAATTGCAATCGTTTTCACATATTCCGAAGCTCACAAGGAAATTAATGAGGTAATGGATGCGCATCTAGCTCAAGCGTCAGTGCTGTTGGTGGTGCAGTCGTCACATGAGCTTGACGAGATTGAGGTTGAGCATGCTAATTCTCCGCACAAATATTCTCCACGTATTGCTTTTCAAGTCTGGGAGGATGGTGATCAATTGCGTATCCATTCTGTCAATGCGCCATCACATCCTCTGGCAGATATCGATCAAGGTTTCAGTAATAGTGTTATCGACGGTCAAAGTTGGCGGGTGTATAGCACTTGGGATGATTCCCATGAGTATCTTGTTCATGTTGCGGAGCGTAATGACGTGCGCAACAAGTTGACAGGCACTATTGCCAGCAATCTGTTGAAGCCAGTATTGATTTCTCTGCCACTTTTGGCGATTTTGTTGTGGATTGCAGTAGCACGTGGTTTACGTCCACTAGTTAAGTTGACTCAGGAGGTGGCGCAACGCGAACCGGACAATCTTGCCCCGCTAGATACGGTAGCGGCGCCTCAAGAGGTTATGCCGTTGATTGAGCGCCTAAATCAGTTGTTTACTCGTATTGCAGCATCGATTCTTAAAGAGCGGCGCTTTACTGCAGATGCTTCGCATGAATTGCGCACTCCAATGGCTGTTATCAAGGCGCAGGCCCAAGTAGCATATGCGGCTACGGATGAGGTGGAACGTCTACATGCTTTAGAAAACGCAATTAAAGGTTGTGACCGTGCTACTCATTTAATTGAGCAGTTGCTGGCGCTGTCCCGGGCAGATACGCTGGATGGTGCGGCAGAATCATGCTCACTCAAAAATATCGCCACTGAAGTAGTCGCAGCCTTGGCACCGACTGCCCTGGAAAAAAATGTGACGCTCGAATTATTGGTAGATGACGATGTTTTGGTGAGTGGTAATCCAGAGTTATTGAAAGTACTGTTGCGTAACCTGATCGATAATTCGGTCAAGCATACTATCTCTGGAACTTCTGTGCAGGTAACGGTCACTCAAAAGAAGGGAGAAGTATGCCTGTCGGTGAGTGATGATGGTCCGGGCATTCCGGAACATGAGCGAGAAAAAGTGTTGGAGAGATTTTATCGCCCTTTGGACACTAAGGCCGTTGGTAGTGGCTTAGGGTTATCCATCGTCAAGCGGATCGCCGAAGTACATAATGCTTCTTTGCAGATTACGCCAACGAAAGAGGATCGAGGGCTGCAGGTAATTGTGACTTTCGGGCGATAGCAACTGGAATTCGATTCTAGCTTCCTTCAGGGTGGATATTTCAGTCCTGCAGTCAGATTATTTAGGTAAGATGACGTCTGTGCGCCATTCAACGGCGCGCGCTTTAATCTAGGCGAGTAATCATCATGAAAATCCACGAATATCAAGGTAAAGAAATCCTGCGTCAATTCGGTGTTCCGACACCACGTGGTATGGCATGTTTCAGTGTTGATGAGGCGATGGCTGCCGCACAGCAGTTGGGTGGTGATGTGTGGGTGGTAAAGGCGCAGATACATGCAGGTGGTCGGGGTAAAGGTGGCGGGGTGAAAGTGGCGCATTCGCTGGACGAGGTACGCAACACTGCAGAGCAGGTTCTGGGTATGCATCTGGTCACCCATCAGACCGGCAAAGATGGTCAGGAGGTGCATCGCCTGTTGATCGAAGAGGGTGTGCAGATCAGCAAAGAATTTTATCTTGGCATGGTGATTGATCGTAGTAATCAGCGTGTGGCATTGCTGGCAAGTGGCGAGGGAGGCATGGAAATCGAGCATGTAGCCGCGAGCAATCCTGAGAAAATACATACCGTGTGTATCGATCCCGTTGCAGGTCTAAGTGATGAGGTTGCAGTGCAGACAGCTCACGATATTGGCATTCCCGATGAATCGATTGCAGCTACAGTCACCTTGCTGCAAAACTTGTATCGTACCTTCGTCGAGAAAGACGCGATGTTGGCAGAAATCAATCCGCTGGTGTTGACCGCAGATGGTGATGTTATTGCGCTGGATGCGAAGTTTAATTTCGATAGCAATGCGCTGTTTCGCCATCCGGAAATCGTTGCGTATCGTGATCTGGACGAAGAAGACCCTGCCGAGATTGAAGCCTCGAAGTTTGATTTGAGTTATATCTCGCTGGATGGCGACATTGGTTGCTTGGTTAATGGTGCGGGATTGGCGATGGCGACCATGGATATCATCAAGCTGTATGGTGGTAATCCGGCAAATTTTCTGGATGTTGGTGGTGGTGCGAGTGCCGAAAAAGTCACTGAGGCATTCAAGCTGATGTTGCGCAATCCTAATCTCAAGGCCATTCTGGTCAATATATTCGGCGGTATTATGAAGTGCGATGTGATTGCCGAAGGTGTCGTAGCTGCAGCGCGTGAAGTGAAACTAGCCGTGCCGTTGATTGTGCGTCTTGAAGGTACGAATGTCGAGCTAGGCAAGAAAATCATGGCAGATTCCGGCTTGCCTATCATTTCTGGCAAAGATATGGCGGACGCTGCGCAAAAAGTAGTTGCTGCTACGAGGGGTGCGTAATGTCTATTCTGATTGATAAAAATACCAGAGTAATGACCCAGGGTATGACGGGCAAGGTTGGTCAGTTTCATACTGCTAACTGCAAAGCTTATGCTAATGGCGCGGAGTGCTTTGTCGCAGGCGTCACACCAAAAAAAGGTGGGCAGAGCTTGGATGGCATCCCGATTTATAACAGCGTGGCAGAGGCAAAAGCCGAGACAGGTGCGACGGTGTCGGTCATTTATGTGCCACCTGCCTACGCAGCCGCGGCAATAGATGAAGCGGTTGCGGCGGATATTGATCTGGTGATCTGTATTACTGAAGGCATTCCGGTACATGATATGTTGCGAGTTCGTTACAAGATGCAAGGTAAACGTACGCTACTTATTGGGCCAAATTGTCCCGGGCTGATTACACCGGATGAGATCAAAATTGGCATTATGCCTGGTCATATTCATCGCAAGGGACGTATCGGAGTGGTGTCGCGTTCCGGCACGCTGACTTACGAAGCGGTGGGGCAACTTACTGCTCTGGGGTTGGGGCAATCATCTTGTGTTGGTATAGGCGGCGATCCCATCAACGGCCTGAAGCATCTCGATGTGATGAAGTTGTTCAATGATGATCCTGATACTGATGCCGTTGTCATGGTTGGCGAGATAGGTGGTAGTGATGAGGAGGAGTGCGCACGTTGGATCAAGGGTAATATGAAAAAGCCTGTGGTCGGTTTTATTGCCGGTGTGACAGCGCCGCCAGGCAAGCGCATGGGTCATGCAGGCGCGATTATTTCCGGTGGGCAAGGGGGTGCAGAGGAAAAGCTAGCCGTGATGGAGGAATGCGGTATACACATTACGCGCAACCCTGCAGAGATGGGTCGCGTGATGCAAGACGTGCTGAAAGCGTAGCTTATGTTGGAGATGTTGTCTGGCGCTCAGTTCTGGGCAGATGTGATCAAGATTATCATGATCGATCTGCTGCTCTCTGGCGATAATGCTGTGGTGATAGCGCTAGCGTGTCGTAATCTTCCTCCCGAGCAGCGTAGGAAGGGGGTATTGTTCGGTGTCAGTGGCGCGATAGGCTTACGTATTGTGCTGACTTTTTTTGCGGTTAGCTTGCTCTCGTTGCCTTATCTCAAGCTAATAGGTGCGTTGCTGCTGCTGTGGATAGGCATCAAGCTGATCCTGCCAGAAGAAGAGCACAGTGCAGATGGTATTCAAGCCAACAATCGACTGTTAGGTGCGGTCAAAACTATCATAATCGCTGATTTTGTAATGAGCTTAGACAACGTGCTGGGTGTAGCTGCCGCAGCTAAGGGTAATGTGTGGCTACTGGTTTTCGGTTTACTAATCAGTATTCCGATGATCGCATGGAGCAGTCAGTTGGTGCTCAAACTGATTGATCGTTTCTCGTTCATTGTCTATGCAGGTGGTGCCTTGCTTGGTTATGTGGCTGGTGAGATGCTGGTCAGCGAAGTGTTACTCGAACCGCTGGTAGAGGCACGTCATTATTTACATTGGCTGATTCCGGTTTTTTGCGCTTTGTTGGTGCTGGCAGTTGGCAGTTGGTTGTCGATGCGTAAGGCTGTTGAGCCTGAAGTGATTGATCTGGTGGATGAGGCAGTATTAGCAGGAGTCGTTGATAAGTCGTCAAGCAAACAACGGGTATCCGTTATACCGGAGAAACACTAAGGAGTGGTGATGAAGATTTTGATTCCATTGGATGGTTCTGCCAACGCGCAGCGGGCGTTTGACTATGTTATTAATAACATCACGATGTGGAAGGAAGCACCCCAGCTGCTGCTGCTGAATGTGCAGACGAATGTGGCGTCAGGTAACGTCAAGCTGTTCATCAATCAGGAAACGATTAACGATCATTATCGCGAACAAGGTGAAGCTGCGCTTGAGTCGGCGCGCAAGGTGTTGGACGCAGCTGACTTACCCTATCAGTTCCACATCAGTATAGGCCCTTCAGCTGTTGCGATCGCTCAATACGCCGATGAGCAGAGCGTAAATCAGATTGTGATGGGTAGACAAGGGCAAAGTGGTTTGCAGACGCGGTTGCTGGGCACGGTAGTAAATAAGGTACTGCAGCTTGCAGAATGTCCGGTGTTGTTGGTGAAATAAGCTAGTTAACAGTTTGCTTTTCCTTATCCGGGATAGTAGCTTGAACTTAACTAGAATGTGAATAATCAAAAGGATTATGGCTTGTTTTAGTAAAATACCTTAATATCTCCTTAGTGACTTGTTGAAATACAAGAAATAGAGATGAAAGAGCAGCCGGTCTGGGAGTCGAAGTGAAGAATGTAACGAGATGGTTCGAGAACGAGTCTGGATTGTTTCCCAGTGGTGCAGAAATGGCCAAGGCCTCGCGGCAATGAGAAGCCTGCTATGCAGGGGTGGTTATGAAAGTTGAGAATGCGCTGGAAATAGTCTGCCAAACACACCCCGGTATGGTGCGCTCGCACAATGAGGATAGCGTGGCATGTGAGGCGGCCATCGGTCTTGTGGTGCTGGCTGATGGTATGGGCGGATACAATGCGGGCGAGGTGGCAAGCGGGATAACTGTTTCGGTTCTGACTACAGAAGTCAGTCAGGGTTTGCTGCAGGGCAGTCCGACGCTTCACGATCAGGAAAGTGGCGATGAGAATGGTGTGTTGCTGCTCCGCGATAATATACAGCGGGCTAATGCGTCGATATATCATGCCGCACAAAGTCAATCCCAATATGCAGGAATGGGGACGACTGTCGTCACTGGATTGTTTTATGATGATCGTGTGGTAGTGGCACATGTGGGTGATTCGCGTATGTATCGTTTGCGCGGTGAAACGATGAAGTTGATTACGCAAGATCACTCATTGTTGCGAGAGCAGGTTGAATGCGGAATGTTAAGTGCCGAGGAGGCGCGTCTTTCAAAGAACAAAAATCTGGTAACTCGTGCAGTTGGAATTGATGCAAAGGTGGAGCCTGAGATTGGTATTTATGATGTACAGATAGGGGATATATACCTGTTTTGCTCTGATGGGCTAAACGACATGGTGGAAGATGAAGATATTGAGTCTACGATGTATGCTATGCAGGGTAATTTGCCACTGGCCGTTGAGCAATTAATACAAATGGCAAACGATAATGGTGGTCGCGACAACGTTTCGGTGATTTTGGTGAAGGTTAAGGGTGGTTTTGCTGTGCCTGGTCAGTGGTTGGCAAAAATGCTTAATTGGTTTAAGAAATAATTAGTGCGGAGATTACGATTATGGCTGCAAAACTGATACTTAGCTGGAATGGTACAGTAATCAAGGAATATCTCCTGAATAAGGAGCGCATGACAATTGGGCGCAAATCATACAATGATATTGTTATTGACAATCTGGCGGTTAGTGGAGAGCACGCTGTGGTTGTTACGATCATGCATGACTCTTTTCTGGAAGATACGGATAGCACCAATGGCCTGGAGGTAAATGGTGTTCCGACCAAAAAACACTTCCTGCAAAACAATGATGTAATAGGTATTGGCAAGCATAAACTAAAGTACATCAACGATCATATCACTCAGACCACTTCTGCAGACTTTGAAAAAACTATGGTGTTGCGCGGTAGTGCCAGTAGCTCCCCCTCTAGTGAAGGTAGAGTCGATACTGTGAAGTCTACGACAATGCAGAATAAGCCAATGACTGAGGAGAAGGCTGAAAAAACAGGAAAATTTGATGCGCTTTCTGCTGCAACCTCAGTCAAGTCAGCTGCAGTCGCACAAGGTGGTGCTGGGAAGACTGCAGTGCTGCAAATATTAACTGGTTCCACCGCGGGCAGAGAGCTTGAGTTGGTAAAAAGTCTTACTACATTGGGTAAACCGGGCTTTCAGGTGGCGGTACTTACGCGGCGTCCGCAAGGTTTTTACATCACACATGTAGAAGGAGGGCAGTTTCCGTCGGTAAATGGCCGCGCGCTGTCCAATCAGGCGCATCAATTGAATGATCATGATGTGATAGAACTGGCTGGCGTCAAAATGGAATTCTATTTCAGGGATGGTAGAGGATAATAGTGCCATCCCAGCTTATTCTAAGCTGGTTCATTATTACACCGCATGATAGTAGAACCCTTTTCTGTTAGACGGTGGCCGTGAAAAAACGCGATCTGGATTGAGCTGTTTGTTGCTCTGTTTTTTTAAGTGGCTCGTAGTTTTTTATCGTACAACATCTCCAGCTTCGGATTGGGGTGGTGCTTTCGTATTCGATACCACGTGGCC
>Ga0316187_10004336_pt1 | contig 12274 bp, 9 predicted proteins | sample CroRivburrow1_MG_FD_204927 | JGI IMG/M metagenome (GOLD analysis project Ga0316187, IMG submission 204927) | Coastal sediment microbial communities from Maine, United States - Cross River worm burrow 1 | ecosystem: Environmental > Aquatic > Marine > Coastal > Sediment | place: USA: Maine...
AATTGGCAGCCATGGTCCTGGCAACATTTCTTGCGCTTATGGGCGCAGCTTTTGCCAAAGACCCGCTGTTCCAGGCTCATGCCTGGATCCTGTTCTTCATTTTAACCGGCAGTTCAGTCGTGCTGATGCGGCGGGTGCAGTTTGCACCGGCCGGCCAGCCGAAAGTTGCCGAAGACACGTCCGGCTACATGGACGATGTGGTGCGCTACGGCGTCATTGCAACGATGTTCTGGGGTATCGTCGGCTTTCTGGTCGGCGTCATCATTGCCGCCCAGCTTGCCTGGCCGGTGTTCAATATCGAACCCTATCTCAATTTTGGCCGCCTGCGCCCGGTTCACACATCCGCCGTCATATTCGCATTTGGCGGCAATGCGCTTTTGTGCACTAGTTTTTATGTGGTCCAGCGCACCTGCCGGGCCCGGCTCTGGGGCGGCAATCTCTCCTGGTTTGTTTTCTGGGGATACCAGCTGTTTATCGTCATGGCGGCCACCGGCTATCTGCTTGGCATCACCCAGTCCAAAGAATATGCCGAACCTGAATGGTATGTGGATATCTGGCTGACCATCGTCTGGGTCTCTTACCTGGCGGTTTTCATCGGCACCATTGTAAGGCGCAAGGAACCTCACATCTACGTGGCCAACTGGTTCTATCTGGCCTTCATCATCACGGTTGCCATGCTGCATGTGGTCAACAACCTGGCCATGCCGGTGTCGTTGCTGGGGGTCAAAAGCTACTCGGCGTTTGCCGGAGTGCAGGATGCGCTGACGCAATGGTGGTATGGTCACAACGCCGTCGGCTTCTTCCTGACCGCGGGCTTCCTTGGCATGATGTACTATTTCGTGCCCAAGCAGGCAGAACGCCCGATCTACTCCTACCGGCTGTCGATCATTCACTTCTGGTCGCTGATCTTCCTGTATATCTGGGCAGGCCCGCACCATCTTCACTACACCGCACTGCCGGACTGGGCTCAGACGCTCGGCATGGTGTTTTCCATCATGCTGTGGATGCCCTCATGGGGCGGCATGATCAACGGCCTGATGACCTTGTCAGGTGCCTGGGACAAGCTGCGCACAGACCCCATTCTCCGCATGATGGTGCTGGCGCTGGCATTCTACGGCATGTCGACGTTCGAAGGCCCGATGATGTCGATCAAGGCGGTCAATTCACTGTCCCATTACACCGACTGGACCATCGGCCATGTGCACTCCGGCGCGCTCGGCTGGGTTGGCATGATCTCGTTTGGTGCCATCTACTATCTGGTGCCAAAATTGTGGAACCGCGACAGACTCTATTCGCTGCGGCTGGTGAACTGGCATTTGTGGCTGGCCACCATCGGCATCGTGATCTATGCGGCCGTGTTGTGGGTTGCCGGTATCACCCAGGGCCTGATGTGGCGCGAGTATGACGAACAGGGCTTCCTGGTGAACTCGTTCGTTGAAAGTGTCAGCGCCATTCACCCCGAATACGTGATGCGCGTGCTAGGCGGTGGCCTGTATCTGATCGGTGGCCTGGTGATGGCCTACAACGTCTACCGGACCATTCGTGGTGATGTTCGCAAGGAGGTTCCCATGGGAGCTGCCGGTACGACGTCATCAGCGGTTCCAGCAGAATAAGGGGCATCGAAAATGAACATACTCAATAAGCACGGCGCACTTGAGCGCAACGTCACCCTGCTGGCAGCTTGTTCACTCGTGGTGGTCATGATCGGCGGCATCGTTGAAATCGCACCGCTGTTCTATGTGAAGAACACCATCGAGAAAGTGGAAGGCGTCAGGCCCTATTCTCCGCTTGAGCTTGCCGGTCGTGACATATATGTCCGCGAAGGCTGTTACCTGTGCCACAGCCAGATGATCCGGCCGTTCCGGGACGAAGTGGAACGCTATGGCCATTACTCACTGGCTGCGGAATCCATGTATGACCGGCCGTTCCAGTGGGGCTCGAAACGCACCGGACCTGATCTGGCACGCGTGGGCGGCAGGTATTCCGATGACTGGCATGTGGCGCACCTGAAGGATCCGCGTTCCGTGGTGCCGGAATCCATCATGCCGTCTTACGGGTTCCTGCTCACAACCAAGCTCGACACCAGCAACCTTGCCGGCAGCCTGAAGGCCAATGCCACGCTTGGTGTGCCCTATTCACAGGACATGATCGACCAGGCTGCCGCCGATGCCGCGGCACAGGCTGATCCCGACAGTGACGGGGCCGATGCGGTCAAGGAGCGTTATCCGAAAGCCGTGGTCAGCAATTTCGACGGCGATGCATCAACCCTGACTGAAATGGATGCAATGGTGGCTTACCTGCAGATGCTCGGCACTCTGGTGGACTTCAAGTCCTACGATGCCAGTTCGCAAGCCAACCAGCGCTAGGAGGCGAAAACCATGGATTACAATACATTCCGTCAATTCGCCGATAGCTGGGGATTGCTCTATCTGACCATCCTGTTTGTCGGCATCGTGTTGTTCACGTTCAGGCCCGGCTCGAAAAAAATCGCGGACGATGTTGCACAGATTCCGTTGAGAGAGGACGACGATCATGGCAAAAAATGAAATTGATGACGTCTCCGGCGTCGAAACAACCGGCCATGAATGGGACGGCATCAAGGAACTCAACAACCCGCTGCCACGCTGGTGGCTGTGGACCTTTTACGCCTGCATCATCTGGGCAATCGGTTATGTGATCTACTATCCGGCCATTCCGCTTATTGAAGGTTCGACCATGGGTATCTCAGGCGTGACCAATCGCTCACTGCTGCATGAAGAACTGACAAGAGTCGAAGCGTCCAAGGCCAGCCTGGTGTCCAGGATTGACAGCACCGGTCTGGAAGACATTCGCGGCAACGAAGAACTGTTCCGGTTTGCCGTGGCAGGTGGCTCGTCCCTGTACAAGGTCAACTGCTCGCAGTGCCACGGTTCCGGCGCCCAGGGCGCGCCCGGGTACCCGAACCTGAACGATGATGACTGGCTGTGGGGTGGTGATCTGGACTCAATTTATCTCACCATCAAGCACGGCGTGCGCAATGTTGACGATGACGACGCACGGCAATCGGAAATGCCGGCTTTCGGAGACGATGTGCTGGAACCGGTGCAGATTGCCGATGTGACCCAGTATGTGTTGCAATTGTCGTCCCAGGAACATGATGCTACTGCGGCAAAGAGCGGGGCTGCAATCTTCGCGGAAAACTGTGCAGTATGTCATGGCGACGATGGCAAGGGCGGTCGCGAGTTTGGCGCGCCCAACCTGGCCGACGCCTTGTCGCTTTATGGCAACACGGCCGACACGATTGCTACCCAGATTGCCAAACCGAAGCATGGCGTCATGCCGGCCTGGGGACTGAAGCTCACTGAGGCCGAAGTCAAGCAGCTGACTGTCTACGTACACAGCCTTGGCGGCGGTGAACAGGCCGCAACACAGTAGCATGTAGGGCATTAGCCGAAATGGCATCTGACACAAACGTCGAGACCTTTGATGCTGAAGCCGTCAACGCCCAGCACAATCGTGAGCTTTATGCAGCGCGCCAGAAGATCCACCCGAAACGGGCGAGCGGTTCATTCCGCTCGCTCAAATGGGTGATCATGGCGGTGACGCTGGGTATCTACTACATCACGCCCTGGCTGCGCTGGGACCGGGGTGAATTTGCCCCGGACCAGGCCGTGCTGATCGACATGGCCAGCCGGCGGTTCTACTTCTTTTTCATCGATATCTGGCCACACGAATTCTTTTTCGTGGCCGGAATGCTGGTCATGGCCGGTATCGGCCTGTTTCTGGTGACCTCCACAGTGGGCCGCGCCTGGTGCGGCTATACCTGCCCGCAGACCGTGTGGGTTGATTTGTTCCTGGTGGTCGAGCGGTTTTTCGAAGGCGACCGCAATGCCCGCATCAAGCTTGATGCGGCACCCTGGACCAGCGCGAAAATAGTCAAGCGGACCTCAAAGCATGTCGTATGGCTGCTGATTGCAGTGGCGACCGGCGGTGCTTGGATCTTCTACTTTGCCGACGCACCAACCCTGCTGAAGGATTTTGTAACCGGCAATGCAGCCTTTGTGGCCTACGCCACCGTCGGCGTTTTGGCAGCGATGACCTACGTGTTCGGCGGCCTGATGCGCGAACAGGTATGCACCTATATGTGCCCGTGGCCCCGCATTCAGGCAGCCATGCTTGATGAACACTCCCTGACCGTCACCTATAATGACTGGCGCGGTGAACCACGCACACGCCACGCCAAAAAGGCAATCGCCGCCGGCGAGTCTGTCGGTGACTGTGTCGACTGCAATGCCTGCGTTGCGGTCTGCCCGATGGGCATTGATATACGCGACGGCCAGCAGCTTGAGTGCATCACCTGCGCCTTGTGCATCGATGCCTGCGACGGGGTAATGGAGAAAATTGGCCGCGACAAGGGTTTGATCTCCTATGCAACCTTGTCCACCTACAACCAGAATATGGCATTGGCGACCGGTGGTGCACCCGGTGCCGGTATCCAGCCACAGCTGGTCCGCCCTGAAGGCAAGCTCGCAGCCGCTGTACAGCACTTCAACTGGCGCAACGTAATCCGCGTGCGCACGGCAATCTACATGGTGATCTATGGTGCCATCGGCCTCGGTTTGCTCACAGCACTGCTGATGCGCAGTCATCTGGATGTGAATGTCCTGCATGACCGCAACCCGCGATTCGTGCAGCTCAGTGACGGGTCTATCCGCAACGGTTACCAGATCAAGATTCTCAACATGAGAACGCAACCACGCTCATTCCGCATCACACTTGACGGACTGGACGGCGCAACCCTGAAGCTCGAAGGCAGCGATCTGGTTCAAGGCGGCAACGGCACCCTTGATGTCAAGGCAAACCAGTTGCGCAATGTCCGCGCCTTTGTCACGCTGTCGAGGGAAGCCATTGCCGCTAAAACAACCGACTTTGCATTTAGGGTTGTTGACACAACCAGCGCCGACACCGTGACTGCCAATGTGCGGTTCGAAGCGCCTTCAGGCACAGGACAGTAGATCATGCCAGCACCGACAACACAGCCCAAGCCCTTCACAGGACGCCACATGCTGTTTGCCATGCTGGCATTCTTTGGCGTCATCATCACCGTCAACCTGACAATGGCGGCCTTTGCCACCAGGAGCTGGACCGGACTCGTGGTCAAGAACTCCTATGTGGCGTCGCAGGCGTTCAATCGCGAACTGGAGCAGGCCAAACTGCAGGCCGCGCGCGGATGGACCGGCGACATCAGCTACAGCAACGGTGCCGTTGTGCTGTCGTTGACGGACAAGGCCGGCCAGCCGGTTGTGCTGGAGACATCGATTGTCCAGGTTGGTCGCCCGGCGTTTGAACAGGAAGATCACCGGGTTGAAATGGTGCACCAGGGCAATGGCATCTATCACGCCGAAGACAAATTGCAGCCGGGCATCTGGCAGGTATCGGTTCGCGGCACCAGCAGCCAGGGTGATTACCGCCTGGACAGCCGCCTGATCATCAAGGCGGCGCCCGCACAATGACCTGTTGCAGTGCAAGCTCGGTGCCGTCATCGGTTGCGTTGAAGAACCGGCTTGATCACGAGCGCATGCTGGCAGCGTCGCATACCATGCCCGACGGCAGCTTGCAGACCGACTTCATTGTGCCTGCCATGCACTGTATCGGCTGCATTCGCACCATTGAGCGAGGCCTGGCGAAGTTGCCGGACGTGACAAATGCCCGTGCAAACCTGTCGACCAAACGCGTCACCGTGCAATGGCAGCCCCGGGCTGATCAGCACATGAATTTTCTGCAAAACCTGGCAGACCTGGGATTTGAGGCCTCGCTGTTCGATCTGGAAGATGTCTCGAACTCGGCGCGGCAAACCGGCAGACAGTTGCTGATCTGCCTTGCCGTTGCCGGCTTTGCTGCCGCCAATGTCATGCTGTTGTCGGTGTCGATATGGTCCGGCGCAGATGCTGAAACGACAAGACTATTCCAGCTGATATCCGGGCTGATAGCCGTACCTGCATGCCTGTTTGCCGGACGGCCGTTCTTCGCATCTGCGCTGGGTGCATTGCGCAAAAAACGCCTCAACATGGATGTACCCATTTCACTGGCCGTGCTGATGGCGCTGGGCATGAGCATCCATGAAAGCCTTGTCGGGCACCATGAAACCTATTTCGATGCGTCGGTGACCCTGCTGTTCTTTCTGCTGATTGGCCGCTATCTCGACCACATGATGCGCGAGCGCGCCCACAGTGCCATACTGCAACTGTCACGGCTTGTCCCTTCAGGCGCGGTTCGCCTCAGCGCCGACGGGGCACAATCATATGTGTCGCTGAATGACCTGTCCGTAGGCGACGAGATCATGGTGGCGGCCGGCGAACGCGTACCGGTCGACGCCAGCGTTGTTGACGGTTTCAGTGACCTGGACCGCTCGCTTGTAACCGGTGAAAGCGCCAGCGTGGCAGCTGCCCCCGGACTTGAGATTGAAGCAGGTGTGCTCAACCTCTCAGGACCCTTGACCCTGCGGGTTACCCGGAGCGCCGATAAATCGTTCGTGGCCGAAGTCATGTCGATGATGGAGGCTGCCGAACACAGCAAGTCCGGTTATGTCCGGATTGCCGACAGGGCCGCACGCATCTATGCGCCGGTCGTGCATATTCTTGCAGCGTTAAGTTTTGCCGGCTGGATGATTGCCACCGGCGGCGACTGGCACACCTCCATTTATGTATCGATTGCCGTGTTGATCATCACCTGCCCGTGCGCGCTTGGGCTTGCAGTTCCGATTGCCCAGGTGGTCGCGGCCAACAGGCTGTATCGATCCGGCGTCATGGTGAAGGATGGGGCAGCGCTTGAAAAGCTGGCCGAGGTCGACACTGCCGTGTTCGACAAAACCGGCACATTGACACTCGGCACACCGCACATCTCCGGCGTTGAAGGCGGCGGCGATACGGATCACGCACTGGCGAGCCTGCTGGCAGGCCTGTCATCTCATCCGGCAGCCAAGGCTGTCGCGGGCCTGCATGAAAACCGCTCCGGCCTGTTGCTGTCCGATGTGATTGAACATGCGGGCTTTGGTCTGGAAGCTGTGTGGAAAGCGAAGCGAATACGCCTTGGCCGGCGCGACTGGGTGGCGGAGATATCCGCCAGCCACAACCCCGTAACCGATCATGGGTCCAGCGAGGTGTGCTTCGCTGTTGCCGGCGGTGACCTGGTCAGTTTCCGCTTGTCCGATACCATGCGCGCAGATGCCATATCCACTGTTTCCGCCTTGCGCGCTGCCGGTCTCGATCTGGAAATATTATCCGGCGATGCCGACGCACCCGTGCAAGACGTGGCAACAGCGCTTGGTATTTCCAGGGCCCGTTGCGCACTGAAACCAGCCGACAAGGTTGCGCGCATTGAAGAGTTGCAGCACGCAGGCCACAGGGTTCTGTATGCCGGCGACGGTCTGAACGACGCGCCCGCTTTGAGTGCTGCCCATGTCTCGATTGCGCCGGCTTCCGGCTCAGATGTCGGTCGCGCTTCATCCGATCTCGTGTTCACCGGCAAGGGCTTGGGGTCGATCATGATCGCATTGTCCGTTGCGCGCAGAACCGGCAGAACTGTCCGGCAGAATTTCGCACTGGCAATCAGCTACAATTGCATCGCCATCCCGTTTGCGGTGCTGGGCTATGTTACCCCGCTCATTGCCGCAATTGCCATGTCGGCATCATCCATCGTGGTTGTTGCCAACAGCCTGCGGCTGAACCTTGTGAGCCGCAATGAAATGCTCTCAGGTCCGGCCGCCATGGCGCCAGCGCAAACAAGCATGGAACCCGAACCACAGACCCACACCAGGCAGGAGGTCATGAAATGAACCTGCTGATGTTCCTGATCCCCATAGCCCTGTTTCTCGGATGCCTGGGACTTGCCGCTTTCATCTGGAGCCTGCGCAATGGCCAGTATGACGATCTCGACGGGGCGGCAGAACGCATTCTGGATGACGACGATTGACAGGGTGCCGTCACAAAGCCCGACCACGTGCCGGCTGGATTGCCTGCACCAGTACGCCCAACAGCAGCGCAATTCCTGCCAGCACGTAAAGCGATACCTCAAATCCGCCGGTGCGATCATACAATAGCCCGAACATCACCGGCCCCATGACGCCGCCGATCTCGGCAAACGAGAAGAAGATGCCACCCGCAATGCCGGCGCGTTCCGGGCCGACATAATCCTGCTCGATCAGGGTCAGAATGCTGATTGTCATCATGGCACCGGACGCAGCACCAACCAGCACCAGCCCGGCAACGAGCAATGGGTAGGACCATCCCTGCAACGCCATGCAACCCATCGCTGACATCAGGAACAGGCCGATCAGGACCTTGCGCCGCCGTTTCGCCACCGCGAGCGCTGGAAACACCAGCGCTCCGATCACACCGAATACAACTGCAATGGATGCCAGGTAACCGGCCTGTGCAGCCGTCAGGCCACTGGCCCGCAATATCTCGGGCAACCAGTTGCGAAGCCCGTGATCTATTGTGAACACACCCATGCCGACAGCCAGCAGCAGCCAGGTATTGCGGTGCGAAAACAGGGCTGCCGCATCAGCCAGCCTGTACCCCTTTGGAGTTTCATTTTGTATGGTCCGCCGCTCAGCAATTCGCTTGCCCGCCAACCAGATCAACAACCAGATGACGCCAGCGGCAACCGAACAGGCTGCCCACAGCTGAAGCACGGCGCGCCAGTCGCCAAGCATCGGCAGCAGCGTGCTCTGGGTCAGGGAATACGTCACGATCCCGGCAATCGCCGGCGCTGTAATGTAAATACCCATGGCCAGGCCGCGCTGGCTGCCAGTGAACCATTTTGCCACTGTCTGCGGCACACCGGCAGAGACAACCGGGCCGCCGAGGCCAAAAACCGCAACGGCTGCCAGCAGCGACCAATGGCTTGCAGCCAGCGACCGGCCGATACCGGACACGGCAATGATCATCGCAGCCAGTATCAGCATTTTCCCGGCACCCAGGCGCTGCAGGGCGAACCCGACGGGAATGGCGAGAAAGATGTAGACAAACTGCCAGGCACCCAGCACCAGCCCCATGTCGGCGCGGCTCAAATTGAGTTCAGCCGTGATCTCGGGCACCAGTGGTGCAAGGCTGGTAACGCTCAACCCGAAGACAAAATACAACAACCAGCAACCGGAAAGGACGACCCACTTGAAGCTGTCATCACTCATCGCTCACCGGTTTCATGAACGCAAAATCGCAGCCTTCATCGGCCTGCAGTACCTGCTCGGCATAGAGCTTGTCATAGCCGCGCAAGGTCGCTGCATCGCGCGCAGTGGATTTGTAACCGGCCCGGCGCCGGTCCAGTTCCTCATCATCCACCAGCAGGTCGATTGTCTTGTTCTCGACCGACAGGCGAATGCGATCACCGTTCTGCACCAGCGCCAGCGGCCCGGCCTGGGCCGCCTCCGGTGTCACATGGAGAACAATGGTACCGAATGCCGTGCCCGACATTCGCGCATCGGATATCCGCACCATGTCCTTGACCCCTTGTGAAGACAGTTTCTTCGGGATCGGCAGATAACCTGCCTCCGGCATGCCGGACGGGCTTGTCGGACCGGCGTTCTGCAGCACCAGGAAATCGTCTGCTGTCACATCCAGATCCGGATCATCAATGCGGGCAGCCAGATCTTCCAGCGAACTGAAGACAACTGCTCGGCCTTCCTTTTCGAACAGCGTGTCATCAGCAGCCGATCGTTTCAGGATGGCCCCTCTTGGCGCCAGGGACCCGAACAGCGCCACCAGGCCACCCTTTGGTTCCAGCGGTGACTGTGCGCTGGAAATAACCGTGCGATCTGCCGGTTCTGCCGGCTGGTCGAGCCGCTCTCCCAGCGTATCGCCGGTCACGGTCAGGCAGTCCAGGTTCAGCAATGGCTTCAATTCACGCAGCACCGCACCAAGACCGCCGGCATAGAAGAAGTCCTCCATATAGTGCGATCCGACCGGCTTCAGATTGACCAGAACCGGCGTTGTCTCGGACAGGTCGTTCAGCCATGTCAGAGGAATATCAATGCCGGCCCTGCCTGCGATGGCCGTGAGGTGGACGATTGCATTGGTTGAACCGCCCAGCGCCAGCAATACCCGCAATGCATTCTCAACGCTGTCGCGCGTAATGACCTGCGAGGGCCTGACCGGTTGAGCAATCAGGTTGACCGCTGCAACGCCGGTTGCCTCCGCCGCGCGCAATCTGTCGGCATGCACCGCCGGAATCGCAGCGGTTCCCGGCAATGACATGCCGAGCGCTTCTGCAATGCATGCCATCGTCGACGCCGTTCCCATGACGGCACAGGTACCGGCGGTTGTTGCCAGTTTCATTTCAACGGTGTTGATCTCTTCACTATCGATCTCTCCTGCACGGTACTTGCCCCAGAATCGGCGACAATCGGTGCAGGCGCCGAGACGTTCTTCGCCGTGGCGCGACGTCATCATCGGACCGGCAACAATCTGCACGGCCGGCAGGTCAGCGGACATCGCCCCCATCAACTGGGCCGGCACCGTCTTGTCGCACCCGCCCATCAGCACCACTGCATCCATCGGTTGCGCCCGGATCATCTCCTCGGTGTCCATCGACATCAGGTTGCGGAATTTCAGACTGGTCGGGCTGAGAAACACCTCACCAAGCGAAATGGTCGGAAACTCCACCGGCAGTGCACCTGCCGTAAGGACACCGCGTTTGACCGCCTCCAGCATTTCCGGAAAATGCCGGTGGCAGTTGTTGTACCCGGACGGCGTGTAGGCGATGCCGACGATTTTCTTCGACAGCATGTCGCGTGAATAGCCCATCGAGCTTGCGAAAGACCGGCGCAGGTAAAGCGAGAAATCGCGATCACCATAGTTGGTCAGCCCCTTGGCGAGGCCGAATTCCTTACTGTCTGACATGTTCTCGAGACAACCCTGTTAAAGCTTCATCTTGACATACTTTGGCTCAAGATAGTCGTGAATGCCAAGCGATCCGCCTTCGCGCCCCATGCCGCTTTCCTTGATCCCGCCAAAGGGTGCCTCTGCGGTCGCAAGCAGCATTTCGTTGACACCGACCATGCCGACTTCCATATCCTCTGATGCGCGCGTTGCGGTACCCAGGTCATGGGTGAACAGATACCCGGCCAGGCCAAACGGCAGCGAGTTGGCCCGCGTGATGACATCATCATACTCGGTAAACGTGGTCAGTGGCGCAATCGGCCCGAACGGTTCTTCGGTCATCACCATGGCATCATCTGGCACCCGGCCCAGCACCGTGGGCTCATAGTAGAAGCCGCGATTGAAGTCCTTGGGCGGCTGCCCGCCGGCCAGTATTTCAGCGCCCTTTTCGACGGCATCTGCAACCATGGTCTTGATGGTATCCAGCCCGCGCGCATTGGCCATCGGGCCCATCTGGGTGCCTTCATCCATGCCGCGCCCCACCTTGATGGATTTGGCGACCTGGGCGAATTTGGCGGCAAAGGCATCATACCTGGCTTCATGCACGTAAAACCGTGTCGGCGAGATGCACACCTGCCCGCAGTTTCTGAACTTGGTGCCGGCACAAACCTCTGCAGCCTTTTCCGCATCGGCATCTTCAAACACGATGACCGGGCCATGCCCGCCCAGTTCCATGGATACCTTTTTGACACCGTCTGCCGCCAGGTGCAGGATTTCCTTGCCCACCGGCACCGAACCGGTCACCGAAACCTTGCGCACCACAGGCGATGAAATCAGGTGTTTCGCGATCATGCTCGAATTGCCGGTGACGAAGTTCACCACGCCTTTTGGAATGCCCGCATCATGACACGCCTGAACAATCAGGGCGCACGAACCGGGTGCTTCCCCGGCCGGTTTGATGATCACCGAACACCCGGCAGCAAGTGCAGCGGCAATCTTGCGCGCCGGTAAAAGGGCCGGGAAGTTCCAAGCCGAAAACGCCGCTACAACGCCAACCGGCTGGTAGATGACCGCCAGCCGGCTGTCATGGGTGCGCGAGCCGATCAGCTGGCCGTAAATCCGCTTGGTTTCTTCCGAGTACCATTCGAACTGGTCAGCCGCGCCATTGGTCTCGCCCTTGGCTTCTGCCAGCGGCTTGCCGGTCTCGATCGACATGATGGTGGCAATGGTGTCCAGCCGTTCCCGGATCAGGTCGGCAACCTTGCGGATCTTTGCAGCCCGTTCCCAGGTCCCGGTCTGTTTCCATTCGGCAAAGCCTGCTTCTGCGGCAGACAATGCACGGTCAAGGTCTTCACTGCCGGCATCAGAGATCTTGCCGATCTCGTCCTCGTTGGCAGGGTCAAAAACCTGTTTTGTCG
>Ga0316187_10004337_pt1 | contig 12273 bp, 11 predicted proteins | sample CroRivburrow1_MG_FD_204927 | JGI IMG/M metagenome (GOLD analysis project Ga0316187, IMG submission 204927) | Coastal sediment microbial communities from Maine, United States - Cross River worm burrow 1 | ecosystem: Environmental > Aquatic > Marine > Coastal > Sediment | place: USA: Maine...
ACCTTGCCGGCAAGATCATTGAATGAAACCGGGCCATCAGCGCTGTGCAGCGAGAACTCGGCATTGAACATCGGATACTTCGTTTCTGGCATCTTGTTCAGGTTATAAGCACCAAACGCAACCATGCTGATTGCTGCAATCAGAAGAAAGATCGGGAATAGACCGAATTTTTTGATCATCAGTTGGGTTCTCCACGCACTACTTTATAAGTTTCCGTTTACTGGCTTCGAAGCATAGCATCAGCAAACAGGTCAATACAGGAGGGAGCTTGGCTGCATGAACGATTATCTTGTTTCATTTCTGTTCTATCTGGTTCCCGCCAATATTCTCGCCATTGCGATCATCTTCCTCGGTCGACGTAAAGATGTGCACATCAGCTTTATCGAATACCTTTTTATCTACCTGCCATGGGTGGGATTTGTGGCACTTACGCTGGTGATCTTCGGTAGTCTGGATGCAGTGCCATCAATACCTGCAATTAAGATTTTTCTGGTTATCTTACAGTCGATCGGCTCCGGCGTTATGGGTGGCGCGATACTGATGCCACGACTGGTAATGAAGGATTCAACGATGCATCCGGTAGCGATCACGGCAATCAGCGCCACGCTGATAACTGTTCTCTATGTGAAATTCAGGATGATGCTTTTTATTATGCTCGAAGGCCTCTCATCAGCGATCGACTAAAAAGAAGAAACCTTAAATCTGCTTCAGGTACTCGATGATAAGCGCACGCTTTTCTGCATCCTTGATACCGGGAATCTTCATGCGCGTTTCAGGGTGAACACCAGTTGGGTGTTCAATCCAGGCATCCAGTGAAGCCTCATCCCATTTTTCAAAGGGGATACCCTTGGTCTTCGGAGCCTGGCCGTAGATCCCCATGAGTGATGGCCCAACCTTGCGTACAGTTTTGTCGAGATAATGGCAGGATCCGCACTCCCTTCGTGTAAGCTCTGCGCCAGGAAGCGACTCATTTGCAATGTTCTGCATCGTCTTGCCGATGACACCATCACCACTTTCTCCACAGGAGCTCAGGCCTGCTGCAAGCAAAATAGATAGTGCCGGAATGAGGATGCGTTTCATGATGAACCTCTCATGGTTGAATGACGATTATTCTAACACAACTGACACGAATAAATGAATGTTTTACCAGCTTTTTATTGGCAGATCACATCGCGCAGAAGGCGGAAGAGAATGCGGGAAGATTTGTGCGGTTTGTTCTGCGCAATCTCTTTGTTGATATTGCGAATCAGTTGCCTGATCTGGCTTGCATCGGCTTGCGGATAGATATCCATAAACTCAGTCATAGCACCCTGACCCTCTGCGATCAGGCGATCGCGCCAACGTTCGGTGCGGTGAAAGTTTTTATCCTGTTCCTCTTTTTTTGCATCCAGTTCTGCAATGGTTTCATGGAATGATTCGGTTTCAATCTGGCGTAGAAGTTTAACGATAAACTTGAACTGCCGTTTTTCAGCGGTGTGTTTCATGCTTTGCACAGCAATCAGGGCCTGGAGGAGCTCTTCAGGGAGATCCATTTTTTCAAGCGCTACAGGGTCCAGCTTGGAGAGGCTTTTGGCCAGATCATGCAGTTCTGAAATTTCGCGCTTCTGCTGAGTCTTGTTCAGTCGCCCGATATTTTCGTGTTCTTCATCAAATGTATCATACATACGGCAAGTCTAGCGAGCCTGCCGCCGAAATACAGACAGCTTTTTCATTTGGCTGGCATCGATATGCAACGCTTGTTTTTTCAGGCCTATCCATATGCATTAAACGAGCAGGGTTGCTGATTTCATGGCGCATATCCGTGTGCGCTACCCTTTCAGGGCGCTTACGCGTGTAATTGTACACTTCGGTACAATTATGGACGTGCAAATAGCGCTCGTAGGGTGAGGCCCACGGATGACGTGAATCACAATCTGGCAGGAGAGCCGGATTGGACGACTGTTTTAAGTCGCTCGTAGGGTGAGGGCCATGGATGACCCGGATCAGATATGCTCTCTCGTCTTATGGAAGGTGATCTCAGGCCACTGCTCTTCGGTGTAGTTGAGTTTCCATGCACTTGGTGCCAGATAGGTCAGGAAACCATCTGCATCTTCTGCCAGTGCTGAGTCAAACAGTCGGGTAAATTCAGCCAGTTTCTTCTCATCATCACAGGTGATCCAGCGCGCGATCTGGAAATCGGTACCTACATAATCCGCATCCACCTTATATTCCGCATTCAGCCGTGCAACAGTCACATCGAACTGCAATACGCCAACTGCGCCTAAGATGTAATCGCCGCCAAGATTGGTTTTGAATACCTGCACCGCACCCTCTTCAGAGAGCTGGATCAACCCCTTGTGCAGCTGTTTACGTTTCATCGGATCTTTCAGGCGCACGCGACGGAATAGTTCCGGTGCGAAATTCGGGATGCCGGTGAATTTCAGTGGCTCTTTGGTGGTGAAGGTGTCACCGATTTTGATCGTGCCGTGGTTATGAATACCGATGATATCACCCGCATACGCCTCTTCGACATGAGCGCGATCCTGTGACATGAAGATCACTGCATTGGGGATTTTTACATCCTTGTTAATACGATGATGACGTACACTCATACCTTTTTTGAACTTGCCGGAACAGATGCGGAAAAATGCGATGCGGTCGCGATGAGCCGGATCCATATTTGCCTGAATCTTGAAGCAGAAGCCGGAGAAGTCCTTTTCATCAGGATTCACCGTTCGTTCCATTGCCTGACGCGGACCGGGATGGGGGGCAAATTCACAGAAGGCATCGAGCAACTCTTTAACACCGAAGTTATTAACGGCAGAGCCGAAGAATACCGGTGACTGACTGCCCGCCAGAAAGTGTTCGAGATCAAACGGATCTGCAGCCCCTTCAAGCAGTTCAATATTCTCGCGCAGTTCATCAGCCTGAGATCCTAGTAGTTCATCCAGCTTGGGGTCGTTCAGGTCTTCGATATGAACCTTCTTGATATCAGCAGTTTCAGAGCCAGCCTTGAAGAGGTTCAGTTCCTTCTTGTAGAGGTTATAAACGCCCTTGAATGATTTCCCCATACCAATGGGCCAGGTCATTGGAGCGCACTCGATCTGCAGTTTTTCCTCAATGTCGGAGAGGATATCGAGTGGTTCCAGACCTTCGCGGTCGAGCTTGTTGATAAAGGTAACGATAGGGGTGTTACGCATGCGGCACACCTCCATCAGCTTTTCGGTTTGTGGTTCCACACCCTTGCCTGAATCGATCACCATCATGGCCGAATCGACTGCGGTGAGAACACGATAGGTATCTTCGGAGAAATCCTGATGGCCCGGCGTATCAAGCAGGTTGATCTCATAATCGTTGTTATCAATTATATAATTGAACTTCATGACGGAAGAGGCAACCGAGATGCCGCGCTCCTGCTCAATCTTCATCCAGTCTGAGGTGGCATGGCGAGTGGCTTTACGCGCTTTGACGGCACCGGCCATCTGAATCGCGCCGCCGAACATCAGCAGCTTTTCAGTCAGCGTGGTTTTACCGGCATCCGGATGTGAAATGATACCGAAGGTGCGACGTTTCTCGATTTCTGACTGCAAACTCATGTGGGCTACTCCTGCAAAGGGGCGCAGTGTAGCGAACTCGTTACAGCTTGTGGAATATCTGTTTCGATTTATGTGTAATCGCGGACGTGTTTGTTCGACCAAGAGGATGATGAAAATAGTTATGAAGAAGAGAGAGTGATTTGCTGAGACGTATATTTCCCCTGTTGGCTATTGGCGCAGTGCTGGCACTGTCCCTCTATTTCGATCTGGGCCGACACCTCAGTTTTGATGTTTTGAGTGAGCATCGTGCGCTGTTGCTGGAGTGGGTATCGGCCTATGCAGTAGCGGCTCCTCTGATCTTCATCCTTGCTTACATTGCTGTAGTCGCTTTTTCACTGCCAGGTGGTTTGGTGATGACAGTAAGTGGTGGGTTCCTCTTTGGAGCGCTTCCCGGAGGACTCTATTCAGTGGCCGGAGCAACCATTGGGGCAGTGGCGCTGTTTCTTGTCGCCAAAACCTCGATTGGTGATTATTTGCTTGCCAGAGCAGGTAATAGTGTAAAAAAAATGCAGGCCGGTTTTGCAGAGAATGCACTGAGCTATATGTTTGTCTTGAGGCTGGTTCCGATCTTTCCATTTTTTCTGGTCAACCTTGTTCCGGCCTTTCTTGGTGTACCACTGCGAGTTTATTTCATTGCTACCTTCTTCGGCATCATACCAGCGACATTTGTCTATGCGCTGGCCGGATCGGGACTCGGAAGTGTGCTCGACCGGGGGGAGGGGATCACGATGCAGGGTGTGATGACACCGGAGGTCCTGGCCGCTCTGCTTGGATTAGCGCTGTTGAGCCTGATCCCAGTTATCTATAAGCATTTTCGTAAACCGGTAATCGAGGAGATACAGTAGTGGATGTGATCAATGTTGATATCTGCATCATTGGAGCCGGTTCCGGTGGGCTGAGTGTTGCCGCCGGCGCATCCCAGATGGGGGCAAAGATAGTGCTCATCGAAAAAGGTGAGATGGGGGGAGACTGCCTAAACTCGGGCTGCGTACCATCCAAGGCGCTGCTGGCTGCGGCTCATGCAGCGCAGACTGTTCGCAAAGCGGGTCAATTTGGTCTGAAGGTGGATGAACCTTCTACAGATTGGGAGGGTGTCCATCGCCATGTCCATGAGGTGATCAACTCGATTGCTCCGAATGATTCGCAGGAACGCTTTGAGGGGTTGGGGGTCAACGTGATTCGTGCGACCGCCTCATTTGAAGATGAGCAGACTGTGCGTGCGGGTGATCAGTTGATCCGCGCGAAATATTTCGTACTGGCAACCGGTTCTTCGCCGTTTGTGCCTCCAATCGACGGGCTGGATGAGGTCTCTTACTTCACCAATGAGAATATTTTTGAGAACAGGGATGCTGTTGATCATCTGATAGTGATCGGTGGTGGCCCTATAGGGATCGAGATGGCGCAGGCATTCCGTCGTCTGGGTGCCAAGGTCACAGTCATGGAGATGGCGCGCCTGTTGATGAAAGATGATCCCGAATTGACCCGTATCGTAATTGATCGTCTAAGTGAAGAAGGCATGCTCTTTTATGAGGGGGGACGCAATCTGAAACTTGGCAAAACCCAAGAGGGTCAGGTTTCCGTTCACTGTGAAACCGATGCGGGAGTGCAGTGCGCAATCGGTTCTCATCTGTTGATAGCTACAGGTCGCCGGGCAAATGTGAACGGCCTGAACCTTGAAGCAGCAGGCGTTTCATACACTCCTCATGGTGTTGAAGTGGATGCGCGTCTGCGGACTAGTAACAAACGGGTGTTTGCTATCGGTGATGTTGCAGGTCCTTATCAGTTTACCCACATGGCTGCCTACCAGGCAGGTATTGTGATTCGCAATATGCTGTTCAAGTTGCCGGCTAAGGTGGATTACTCAGCGGTTCCCTGGGTGACCTACAGTGATCCTGAGTTGGCTCATGTTGGCATGAGTGAGGCCGATGCGACTAAGCAAGGGAAAGAGATACGCGTACTTCGCTGGAGTTTTAGCGAAAATGATCGTGCCCAGGCGGAAAGGCGAACCGAAGGGATGATCAAGGTGATCACAACCCCAAAAGGACTGATCCTTGGTGCAGGCATCGTCGGTCTGCATGCCGGCGAACTGATCCAGCCTTGGGTATTGGCGGTTAGCCAGAAAATGAAAATCGGGTCTGTGGCCTCGATGATTGCACCTTATCCAACTCTTGCCGAAGCCAATAAACGCATTGCCGGAAGTTTTTACGCCGACAAACTCTTCTCCAGTACAACCAAGAGACTGGTCAGACTGCTGATGAAAATTTAACACACTGCCCTAATCCGGTTTGCCAGCGGTGAAAATAGTGTCTATGCTCTATGCACTTACACGATTTCTAGGAGGAGGGAGTGTTCATGAAGCGAAATGTACTATTGGTTTCGATGCTGTTTGCCGGCATCTCAACTGCTCAGGCGGGTGGTTATATGGTCGGCGAGATGGCAACTCGGGCAACAGGTATGGCCAGTGCTTTTACTGCTGTAGCGGATGATGCATCTGCAGCTTGGCATAACCCGGCAGGTGTAGCGTTCACAACTGGCAAGCAGTTGATGCTTGGCGGTGATGTGATTCTTACCAGCAATGACTTTGCCGCCAATGCATCTAATCCTTTGCCTACTGCGACAAGCAAAGCAAAAAATGGCACCTTTATTGTTCCTCATGCTTATTTCACTTATTGGGATGAGGAGTCGAGCCTTGGGGCCTCCTTGAGTATTAACTCTCCATTTGGTCTTGAAACTGATTGGCCGACAACTGCTGCCTTTGCCAGTAAAAACACCTTTTCTCGCATCAATATGGTGATGGTCAATCCGAGCGTTATTTTTCAGATATCTGATAACCTTTCCTTTGCGGCAGGCCTTGACTACGGCTACATCAATAAGGTGGATCTTAATAACACTGTTCAGCTTCTGAGCGGTAAAGGTGACGGCTGGGGCGGAAATGCGTCGATCTTCTATAAAGGTGAAGGCTTTAACTTCGGCGTGACCTACCGTTCCAGAATCAAAGTAAATGTTGATGGTACCGCGACGGCAGTTGCAGGAGGGGCACTGGCTGCTGCTCCATTTGGAGCCACGACAAGTTCGGCAACTACATCTGTAACCCTTCCTGACCAGGTGAATGTTGGTCTTGCATTTATGCCGAATGATAAATGGACGTTGAGTGTTGATGCCGACTGGGTCAACTGGAAAACCTTTAAATCAATTGATATTAACTATGCAAGTGCCGCTTATCGGGGGGCAGTTGGTGGCCTGACAGTGGCTGCAGGTGGTGGAGGTGCCGGAGCTATCGGAGCCGCAATTGTTGCCCAGACTGGTTCTACAAGTCTTCCCCAGAACTGGAAAGCCACTGTCGATCTCAGGGTGGGTGCAGAGTGGAAATACCTTCCCAATATGCGAGCCCGTTTTGGTTACATCTTTTCACCTACACCTATCAAGGATGTTGATTTCTCACCTTCGATTCCAGGGAATGACCGTCATATTATGTCAATCGGTCATGGCTATGACTTCACGCCTGACACAACACTTGATCTCGCTTACGCCTATGTTTATATCAACAAAAGGAATCAGATACAGTCACCAGCCACACCAGTTGGTGCGCCGAACAGTGTGAAAAATGGTATCTATAAAGGAAATGCCCATATTCTTGCGGCATCGATCAATCACAGTTTTTAACTTTTTTCATAACCAGCATGGAAGGGGGCCTATGGCCCCCTTTTTGTTGGGGATGTGTAAGTTTTATGTCTCATGTCTATACTAGAGACAAAGGTTCGCATGATTCTCTAAGCCTTAGGAGGTGAGCATGTTCTGGATTCTGCTTCTGGCCCTGTTTTTTGGTGTCCTTCTCCTTCTGGCGAACACGAAACTTTCCCTGCATATCTGGTTGGCTCTGCTGGTTATTGTCGACTTCCTACTGATTGGCGCAGGTATGAATGTCACCCTCGGGGTGATTTTTCTGCTTCTGATTGGTGTCGCTTTCCTGGCTCTTGGACTTGATGATAACCGAAGAAAAAGGGTAAGCAGCCCGATTCTAGAATATATTCGCAAGGCACTACCATCAATGTCACAGACTGAGCGCGATGCCATTGAAGCGGGAACGGTCTGGTGGGATGCAGAGCTTTTTCAGGGAAATCCAGACTGGAATGTGCTGCTGAACACACCGAAACCTGAGTTAAGCGAGGAGGAGAATGCCTTTCTCGATGGGCCTGTAAATGAGCTCTGTTCTATGCTTGATGACTGGCAGATTAACCATGAGCTGCGCGACCTGCCACCAGAGGTGTGGGATTATATCCGTGGCAAAGGGTTCTTCGCGATGATCATTCCGAAATCCTACGGTGGCCTGGAGTTCTCAGCCTATGCACATGCCTGTGTGATTCAGAAGATCGCCAGCCGCAGTGGAACTGCTGCGGTAACTGTGATGGTTCCCAACTCGCTTGGCCCTGCTGAACTACTGCTAGCCTACGGAACCGAAGAGCAAAAAAACCACTATCTGCCACGCCTTGCCAGTGGTGAAGATGTTCCCTGTTTTGCCCTGACTGGTCCTGATGCTGGCTCCGATGCTGGGGCAATACCCGATACTGGTATTGTCTGCAAAGTAGAGTTTGAAGGCAACGAGGTACTGGGGCTCAAGCTGAATTGGGAGAAGCGCTATATCACCTTGGGTCCGATTGCTACGGTGCTGGGGCTGGCATTTCACGCCTACGATCCCGACCACCTTCTGGGTGAAAAGGAGGATCTTGGTATTACCTGTGCACTGGTGCCGACCAATTTACCCGGTGTGGAGATTGGGGCGCGTCATGATCCGCTGAATATTGCATTTCTCAATGGGCCGAATAGCGGTGTGGATGTGTTTATCCCGCTTGAGTGGATCATTGGCGGAGAGAAGATGATCGGTAAGGGCTGGCGCATGCTGGTGGAGCGACTCTCTATTGGACGCGGCATCTCACTTCCTTCGCTCAGTGCTGCAGCAGGAAAAATGTCCTGCGATACCACCGGTGCATATGCCCGCTTGCGCAAGCAGTTCAGAACCTCGATCGGACGTTTCGAAGGAGTGGAAGAGGCATTGGGCCGGATCGGTGGCCTAACCTATATGATGGATGCCACGGTGAGATTGACCACTTCAGCACTTGATCAGGGTGAGAAACCTGCGGTGCTTACTGCAATAGCCAAGCGCTATCTGACTGAAAGCATGCGTCAGGTGATCAATGATGCGATGGATGTGCACGGGGGGCGTGGTATCTGTCTCGGTCCATCCAATTATCTGGGGCGTACCTACCAGTCGATTCCGGTAGCCATCACAGTGGAGGGAGCCAATATCCTGACCCGCAGCATGATGGTGTTCGGACAGGGCGCAATGCGCTGTCATCCCTATCTACAGCAGGAGATCGAAGCAGCCTCTCTGGAGGATACGAATGAGGCACTCATTCGTTTTGATGAGGCGCTGATGTCCCACATCGGTTATACCATATCCAATGCGGCAAGGGCTGTGCTCTATGGGTTAACAGGTGGTATGGCTGCTCCTTCGCCGGTATCAGGGGCTACGGCAACCTATTATCGTCAGGTCGGACGTTACAGTGCTGCGATGTCGGCAATGGCAGATCTGGCTTTACTGACGCTGGGTGGAGCGCTGAAACGTAAAGAGGCAATTTCAGGACGTTTTGCCGATGCGATGGCTTTTCTCTATCTGACCTCTGCTGTACTTAAGCGTTTTGAGGATGAAGGGCGTATGGAAGAGGATCTGCCACTGGTGCACTGGTCATGCCAGTTTGCGCTCTACCAGGTTCAACAGGCACTCGATGGAGTGATTCACAATTTTCCTATTCGTCCTGTGGCATGGAAGATGCGGGCATGGGCCTTCCCGCTTGGCAAACATAGGAATCCTCCGGGTGATCGCCTGTCACATCAGGTAGCCAAATTATTGATTGAGCCATCGGAAGCGCGTGACCGTCTTGTGGACGGAATCTATAACTCCGATGACAAAGACGACCTGACCGGACGCCTTCATCATGCCATGAATCTCACTATTCAAGCCGAACAGGTTGAAGCGAAACTTCGTAAGAGTGGATTTATCTATACGCCGGATCGCTCCTATAATGAGTGGATTGAGGTGCTTGTGAAGGATCTGGAGATTAACAGGGAAGAGGCCGATCTGCTCATTGCTTCAAAAGAGGCGGTCAGGAATGCAATTATGGTCGATGACTTCCCGATTGATATGTGGACCAGAAAACCAGAGAAGAATGCTGTTTAGAGCCCGCCACTGATTTTCCAGCCATCAGGGGACTTGGTTAGTTCGATACGTTCACGCCGGTCAATCTCTCGCCACCTTTTATCGGCCTTTACCCTGAGCCTGTAGCTCTGCTCGCACTGGGCATGGGTATCATCGACAAAATAGATGGTTCGATCAGTTGAATGCATCTCCATCGTATCAAACTGTGAAAATAGCTGTTTGACCCTTTCAATGACATCAGAACTGTTTTGCTTCAGGTGATTGTAATTAGGGTGAAGCAAGGCGTGGTAGGCTGCGACGTCATGGGCAGTGAACGCCACATCGCGCGCATCAAGAACCTGATGAATCTCCTGTTTTTCACTACTACAGGAGCTAAAAAGCAGGATGATAAGCAACGATATGATCGAAGTTGCCGGATTCTTCAGATGACTTAGCAATGAAAAGACACTTTTGAGATCAGAGGAATTCTTTTACCTTACTGCTCCAGTCGCTCTTCGGGTAATTATGCCTGAGCAGTATGGCCATCTGTCTGGCATCTTTTGACATGCCCATTTCAGCATAGCTGGCGGCAAGATAGTAGAGCGACTCTTCGATAGCTGATGTGGTCTGGTACTCTTTGACCACCTTCTGGAAGCGGTTGGCAGCGGCCACATATCGATCGCGATCAAAATAGTATTTACCAACGGTTAACTCATGTTCGGCAATTGTATTGTAGAGCCTTTGCAGTCGCGATTTTCCATCTTTAGCATACTGGCTTCCCGGATGCTGTTTGATCAGTTGCTCGAAGCCTTCAATAGCCAGCTTGTTATGTGTCGTGTCATTGTCCGCGGAGCCTTTCTGCATGTAGTGGCTCATGGCAAGCATATACTTGGCATAATCAATGTCGGGATGCGTCGGGTGACGTTCAACAAAGCTGTTGCTCAATGTTTCAGAAAGAATGTACTCACCACTTTTATAGGAGGCAAAGATACGAAGCAGCTCTGCCTTGGGCGCGTAACTGCTGTAAGGAAAGTTTGCGCTGAATTTATCAAGATCGGCAGCGGCATCGCTATATCGCCCTTTATTAACCTGCTCTTTGGCAGCGGCGTATTCATCTTTTGCTTGGGTATATTTGACATCGTCGGAGGCACAGCTTGAGAGCAGTGCCAGGATAGAGAGCATGGATAGATAGATGAGGAAGCGGATATTCATGGTTGCGGAGTTTACGTATTCGCGGGCAGTGCGACAACGCCCAGATGTCGGCCGCTTTTATCACCGTCTCTACGATAGGAATAATAGTGTGTCGGATGGCATGCCGTGCATGTATCAAAGCTCTCAATGTGAGACTCATTTAGACCACACTGGAGCAGCTGCAGCCGGTTAATACCTCTAATATTCGCGTGAAACTCTACATCGCGCCGGATAGATGCTTCAGCTCCGTGGCAGCAGTTGGAGAGTTGATCTGCTGTCTCTTCTCCGACCTTAAAGCAGCATGGCCCGATACATGGGCCGAGCGAGGCAATCATCTTTTCAACCCTCGCACCCAGTTTGAGCATCTCCTCCACTCCACGACAGACGACAGAAGCTGCTGTGCCACGCCAGCCGGCATGTACTGCAGCGATGATGCCCGCTTCCGAATCCGCTAGGAGAATCGGCAGGCAATCTGCGGTACGAACACCCAGAGTTGTTCCCAACTGATCGCTTATCAGGATATCCGCTTCGTCCGGGTGTATGCGGCCAGGGCCGACAAACAGACGGCTATTTGTGCCGTGAACCTGTTTTACCTGATGTGGCAGGTTGGGAAGCCCGCCGATGCCCTCAAGTATCTTCAGATTCTTCTCGATATTGCACTCTGAATCACCGAGACCGGTACCGAAATTGAAACTCTCAAAAGGTGGGGGGCTAACCCCGCCAGGTCGCTGTGTGAAGACTCCGATGATGTTGTGCTGTTCAAACAGCCTGGAGTGTAGCAGTGCCTCTTCAGCCATAATTCTGTTTTAGAGCGAGGGAGAGCTTGCGCAGGTCATCGGGTAACGGCGCTCTAAAGTGCAGCGCCTCTTCCGTGATTGGGTGGGTGAACGCCAACACCTCAGCATGCAGAGCCTGTCTGCTTAGTGAACGGATCAGGCTGCGCGATGGTTCAGGGATATTTGAGCCGGGGTTATAGCTGCGTCCATAAACCGGATCGCCGAGAATCGGTAGTTTTTCATGTGTGAGATGAACACGAATCTGATGGGTGCGTCCTGTATGCAGCTTCAAACGCATCTGGCTGAATGGTCCATAATTATGCTCGACGCATGCATCAGTGATGGCTTCCCTGCCGCCTGGAACTACCGCCATCTTCTGTCGCTGCTGTGGATGCCTGCCAAGCGGAAGGTCAATACGTTTAACTCGCCAGTTTACCGTGCCACGACACCAGGCAACGTACTGTCGATCCAGATCGTGAGTGGCAAACATTTCAGTAAGCCTGCGATGGCTTATTTCTGTTTTGGCGACCAGTAGGCT
>Ga0316187_10004338_pt1 | contig 12270 bp, 9 predicted proteins | sample CroRivburrow1_MG_FD_204927 | JGI IMG/M metagenome (GOLD analysis project Ga0316187, IMG submission 204927) | Coastal sediment microbial communities from Maine, United States - Cross River worm burrow 1 | ecosystem: Environmental > Aquatic > Marine > Coastal > Sediment | place: USA: Maine...
CGCTTCTTATCACTGATGGTATCTAGCCCTTTCTGAAGAATGGTCACCAGTTCTGGCCAATCTTTTCGTACAGCAAAGTGGAGCGACTGCACCTCCTGCGAGACAGGAGCCGCCACCTTCAGGTTGGTCAGGTTCATCTCTCTTATCCAGTAGGCCGAAGAGGCGATGTTGCCGACAAATGCATCGACATCACCATTGGAGAGAGCCAACAGTGATTGGCGTAGTGTCGGAAAGGGAATGGGCGAAATTCGCGTAAAATCCTTGAGGTAACCGGCATGTGAGGAGTTGGCCTGCACAGCCACCTTGAGCTTGGAAATATCATCAAGACCCGTTATAAAAGGCAAGTCGGCGCGGGTAATAATCACCCGATGAAAATGAATATGGGGCTTGGTGTAGTTGAGGAACTCTTTTCGTGCTTCGGTCATGCCGACGGTAGGCAACAGATCAACCTTGCCATTTTTCACACCTTCAACCGCCTCGCTCCAGCTAAGCCCTTTCACCACCTGCATATTCAGACCCAGCCGCCGATTGAGCAGTTCAATATAGTCTGATGCCATACCGCTATAGCGGCCCTCATCCATATACTCGAATGGTGCAAACTCCGGATCGATCCCTAGGCGAATGAGCGGATGCTCCTTAATGAATGCCTTTTCACGCCGGCTCAAGGCAATCGCAACACCCTCATCATGCCTACCCTCTATCCAGCGCTGGAGAATTTGCTGTTGCTTCTCAAATGGCATTGCCATCAATGCCTTATCCAGAATGGTGACCAGCTCCGGCCAGTCACTGCGCACACCCATGGAGAATCCCGGCACTGAAACATCAACGAATCCTGAGATGTGCAATGTGCTCAGAGCGTATTGCCTAATCAGAAACGAGACGGTTCCCGCATCGGCAATCATTGCCACCGCCTTTCCTTCCGCGACGGCCTTCAAGGCATCGATCACCGTATTCACATCGTAGGCTTGAATGTCAGGTTGCTGTGCAACTACCTGCTTGCTAGAAAAATAGTTTTTGACAAGAGCTACTTTTTTTCCGGCGAGATCGGCAAGCGATTGAGGGATGGCCTCCCCTTGAGGTGAAACAATAGCGATCTGGTAACGAATATATGGGGCGGTAAAGGATAGGTATTTAGCGCGTTGCGGGGATTTGGTTACCAGTGGAATCAGATCAATCTGTTTATCATTGGTCTGGCGTAGCACCTCGGACCAGCCCAAATCCTTTGCCCTCTCAAATCGAACACCCAACACTTCTGAAAGAGCATTAAGGTAATCACTTGATACCCCGGCATGCCGATTGTACTGGTCGACAAACTCATAAGGAGGGAAATCAGCATCGACACCAAACCGTATCACCGGATGCTGCTTAAGCCATATGCGCTCTTCTTCGGTTAAATGGATGGTATTGGCCGGAATTAAGGGGCTAGCAGGCGAGAGAGTGACATCTGCACATAGCACTACTACAAGGATCAGCAGAAGAGTAATAGATCGCGAAACCCATCGCTGCGAGTTCTTGATTGTCTCAAATGACAGTAAGGAATGACCCATCTCTCTCCCCCCGTACAAGAAATATAGCACATTCGAAATCATTCAGCCGCAAAAAAAAGGCCCCCACTTACGTGGAGGCCTCTCTTTTTTTGTCGACGGTTTAGTCAGTGCTTACTTATGTGCACCGATCTTTTCACGCCAGTCATCACCGTAGATCTTATCAGCATCAGCTGGGAAAGAATCGAATGCGCGCGCAAACTCGTTATGAGTCTTCGCGTACTCGATTGGGTCAGTACCGGTATTCCAGCACTCGTATGCCTGACTAAGAGACTGAGCACCAGCAGCTGGGCTGTCGATATGGCCGAAAGCACCACCACCACAAGTGTTGATCACGTTGCCATGGCCGAGGTTTTCGAAGAAACCTGGTAGACGAAGTGCGTTCATACCACCTGAGATGATTGGAGCAGTTGGCTTCATGCCATACCACTTCTGGTTGAAGTAGTGACCCATGCACTCATCACGTTCAAGCATATATGCAAGAACAGTTTCGTTGCCGTGGCCTTCCATCTTACCATAACCCATGGTACCGGTGTGAATACCTGAAGCGCCCGATAGACGAGAGATCTTCATGTAGCACAGTGGATCCATACCCATAGGTGACTTGTAAGAAGTTAGGGCACCATGACCGGCACGGTGGAAGTGTAGGAATGTGTCAGGGAATGCACGGCGAGCAGTAGTTACACCTGCAGGGCCAGTTACAAAACCATCGATCAGGAAGGCAACATGTTTTTCATTGCCGTACTTAGCGAAACACTCAAGGATGAAATCACCACGCTTAATGCACTCACCATGGAAATCGGCAGTTGCGTTAGCGGAGAAGAGTTTAGCCTGACCAGTTTCCTGCTGTGCTTTATCCATAGTCTCAGCGACCATAGGCATGACAGTTTCCATTGGGCAGAAAGGCTGGTTTGCCTGAGGCTCATCATTCTTGATGAAGTCGCCGCCAAGCCAGAACTGCATGCATGCCTTAGCAAATGGCTCAGGACGCAGACCCAATTTAGGCTTGATGATAGTACCGGAGATATAACCACCATTCTCACGTGGACGACCCAGAACTTCCCACAGATCAGCAATACCTGAACTTGGACCGTCAAAATTCTTGATCATTACTTCTGGAACCATGAAGTCGAGCATACGCAGACCTGCATGGTCGCCCATACCCTGGTTGTTACCCAGAATCAGTGACCACATGTGTGAAACATTGAAGTGACCATCAATGAGGTTTGGATCAAACAGGTCAACAGGGTATGCGATCTTCATCAAACCGCCGCCTGTGACGCCATCGTCACCGAAGCAACCTTCATCTACTTCATATACCAGTGCATCTACACCACGGGTAAAGTCATCAGTAGTAGAAACTTCAACGTTGGTACCGGTTGAAGATTCAGCCGCAACGTGTGCAGCAACTTCCAGGAAGCCATAGCCTTCGGCTGGAATAAGTTTATAAGCAACAAGCAGATGCTTGCCACCTGCGATCAGATCTTCTTCTTTAAGACTTAGATCGGCGTAACGATTCGATTGATCCATTAGTGAATCCCTCCAAAATAATTTGTTTAAGAGCAGCCTGTAAGGACCTCTCTATCGCGAAGGAAGATGTTAAACCTCTTTGGCGACGATGTGAACTCTAGAAAGATCTTCCATAATGTAAAATCAAAGGTTATGATGCTTTCTATAAATATTACTTATGGGTGGTTGTTATGAGAGGGCTGTATGAACATTACACTTAAGCAGATGAAAATTCTCGAGGCCGTTTTCGAGCACCATAGTTACACTGATGCTGCCAAAGCACTATTCATGACCCAGCCAGCCGTATCTATGCAGATCAAACAGATGGAGGATCAGATCGGGCTACCCCTGTTTGAGCGCGAAGGCAAGCGTGTCACATCAACAGAAGCAGGGCTTGAACTGCTCCACTATGCTCAAAACATACGCCAGCAACTGGATGAAGCAGAGCAGGTTCTCGAAGAGCTCAAAGGCCTTAAGCGCGGTAAACTGCACCTGACCATGGCATCAACAGCCAACTATTTTGCCCCACACCTCATTGCAGCTTTCCATCATGAGTTTCCCGGCGCACAGGTAACACTGGATGTGACCAACCGGTCAGGGCTCTTGGATGCACTGAATAATAACAGTACCGACATGGTGATCATGGGCCGTCCACCTGAAGGACACAATCTGACAGGCATCCCCTTTATTGATAACCCACTGGTCGTTATCGCTTATCCGGAACATCCACTGGCAAACAAGAAAGGCATCAAGCTTTCAGAGGTCGCTAACGAATCCTTCATTGTGCGCGAGCGTGATTCAGGCACCCGAATGGCTGTTGACCGTTTTTTCGCCGAACACGATCTAGAATTAACCCCCGGCATGGTGATGAATCGTTCTGAAGCGATCAAACAGGCAGTGATGGCTGAGCTGGGGCTCGGTATCGTATCACTCCATACCATTGAGATGGAGCTGGCCCTGAAGCGACTGGTTGTATTGAACGTGGAAGATTTTCCGATCGTGCGCCACTGGCACATTGTACACCGCAATGGCAAACGCTTTGCAGCGATCCCTGAAGCATTCAAAAACTACGTTCTCGATCACGCCAAAGAGCTTCTCACGCTCCCTGAGTGATTTGTTCAGTACGACCTCGGGCATCCATGCCTCTCGATCTTGGACGCAATGCAAACTGTGCGAAGTTTGCATTGCTCACTAAAGCCACCCATCCATGGGTGGAGGGCGATTCAATAAAACACCTGATCCCTACAGGAAGTGGGGGCGAGCGAATATCATGAGCTCGTGAGTGTAGGCGGGCCTGCACCGCCGAAGCGGCCAAAGCAAAAGGCAGGACAAATTGGCAGGAGTGCCGATTTGGGCGGTCTTTCCGCCCGCAGGGTGAGGGATATGGACATCCCGAATCACATCTTTTGCGGATCAATCAAAAAACCCTTTTTCATCTTCCCTGCGTTTATAGAGACAGGCAATGCCTACAAATAAACAGGAGAGATCAGATGAATATAAATCATAACATCATTTTACCATCGTTATTGGTTTGTGCTTTTACAGTCGCATGTACAGCAGAACTAAAAGACGACTCTGTAAGCGAGCATGAAAGCAGAGTAGAGCAGCAAACATCTCAAAACAGACAGGACAACAATCAATCACAGCCCAAGCCTGAAGATATCATCATTGAGTCAGCCGAACTGGATCGGGCCACAGGAAAAGGTCAAACCGAACCAAGCAGGCACAGAGCAGATGAAAAAAAAGAGATCGTGGCAAAGATGAAATTCTACAGAGGCATGCCTGTACCATCCGCAGTCATGCAGCAAACCATGGTTCGATGGCCCTCTGAAGCGTTAGACAGAGAGAACTACGCCCATTTCTCCAACAACCCGGTCAAACTTGCCAGCGAACACCCCGTATCCACTTTCAGTGTTGATGTGGATAGCGGTGCCTATGCCAATGTCCGGCGCATGCTCAACGAGGGCAGGCTTCCACCACAAGATGCCGTACGGGTTGAAGAGATGATCAACTACTTCTCTTATGACTATAAAACACCCCAAAGCCGCAAACAGCCATTCCGTGTTACTGCCGAAATGGCACCCTCACCATGGAACAAACAGAATCACCTGCTGCACATCGGCATCAAAGGCTTTGAGATGAACAAAACCTCTCTTCCTGCCTCAAATCTCGTCTTCCTGATTGATGTCTCCGGCTCCATGCGCAGCCCAAACAAGATCGGACTGCTTAAATCATCACTCAAGATGCTAAGCCGCCAGCTATCAGCCAAAGATAGAGTTTCTATCGTGGTCTATGCGGGCGCATCCGGCGTGGTGCTTGAACCCACCTTGGGAAACCAGCACGGGAAAATTGCTGCCGCTCTCAATCAACTGCAGGCCGGTGGTTCTACCAATGGTGGTGCAGGCATTCGTCTGGCCTATGCCATGGCTGAGCAAGCATTTGTCAAAGGTGGTATCAACCGTGTTATTCTGGCGACCGATGGCGATTTCAATGTCGGTACGGTGAATTTTGAATCACTGATTGACCTGGTAGAGACAAAACGAAAATCCGGTATCTCACTGACCACGCTTGGATTTGGAACAGGCAACTACAATGATCACCTGATGGAGCAACTGGCCGACAAAGGCAATGGTAACTACGCCTATATCGACACCATCAACGAGGCTCGCAAAGTGCTGGTTGATGAGATCGGATCTACATTGATGACCATTGCCAAGGATGTGAAAATCCAGATTGAGTTCAACCCGTCGATGGTGAAAGAGTATCGCCTGATCGGCTATGAAAATCGCATGCTCAAACGTGAAGATTTCAACAATGACAAAATTGATGCTGGTGAAATCGGTGCAGGTCATACGGTAACAGCGCTCTATGAGGTAACACTGCAAGGTAAACGCGGACTCATTGATCCGCTGCGTTATGGATCAGACAGAGTCAGCAGTAAAAAACGTGGCAGTCAGGAAATCGCACTGCTACGCCTTCGCTATAAACAGCCTAACGGTGTCAAAAGCAGTCTCATTGAATATCCACTGCACAAACGCATGATCAAATCATCACTGGCCAAAACAACGGACCGCTTCCGTTTTGCAGCCTCTGTAGCCGCATTCGGTGACCTGCTTCGTGGCAGTGAGTATTCAGGTAAGTTCTCCTATAGCGACCTGCTGAAACTTGCAGGAAAAGCACGTGGAGATGATCGAACCGGATACAAGGGTGAATTTATCAATCTGGTGAAGACCGCTCAGGCACTTGATACGCACCATGTTAGCAACACTCGTCCCATCCACCCGGGTGGTGATGGACTGGTGATCGAATAAGATGAATGAGCGCCTTCCTTCAATGGAGCGGGAAGGCGCTCTTTTCATGTTCTCTTTTCATCTCAACAAAGGCGGATTACATTTTCATATATGGCAACGCCCAACAAACCTGCGGATGAAGAACTGATGCTCAGCTACAAAGAGGGCGACAGCCGTGCATTTGAGCAGCTCTATCTACGCCATAAAGGCCCGCTCTACCGATATATACTTCGCTCATGCGATTCCAAAGCCATTGCAGAAGAGCTGTTTCAGGATGTTTGGACCAGTCTGATTCGAGCCAGAAAGAGTTATCAACCCTCCGCTCTGTTTACCACCTGGCTCTACAGAGTTGCCAGCAACCGGCTTACTGATCACTACCGCAAAAGCTGTAAATGGGATCAATATATGGAGAGCGCTGATGAGAATAGTGATAATTGCGCCATCGCTGCACCCTATGAACAACCGGAACATCAGTCGGATATCAACCAGCAGATTCAGCGACTTCTATTTTGCCTGGATCAGCTCCCTGCGCTACAACGTCAGGTATTTCTACTTAAAGAGGAGGCCGGACTGAAGTTAGAGGAAATTGCCCAAGCGATTGAAGGCAACAGAGAGATGGTGAAAAGCCGAATGCGCTATGCCATCTCTAAGCTACGCCTCTGCATGGAAGGTGCATCATGACCGGTCTGCATGACGAGATGATGGATGAGGGTATCTCCAGACTTTATAAGAAAACACGCATCGAAGAGCCATCCATGGGCCTTGATTCAGCTATTTTGACTCAGGCTAGACAAGCGGTTGAAAAGAAGAAGAACCTCTGGAGCAGAGCTCGCTGGATGGTGCCACTCACCTCGTTCGCACTGGCGATGTTAACTGCCACACTGTTTATTCAGATGAAGCAGGAACATCCAAACCTTCTTGCTCCCTCATCTGTTATCGCCCCTGCCCCTGAATTCCAAGCCGAAGAGGGCATGAAAGATGATATTCAGCGAGAGCTTAAAAAGAGAGCCGTTACCAAGGGCAAAGAGAAGGCCGAGAAGGGTGATGCCGCAGGTGCCCCCGCTCCTACCATGGAGCTAAAGTCGGCCCCCGCTGAGATGGAAGCGACCCCTGCAAGAAACCTGATGAAGCCACTGAAAAAGACGAAACAGGAAGCTGTGGGAGCCTCACATTTCAGAAGCAGAGAGGCACTTTCTGAAACTGACGCAACCGCACCAGCTCAGACCGAAACCCTGAAAGACGAGGCTGTTCCCGATCCTGAAAACTGGATCGTTAAAATCAGAGCTCTGTTAAAGGATGGAAAACAGGATAAAGCGCTTAAGGAACTCAAAGCGTTCAGGGCTTCTTATCCGAATTACAAACTACCGGATGATCTGAAGCCTCTGTAAACTGAGACCCATCTCTGACTACAAACCAGTTGGCATATCAAACTGGCCTGACCTATACTGCGATAACGCTGTGGGAAGTGAGGGGACTATGTGGAACAGTATTCATTATAAGAGTGATGATATCATTCTAAGAGAAGGCACGCCTGCCGAAACTATTTACGTCATACTTGAAGGAGCTGTGGAGCTCTCTGTTGCCAACGAGAAAAGCAGAGAGCTCCACTCTGGTGATCTGTTTGGAGAATCAGGCCTGATCCACAACGCTCTTGCAACCCATTCAGTTCGTGCAATTAGCCCTCTCCATTTAAAAGAGATACATAAAAACGACTTCCTTGAGTCAATCGACAGCGAACCTGAACTGGCCCGGGTTGTGATGAGAGCCCTGCTAAGTCAGGCCCAGGAGATGAACAGTCGGCTGATGGAGTTAGAATCAACCACCACGCACGGCCGTATCATGGAGTTAACAACAAAGAGTTCTCACCTGAACGCCACCATTCTTCGAGGTACCAGCTCCCGAGCCAAAGATGCACTGAACGAACAAGCGTTAACTGTTGATCAATTCCCCTTCCACCTCTGTCGTAAGCCTGCTAATCCTGGCCCTCTCGCATTGATGAAGAACTACCTGCTACTAAATGACGAAGTTCCATACGAAATTTCTCAAACCCACTGCAAACTAATTAAAAGGGATGGCAAAACAGTTCTAGTGGATGAATCTTCCAGATTTGGCACGCTCATTAACGGCTCAAGCATAGGTCGCAAGTTCTCTCAGCAGGAGTGTGAACTAACCCCCGGAGCACATAAAATCACTCTGGGCCCCTCTTCCCGATCTCTCTACTCGTTTGAGATTGAAGTCACTTGATCGGAACTATGCTCTATCTGTTTGTCAGCCATACTGATCTGAGAAAAAAGTCCCACCACTGCAGCGGGCAGCACCAACAGATTCAGTCCCGGTATAAGCAGCAGAAATATGGCCATTCCGGAAAAGCCCAGATAATAGAGTCGATTCTGATCCAGCTGCTCTTTTCGCTCTGCCCATTTCCACGCCCTAAACGATGCAGGCGTATCCATAAATTCATAACTGAGAAACTTCAGGCTTGAAACACCCCAGATCAAACTGGCTACGATGGTGCCATAAATAGGTATCAGCAGTAGAAGCATGGCCAACAGCGCCCACGGGATAAATGTCACCAAAGGCATCACACTATTCCACAGCGACTGACTCACACTTTTCCACCAAGGCTGTATCTCCTGTTCAAGCTCCACGCCTTTCAGTTTTGCCGTCTTAACATACAGCTCATCCAGCCATGGGGCCACCGCAATAGAACCCAGTGTTACAAAGCTCACAATACCAATGCCCAGCGCCAGAATCATGGCAAAAACAGACAGTAGCCAGGCCAGAAAGTCGACATACCAGGCATCGCCAGTCGGAATAAATCGTTCTGCTATCGCCGTTGAAACTTCAAACACGCCAATCGTCAGCAGAACAAACAGCGTCGCAAGCAACAGCAGCATTCGCCAAAGCAGACTGCGCAGCTCCTCTCTGCCAAGTAGCAACCGCATTCCGGTAATAAGTGCCCACGCCCCTTTAAACATTCTTGCTCCCACCCTCTATATCAGTTAGCACCGCTGTAGCTGCTTCCAAATCTTCTTCATCAACCATTACACGAGCCTCTATCAGGCCCGGAAGAGGCAGTAGCGAGTTCATACCTGCTCCCTCTACATGATAATTAATTCCGCCTGACTCAAGCAGATCACAGAGAATCTGAAGCGTTATAGGGTCATTGGTCTTTTTCAATAGCTGCATGCGAAAGATCATAGCATGGTTCTTCGGCTCGTCATCCTTGACACTGACAGGCGCAGATGAACGATTGCATCCCATGACACAGACAAACCTCCCAGTTGCACAGGAAACCCTCTCCCAAATGTTGGACAGCATGGTGCCAGCCGGTGCCGATGATGCAGACCTCTATCTTGAGCAAGGCACAAGCGAATCACTCGCTCTTGAAGAGGGACGGGTAAAACATGTCTCCGCCAGCACCCATCAGGGGATCGGTGCCCGGGTTATCAAGGGTGAGGTCTCCGGGCATGCCTATACAGACAGGTTTGAGAGCCCGGCACTGATGGATTGTGCCCGTGCTGCCCGGGCCATTGCCGAAAGCGGCAACCGGAACCATTCGATATCCATTCACTCAGACCAACCCAAACATCAGCTCTACCAGCCAGCGAATCCAGCACTGGCCGCTTCAATGCCGGAACGTAAAGCGCTGCTTGAAAAGCTGGATCAATTGGCACGCAGTATTGATCCAAGGGTAAAACAGGTGTTTGCCAACGTTTCAGCCTCATTTTCGAGCATTCATCTTATTCGCATGGATGGCACTCACCTGCATGATGCACGCCCGCTTGTCCGCCTCAACATCTCGGTGGTTGTAGAGCAGAACGGAAAGCGGGAAACAGGTTCAGCCGGTGGCGGTGGCCGCTTTGATCTTACGCACCTTCTTCAGGGCGACGAGGCCGCACGCCTAACCCATGAAGCGGTACGCCTTGCTCTACTCAATCTGGATGCCATAGCGGCCCCTGCTGGTCCAATGCCGGTAGTGCTCGGCCCCGGTTGGCCGGGTGTCCTGCTGCATGAAGCAATTGGACACGGCCTTGAAGGTGATTTTAACAGAAAGGGAAGCTCAGCATTCTCCGGCAGAATCGGCGAGCGAGTGGCAGCCCCCGGTGTGACGGTGGTAGATGATGGCTCTATTTTGGAACGCCGTGGTTCCCTCAACATGGATGATGAGGGAACACCGACTCGCTGCACAACCCTGATCGAAGATGGCATTCTCACTGGTTATATGCAGGACAGGCAGAACGCCCGTCTAATGGGCGTGGAACCAACCGGTAATGGCAGACGTGAATCCTACGCCCACCCGGTTCTTCCACGCATGACCAACACTTTCATGCTGGCTGGGCATGATGATCCAAAAGAGATTATCAACTCACTTGATCGCGGCCTATACGCAGTCAATTTTGGCGGTGGTCAGGTTGATATCACCTCCGGCAAATTTGTTTTCAGCACATCAGAAGCCTATCTGGTAGAAAACGGTGAAATCAAAGCGCCGGTTAAAGGGGCAACACTGATTGGTAATGGCCCTGATGTAATGACCCGTGTATCGATGATTGGTAATGATCTTAAACTTGATCCGGGTGTTGGAACCTGTGGCAAGGCCGGACAATCAGTTCCGGTTGGTGTGGGGCAGCCCACGCTAAGAGTAGATGAGATGGTTGTCGGAGGAACAGAGGCATGAGCCAGAAAAGAACGAATTCCGACATAAACAGAGTTGCGATCAGACTCGTAGAACAGGCTAAAAAAAGTGGCGCTGTCGATGCCGATGCTCTGGCTGTTAATGATATAGGAGAGAGCATCTCCATTCGCAACGGTCAGGTTGAATCTATCGAGCGAGAAGATTCCCAAGGCATTGGGCTTCGCGCCTTTGTTGAAACCGATGAGGGTCTGGCCTTTGCCTCAGCCTCCAGCTCCGACCTCTCTGATGATGGTATCAAAGCCCTAGCAGAACAGGTGATCGTCATGGCAAAAATTTCAGCCGCCGACCCCGATGCCATGCCGCCTTCCGGAGCAGAACACCCATCTGATAGTGAGCTGACTGTGTGGGAAAACAGCCACCCGCTAAATGAGAGTTGGACGCTGGAAGCTGCCAGAGAGGCAGCCCTCGCATGCGAAAAAGAAGCTCTTGAATACTCAGATCAGATTCAAAACAGTGAGGGCTCAGATGCTGGTTTTGGCAGCACCCATGTTGTCTATGCATCTGCAGATGGTTTCTGCGGCCAGTATCAAAAATCATCATTGGGCCTGAGCGTCTCTGTGATTGCAGGCAGTGGCGGGAGCATGCAGCGCGACTACGCTTACTCTCGTGTTAGAGACCCTGAAAAACTGAGATCACCGGAACTGATCGGCAGAGAAGCAGCAGAACGCGCCGTCAAACGATTGGGTTCAAAGGGTATTGATACCCGCCAATCCACAGTGATTTTTGAGCCACGTATGGCCACCTCGATTCTTGGCCACCTGATTGGTGCCATCAATGGACGAGGCGTGCTTCAACAGCGATCATTTCTTGCTGATGCAGATGGCAAGATGATCTTTCCAGATTTCTTCCAACTGATGGACGATCCCGATCACCCGGATGGTCTGGGTAACCGACTGTTTGATGGTGAAGGCACGCGTTGCAAACCACATACAATTATCGATTCCGGTCGACTGACTGGTTTCCTGACTGATCGATATGCAGCAGCAAGACTTGACAACAAACCTACAGGGCATGCTCGTCGCGGACTGACTGGCGACACTTCTATCGGCACATCCAACCTGATTCTTCAACCCGGAGAGATGGCACCTGAAGCGATACTTCATGAAATCAGTGATGGTCTTCTGGTCACTGAGATGATGGGTTCCGGTGTCAATGGCGTAACCGGTGACTATTCACGCGGCGCTGCAGGCTTTCTGATTGAAAATGGAGAGATCACGCAGCCGGTTAATGA
>Ga0316187_10004339_pt1 | contig 12270 bp, 8 predicted proteins | sample CroRivburrow1_MG_FD_204927 | JGI IMG/M metagenome (GOLD analysis project Ga0316187, IMG submission 204927) | Coastal sediment microbial communities from Maine, United States - Cross River worm burrow 1 | ecosystem: Environmental > Aquatic > Marine > Coastal > Sediment | place: USA: Maine...
AACGACAAAGTTAGGCGCTGCCCACAAAGGTGAAGCCGATGGCAACGGTTCCTCATCGAATACATCGATGACGGCACCGGATAAATGTCCATTCGCCAGTAAATCGGCAAGTGCATCGTAATCGAAGGTTGAACCGCGCCCGACGTTAATGATACCTGCTCCCGCTTTCAGCGATTGTAGCCGTTCGCGACTGAACAGGCCACGCGTTTCCGGCGTCGACGGCAAGGATACGAAGATGTAGTCCATACGCGGCAACACGGCATCCAGTTGATCCATTGCCACCATTTCGTCAACCTGTGGATGCGGTTTGCCGTGACGACTGACACCGATGATATGCACCGGCATCTTGGCAAGCTGCACGGCTGCACCGCCGCCGATACTGCCGACGCCAACCAGCCCGACGGTTTTTCCCTCGATAGGCGTGGAGAAAAGTGAATTCCAGGTCGCGCTGCGCTGGTTGGTCAGTATCGCCGGCATTTTGTTGTGCAGCATCAGCACCGCCATAAGGGCGAATTCACCCGCCTTGTCGGCATGCGCCCCCTTGTTGTTGGTAATGGTCACACCCTCGGGCACCCAGTCCATCGGACACATGTGCTCGACGCCGGCACCGATGCAATGAATCCATTTCAATTTAGGCGCGATCTCGGCAAGGTTCGCAGTGGGTAGATCCCATGTCAGCAGAATTTCAGTGTCCCGCATCGAGTCGATCCAGTGGTCGGTGTCCCAGTCAACAAACACCTCGAGCTGCTGTGCGAGTTGCGGAAAACGTTGCGCTGCCTGCTCATACTTATCCATGGAGATGGTAAATACAGGTTCACTTTCAGGCGTCGACGGGAAGGTATCCGGGCCGGCGTGATTATTCTTGATGTGCAGTTTTATACTCATGAGCAGTGCTCTACCTCGATCGCTCGCAGCGCCTCGATAACTGTTTGATCACGTTCGTCACCAGTCAGCGTTTCGGCAGTAAATTGAATTTGCATGACCCGCTCGCCGATATCCAGAAGCAATGCAGAATCATCACCGTCACCCGCGGGCAGATGCAACACGGTATCGCCCCCATAAGTCGGCACCGGATTATTCAGGTAGTCGGTAATATGCGCGGGTTCGCTGCCGGCTTCGAGTGCACGACACAGCTGACGCAGTTTCCTGCGGTACTGGATAATACCCTTGTCGCTCGGTACCAGGTGTTCCAGCTTCTGATCGGCAATGCGCCCCATGCCTTCGACCGCCTCGGCATCACCGGGGAATCGCTGGCGCTCGTCGTAACTGCGGTCCATTAATTCTCCCTGCTCGATCAGCTCCGGACCTTCAGGCGTGTTATAGGCCTCGGGATCAGCGCGTTCGCCGAAAATCGCCCAGGCGAAGGCCGTCGTGTTTTCATCATCGATCGGTACTACCCAGCGTGAAAACGCGGTGCGCCCATAGTAGATTGGCCGTGTACCGTCGGCTGAAAACGCGGCACCCGCCTGGGTATAGTTCGGCAGTACCAGTTCGTTGACCCGCACCCAGACGTGCTCATCCACGCGCCGCACATTTGCCCCGAGAAAGCTCATGTCACGTTCATAGAACAGCAATTCACCCAGTTCACCCATGCCTTCGGAAAACTGGGCGCGACTCATGCGCGAGTGCAGGAAGCTGGTATGGATGGGATCGAGAATCGCATCCAGCACCTGCAACCAGTTGCAGCGATAATCGGCGCGATAAGGCACCAGCGTCTGGCCCTCGATTTCGAACGTATCGTACAGCGGAAACTCGGGCATTAGATCGATCGGGCCCAGGTAGGCAAACACGAGCCCACGGAATTCCTTCACCGGGTACGCACCCAGACTTGTCTGGCGCTTGACCAGCTCCGCAATCTTTTGCGGCTGACCCGGGATCTCCAGTATCTGGCCATCCACGTCGAACAGCCAGCCGTGGTAGCAGCAGCGAATGCCGTTGTCCTCGCACACGCCGAACTCCATCGAGGCACGACGGTGCGGGCATTGCTTATGCACCAGGCCATAGCGTCCCGACCGATCGCAGAACAGCACCAGTTCCTCACCAAGCACTCGCACCAGGCGCGGTACGTCGGTCACTTCACTGGTCAGCGCGATGGGTTGCCAATAACGACGCAGATATTCACCGCAGGCGCTACCGGCCGCGGTTCTTACCAGCAATTCGTCGCTCTCACCGCGTTGCGGCGCGCTGTAGCCGCTATACGCGGCAGTACTCGGGATGGCTGTCTCGTTCATGATTTCGGCAATAAATAAATGAAACAGGAGTGTGTCAGAGTTAGTGCTTTCAGCCGTAGCGAAAATTATTTACTATCGGTGTTAGAATAATTCACACCCGATCGTGTAACCCAGGCAATGAACCGAAGAAATCTGCCATTCAACGCCCTGCGCGCATTTGAAGCTGCCGCACGTCATGCCAGCGTTTCCGGCGCCGCGCGCGAACTCTCGGTTACCCATAGCGCGATAAGTCACCAACTTAAACTGCTCGAAGCACAGCTCGGCACCCGTCTGTTCGAACGAACCAATCGGGGCCTGCAAATCACCGCCAGTGGCGAATCACTGTTGCCGGTTTTAAGTGAGAGCTTCGATCGTATCAATGCCAGGCTCACGGACCTGCAACAAAATCAGGGTCCCTCTGTGATCGCCGACATAATCAATGTGACCAGCACCCCTTCTTTTGCCAGCAAGTGGCTGGTACCACGCCTCGCCAGCTGGTACGCCGAACCCGGAGCGAGTCGCATACACCTGCTGCCGAGTCTCGACGATCTTGATCTGCAGGCGGGCAACATCGATTTCGCGATACGCTGCGGCATTCCGCCCTGGACTGACTACGCGCATGAATTGTTGATGCCGATTCACATGGTGCCGGTGTGCAGCGCGCAATATGCAGCCAGCTCCACTGAGCTCAGGCACCCGATCGATGCGCTGCGCCATAACCTGATTCACGCCGACATCGGGGAGCAATCCCGAGGGCAGGAATGGCACGACTGGCTCAAGGGCTGCGGCGTCGACTGCCCCGAGCAACTTGACGGCCTGTCGCTCAAGGATCCGGCCCTGGCGATGCAGGCTGCGGCCGACGGCCTCGGTCTCGCCATCGGCTACCTGGAGCTGATCGATCGGGACCTGAAGTCGGGACAACTGGTTTGCGCGAGTGCGCAACGGGTCAAACACGATTATTCCTACTATCTGCTGCAGCGGCGCGCGCCCGTGACCGGCAGCGCAGCGGCACGCTTTCGCGACTGGTTGCTCGGCCAGCTTCAGGAGGGTTGATTCTGACAGCAGTTACTGGCGAAAGATCATCGGCAAAAGTTCAAAAGCAGTTGCTATATGAAAATTTAAAATTATGCTGTCGTCTCCGATTTTGCACACGAGTCAACTACCCCCTAATGCGACACCGCTTTGAGCAGCAGATTCAGACTCGAAACCCAGGCCTCTCCATTCGCAGACAATCGCGGAATAGCATTCAATAATGCGGCTGGGCATTTACCTGGTCGTCATCGGTGTCGGCATGATCGGGCTGATTATCGGGCTATTCTGGCTGAAAGACCATCTGCAGAGTTTACGTCTTTCCCAAATCGCGCATTCTGAACCCATCCTGCGGCTCGCACTGATCGGCGCCGCCATATCGGTTATCGGGATTCTTCTGATAGTGTCCAGCCTGTTTTAGGGACGTAGCAGGCGCCAGGCTAGGAAAGCTTTATAGCGCCTCGATCAATACCGAAGGCGTTCGGCTCCAGGTTTTTGACAATGTCCAGTTTGCTGCCATCGTCGCTGTGCGTTGTCTTCTCCAGGTTTATGTATCGACCTTCGCGGCAGGGATTTTTTTCACCATCCAGCAACACCACGACAATCGGTCGCAAGCGACGTGAGCTCGATTGTGCTGCGACGATAGCCACTTCACCGCTGGAAAGTTCAACCATTGCGCCGACCGGATAAACTCCAATCGCCTGGACAAACTCATCGATCAGGTCTTTGTTGAAGTGGACCCCCTTCAATTTGTATAGCTGGTTTATCGCCTCCGCCGGTGACCGGGTGCTCGCGTATCGGCGGCTGCTGGTAATCGCGTTGTAACAATCGACAATGCCGGCTATGCGACCAAAGACCGGAATCAGGTCACCGGCAAGCCCCTGTGGGTATCCACTGCCGTCATGACGCTCATGGTGATTGGCAATGAAATCGATAATATCAGGATCGCTGAGGCCACCACCTTGCAAGATACTGAGGCCAACCTCTACATGGCGCTGCATGATCGCCATTTCCTTATCAGTAAGCGGTCGATCAGCATGCAAAATGTTGTCGCCCAGACGCAACTTACCGATATCGAAAAGCATGCCGCCAATCGCCAGTGAGCAAAGATCCCCCCTGGGTAAGCCGAGCTGGCGTCCCAGCACGCAGGAGAACACCGCGGATCGTAACGCAGCGTCATAGCTGTAATCGGTATCCGGCTTCATGACCGTCGACCAGAGACAGGCGTCGGGATTACGAATGACCGAATCCACCATCGGTTCGACCGCCTGCCTGATGTTTTCGATATCCAGCCGGTCACTCTGCACACTCGATCTCATGAACGTGGCGATGAAATCGTATAGACCCAGGATGGCCGCTTTGGCTTTCGCAGCCTCGTCGCGCCAGCTCACCGTATGCGTATATTTAGTCAACTCCCTGCCAGGGAAAAAATCTTCAATTGTCTGCTCCGATTTTGCCACTGGGGCCGATTTCCTTGCTTCACCCGCCCTGTCCACAATGGCATTCGACGATGAATCAATCGAGCGAAGGACAGGGGTAACCGAGAGCAGCGCGGAACTCGCCGTGGGCAGATTGCTGGTTAGCTGCTCGCGGGGCACGACTTTATCGACATACACGTATTCACACATGCTTCTGACAGTATCGATATCATCGTTATCCTTGATATAGAATCCCTGAATCAAAAAAGGGGAATCCAGCCAGGGTCGATCCAGGTCGCATACATACATACCGATCGAAAGGTCAGGGCTTTCTACTCGTACTTTCTTAACTGCTGTTTTCATATCACCTGTGTATCTAATGATCCATTGATGTCGTTATTTTTTCGAATGCGAGGCCAATCGAGTTCGCGTTACAGCTAGATCTATAGACCAGAATCGGCGGATACACAAAGAATCGCGCTAGCAGGCGTCATTTTTCCGGTGAGGCTATCGCCGTTCAAATATGGATCCCTACTCTCTTACTGCCTGAAGCTGAGCCTGGTGTCGCGACATTTCAGTGCGGCAGGCCAGCACTGTGAGAGATGCGGTCGGCGCGTATTTCATAGCACTAACAGCCGCAGCCCCAATGCTCCGCCTCACCCAGCGGGAATACCACCCGCCTCGATCGACTTGCCCTGTATCGACTTTAAGCGAATGGAACTGGCAATGCATCTGCAAAGAAAGCACGAAACCCCGGGCCCGGGGCATGATCGGAGTCGCTGAAGCCGCAACATTGATCGGGATATGGGGCGGATTAACCCGCTGATCGGCACAGCAGGTTAACCGTCCTGCCACATTACGGCAGCGTCAGTAGCAGTTCGCCTGGAACTAACCCTGGACTTCGACAGATCAATTCAACGAATCAATGAGTGCCTGGTAGTCGGGAAACCCGAACCTGGCGGAAATCTCCTGCTGCCATATGGCATCGACTTCAGCGGCAATGTCGTCACTCAGGTACCGTGCATGCTCGCCGACACTACCCACACGCACCTTGGCCGAGTCACTGCCTGAAGGCAGGGACGCTACCCGTTCACTCATCTCACGCATCAGTCGATCATCGAACCTGTCACTATGCGCCTGCATGAATTTCAGGGAAGCCTGTTGTTCGGTTATTTTCTGCAATTCATCATGCAGCTGAATATCGATAAAATCAGCTACGCGCTCGATAGTGCCGGAAAGATCGAGTTTCATATGTTCAAACGCCATTAACAGCACGTCATCATCATCTCTGCGCGGCCACCAGGATCCCAGGTGTTTCCAGTAGTCACGGTCTTTGATAAAAAACTCGCGCGCAAAGTCGTCGAGAGAAATCGATCCCGGTTCGAAAAACCAGCCTTCTATGAACCGGTAGAGTGAATAAAGCGCATCCTTCGGGTCTCGAACCGCCACGATGTAACGTCCACCCGGGGGGATCTCGCCCCAGGCCAGATGACTCTTGAACGCGCGCGGGCTGGCTTTTTGTTCGGCATCCAGGTTGATCCCGAGTGCGGCCGAGGTTTCGATCCAGGGCACGACCCGGCTGATATCGTCAAAATCCATATCACCGCCGGTGCGCAGACAATGCACGATTTGCTGGAGCCAGGTAGTGCCACTCTTGCCGAACGGCGTGATGACGACATCGGTCGGACGCAGTTTCAGCGCCAGTCCCTGTTGCCGTGCTTCCGCGCTGAAGATCATGGAAAACCTGGCGTTCAGTGTTGCCACCGAAGTAGCCCGAGCAGGCTGTGTCATTTTGAACTCCCTGGCAAAGAATTATGGTTTTGGATGATACCGATGGTTTGGCAACAACGTCCCTGTTTTTCTAAAATCTGCAAAAAATAACAGGGAATCCCGCCGCGGGTGCCTGACGCTGAGCGGACTAAAAGGAATACCGGGAGGCTACTGGGTCGTCTCTTCGGGTTCGGACGGCGTGGTGCCCGGAATGGAAACGCCGATGGACTGCCTGACTTCGTCGACCAGGCGCGTGCGATCCTCGTCGGAGGCAAACATCCAGATCAGGATCCAGCCCACCAGCACCAGCACGGTAAGCCCCTTCAGAATTGCGCCAAAGGTTTGATTGGCTTTCAGTCTTTCAACACGGGCACGATTAGCCGAATAAATACGATAGAAGAAACCAACAACCTTGAAGTAGGGGCCGTATAGAAAATTAACTATCCTGGCGAATTTCGTTTGCATATGAGCCTTCAGCAGGGCCGGTAATTTACCGGGCCAAAATCGAGGCGACATTCTACCCTTCGCGGGTTTGCATTGGTAGACGAGCCCTGGTTACAGAATACGACCCCGCTGGTACCGTTATTCGATACATTCCACAGAAAGTATTGTGATATGACACCAGACTACTATGCTTTTGGCTGGTTTGATTGATCACAGGTGGCAATCATCCACCGTGAAAACCCCGAACGGAAAGCTGGACCTGAAAACAAGCCTGTTCAATAACCGGCTCCCGAAAATTACCTCAGAACCGCATCGAGCGAACACCCAATGGACGAACTCACCTTTATCATCATCCTGGTTATCCTGGCCGTTGTCGGCCTGCCGCTAGCGGCCATCCTGCTGGCCGTCAGCACGCGCAAGAAGACAGCGTTGATGCAGGAGCAGATCGACCAACTGAGTACCGGCCTCGATGAGCTGCGGGTCGCCAATGTCAAAGCCAATGTGCAATCCACTGTTAGAACAGAAACCCCTCAGTCGCGACAGCAGCAAGTACCCGAAACACCCACAGACCAGACTCCCCCTGCGTCCGCGGAGCGAATTATCGAGCTCCCCGACGAGTCCGCTTCGTCAACGCGTTATGCCCGCGCCGAGATAGCCGACAGTTCGATTACCGCTGCTGCCATTACTGGCAACAATACTTCCAGCGAGCCCCCGGCAGCAGATCCCGCTGCTGCAGCGGCTGGGCACAGAAAAAATCCGGTCGATCATTTCGAAGATCTGCTGCGGCGGGTCACGCGCACGATTACCAGTTACTTTACTGACGGCAACCTGTTCGTGCGCATCGGCATCCTGGTGTTGTTCTTCGGCGTTGCTTTCCTGCTCAAATATGCCGCCGAAAACTCACGCATACCGATCGAATTTCGCTTTATCGGCGCTGCTGCCGGCGGCCTCGGACTAGTGCTGTTCGGCTGGTACCTCAGGCGCAGCAAAGCAATATACGGGCTGCTGCTGCAGGGCGGCGGCATCGGTGTCATCTATATCACTATCTTTGCAGCCTTTCGCCTTGCCAACCTGCTGCCTCCCACCCTGACCTTTGGCTTGCTGGTGTTGTTTTCGGCAGCGGCCGTGGCGCTCGCCATTTTGCAGAACTCCAAAGCCCTCGCGATTTGCGCGGTACTGGGCGGATTTCTGGCTCCCCTGTTGGCGTCCTCGGGCAGCGGTAACTACATCGGTTTGTTCAGCTACTACGGAATACTGAATGCCGCTGTGTTCGCCATTGCCTGGTACCGTGCGTGGCGCACCCTCAACCTGATCGGCTTTGCCTTCACCTTTGGTGTCTTCGCACTATGGGTGGCCTTCAGTTACCAGGCCGCGGACTGGTTACTAGCCAGCGCTTTTTTGCTGCTTTTTCTATTGTTGTACAGCCTCATTGGTGTTCTCTATGCATGGCGCCAGCCCGAAAAAATGACCGGCCTGGTTGACGGCACACTGGTATTCGGCACCCCGGTAATTGTTTCCAGCCTGCTGATGGTCATGCTGCGCCAGCATGACTACGGAATCGCCGCAGCATCGGCCGGGATGGGTATTTACTATATCGTCCTGGCGCGCTTCGCGTGGCAGCAGGTCGGCGAAGAATTCCGCCTGCTGGCCGAAGCGATGCTGGCGATCGGCGTCGTCTTCGCAACGCTGGCGATACCCTATTCGCTCGATGGCCACTGGAGTAGCGCGGCCTGGGCACTCGAAGCCGCCGGCATTCTGTGGGTATCAATCCGTCAGCAGCGTTTCTACGCGCAATGTTTCGCCAGTGCACTGCAGTTCGGGGCGGGCTTTTTGTTCCTGTTGCGCAACATCGATGACGTTGGCACCTCGGCCTGGTTTAATCCCGCCTTTCTCGGTGGTGTATTCATCGCCCTGGGCGCCTTCATTTCCGCGCGCATGCTCTACCTGCAGGCAGCTGACTTCAGTTTGCGTAAGCTGCATCTGCCGTTTTATCTGTGGGCAATGGGCTGGTGGCTGGTGAGCGCACTGGTGCAGATCGAACAATACCTGCGGCAGGATAGCGTTGCTGCCTGGCTGCTACTGTTTACTGCGACCGCGGCGGCTCTGGTTTACCTGGATCGTCTGCGTCGCTGGCAGTGGATGCCGGCGGCGATCAGCGCTGCTGTGCTACTGCCTGTTCTGATGCTCATCGCCCTGTTTTCGCTAGTCGACGCCGGTCACATCCTGTTTTCGCCGAACCTGTATATCTGGATTGCCGCGCTTGGCACCTGCTACTGGATTATCAGCAAACTCGAAACGGTCAGCTGGCCGGACTGGGTGACGACCGCGTCGCATACCGGCTGGGTGCTGCTGGTGACACTGATCTTTGCGATCGAATTGCTGTGGGTGATCGAACATCACCTCGGAATTCGTGCCGAGGGCTATACGGCGTTGTTCGCGTTGTTGCCACTGCTCATGATTCGCGTCACCCAGCTCGAGGAGATGCCTGCAATCAGGCGCCTGGGCTCCGGCTTACAGCTCGCAATCCTTGCCACACTCTCGACGCTGCTGCTGGTCTGGGGTCTGATCGTCAATCTGACCAACAGTGGCGATCCCGCACCGCTACCATATATCCCCTTTCTCAACCCGCTTGACCTCAGCCAGATGGCGTTTCTGCTGTTGAGCCTGGGTAGCGTGCGGCTGGTGACACCCACCGCGAAAGTGCAACGCTCGCATCTGCTGGTGATTCTGGCGGGATTCTGCTTCATCTGGCTGACCGCCGTATTGACCCGCAGCATGCACCACTATCTCGACATTCCGTTTGACCTGTCGACGCTGCTGGCCGATACGCGTGTGCAGACCGCCATATCAATCCTGTGGACCATCATCGGCATGGGCACGATGCTGTTTGCCTCGCGCCGCCTGTTGCGGCCGGCCTGGATTGCGGGTGCGGCACTGGTGGGCGTGGTGCTGTTCAAGATGTTCTTCATCGACCTCGGTGCCAGCGGCACCGTCGAACGCATTGTTTCGTTTCTGGTGGTCGGTAGCCTGCTGGTCGCGACCGGATATTTCTCGCCGATTCCACCGCGCCAGCACGAGCCCTCGCAAAGCCCCGGGGAACCCTCTCATGCCTAATCTCGTTAGAGCGATAAGCCTCTGTGCATTGCTGATTCCGGCCCTGGCCATTTCGTCACCGCGCGATTATGCCTACCGCGCGCAACTCGCCGAGGTCGCTAACCCCCTGCAGCGGGTTGTCCTGCCGCTCGAGGTCATGCTCTCGCTGACCCGTGCCGATTTCGGTGACCTTGCCGTGTTCAATACCGATGGCAAACAGCTGGTTCACACGATTACGCGCGCGCTGGCTCCCACCGAAGAACTGAGCCGCGCTCTGCCGTTCCACGAGTTCAGCCGCTTTCAGCACCAGCACTCGAAAACGGTAACCACGCGTGAGCAAAGCCAGCAGGCGGGTTTACTGGCGGAACTGGAGACCACCCAGACCATTCCCGTGCAAAGCTTGCGCAAGGATTACCTGATCGAACTGGGCGACGGGGAAGATCGGCCGGATTTCGAGCGCATAGAATTACAGTGGCAGCACGAGCCAGCCGAGCAGATACTCGAACTGAAGGTCGAAGCAGGCAACGCGCTGGACGAACTGCACGTGATCAAAGCGCGCAAGAGCCTGACCAATCTCGATTCGAGCGATACCAGCTGGCGCAGTATCAAGGATATTCGGGCGGGTAAGCGCTACCTGCGCCTCACGCCAATCGGCGATGTCACCCGCTTCGAGTTACAGCAGGTCAGCGGGCATTACCGGCAAACAGGACGAGCGCCGCAGCTCAGTCACCAGCTGAGCACACAACGCCTGGTAGAAGGCGACACCACTTATTACAGCATCTCCGTGCCGGCAAAGGTTTACGCTGAATCCCTGCGCATCATTCCCCGCGTCGCGAATAGCGTCATCACCGGGAAACTCGTTGGCAAACAGCTTGACAGGCAGCTTGACGACGAACCCTGGGTTATCATTCAGCGCAATTTCCGCCAGCACAATATCGCAAATTCCGAAGTCCGCCCGAGCGAACCGATCAGGCTTGCGCAACGCCCCTACAGCAGCCTCGCATTCACCAGTGCCAACGCTTTATCTGCCGAACCCGCGATCGAGCTGATCTATCCGCAATACGAACTGCTGTTCCTCGGTGACGGCAACGGTCCCTACTCGCTCGCCTGGGGCAATCACCAGAGCGCGGGCCCGGTCGGCGATCTGACCGCAATCCTGAAGGGCAGCCTGCAACAGGCACAACGCGATGCCGGGGTCGCAGCTCTGGGTAAAATCGAGGAATCCGGCGGCGCCGCACGACTGGCACCACCGTCCGACTTACCCTGGGAAAAGTGGCTGCTCTGGACACTGCTGATTTTTGCCGTTATCGTCACCGGGCGAATGGCGTTCAACCTCTACCGTGAGATGAACGCACCTACGTCAACCTGAACCTGTCAACCTGAACCTGTCAGCCTGAACCTGCCAACTCGGACCTATGTGAGAACAAGATGGATAACAAACCTGTCGTGCTGGTGACGCGGCGACTACCCGCTGCCGTCGAGCAGAAACTCGGTGAGCGCTTTACCACTTTATTGAACCCGCAAGATCGCCTGTACAGCACTGCCGAACTGCTGGAGCTCGCCGCGCAGGCGGATGCCATACTGCCCTGTCATACGGAAAAGTTCCCGGCAGAGACCATCGCGCAACTACCCGCACGCGTTAAGGCCATTGCCAATTTCTCGGTCGGGGTCGATCATGTCGATCTGGAAGCCGCGTGCGATAAGGGTATCATCGTCACCAATACACCCGACGTACTATCAGATGCGACCGCGGAAATCGCCATTTTGCTGATGCTCGGCGCGGCACGGCGTGCCAGCGAAGGCGAGCGCCTGGTGCGCAGCCAGCAATGGAAGGACTGGAGCCCCGATTTCATGGTCGGTCGCCAGACTACCGGCAAGCGCCTCGGGATCCTCGGCATGGGTCGCGTCGGTCAGGTAGTGGCGCAACGTGCGCGCGGTTTCGATATGAAGATCCACTATCATAATCGCAGACCGCTGGACAGCGAACAGGCTGGTGACAGCGTTTACCACGATAGCGTGGAAGCATTACTCGAAAACATCGACGTTCTGTCGATACATTGCCCGGCGATGGAATCGACCCGCGGTTTGATCAACCGTGAACGGCTCGCCCTGATGCATGCTGATTCAATCCTGATCAATACCTCGCGCGGTGGCGTGATCGACGACGACGCCCTGGTAGCAGCGCTAAAGAGCGGCACTATCGGTGCCGCCGGACTCGATGTATTCAACGGTGAACCCGACGGGATTCATGCGGGATATCGTGAACTGGATAATGTTTTCCTGCTGCCACACATCGGCAGCGCTAC
>Ga0316187_10004340_pt1 | contig 12270 bp, 10 predicted proteins | sample CroRivburrow1_MG_FD_204927 | JGI IMG/M metagenome (GOLD analysis project Ga0316187, IMG submission 204927) | Coastal sediment microbial communities from Maine, United States - Cross River worm burrow 1 | ecosystem: Environmental > Aquatic > Marine > Coastal > Sediment | place: USA: Maine...
GCCAATCCACTGCCGCAGGTGTTGATCCTCACCGCCATTGTGGTTGGTATTTCAACCACTGCGCTGGCATTGGCGGTCACGGTCCGTATCAAGGAAGCCTACGGCACCATCGAAGAAGACAAGATTCAGGAAATGGACCGCGAACTGTGACACTTTACGACCAACTCCCGGCATTGGTGGTGGTGGTGCTGCTGTTTACCGCGCCGATAACCTACATGCTGCGCCTGCACGGATTTCCCTGGGCCTCGGCAACGGCTGCGGCAGTCACCTCATTTGGTGTGGCCTGTTCCCTGGCCGCAACCACAATAGGTGGTGAAACCATCATCTATGAGATGGGCGGATGGCCTGCGCCATACGGTATCGTTCTGCATATTGACGCATTGTCTGCGCTGATGGCCATGCTGATCACTGGTGCATCTTCTGCGGCACTGATTTTCGGCGCCAAAAGCCTGGCCGATGAAGTCGGCGAGGAAACCGCGCCGGCGTTTTTCGCTGCCTGGCTCTTATGCACCGCCGGCCTTGTCGGCATGGTCATAACCGGTGATGCATTCAACATATTCGTGTTCATGGAAATCTCTTCCCTTTCGACGTATGTGCTGATTTCGGCCGGACCTGACAGGCGCGCCCTGATCTCCACCTATCGCTATATTGTCATGGGCACGGTGGGGGCCACCTTCTACCTGATCGGTGTCGGCTTCCTTTATATGGTGACGGGAACTCTCAACACTGCCGATCTTGCTGCGCGGGTAGGGCAGGTCGAAGACATCCGTCTCGTGCTGGTGGCGGCAGGTTTTGTATCCGTTGGCCTTGCGATCAAGGCGGCAATATTCCCGCTGCATTCGTGGATGCCGAATGCCTACACTTTTGCGCCCAATGCGGTAACAGTTTTTATCGCGGCTGCCTCTACCAAGGTGTCATTATATGTGTTGATGCGGATAGATTATGCGATCTTCCAGAACAGCATCACCAATCACGAGCTACAACTGACATTCTTCCTTGTTCCACTTGGGGTGCTGGCGCTGTTCGCCGGATCTCTGCTGGCCATTTACGAGAAGAATCTGAAAAGGCTTCTGGCATATTCGTCCGTCGCGCAGATCGGGTACATTGCGCTGGGCATCTCCATGGCATCGGTCGCCGGATTGACCGGTGCCATCGTTCATATGTTCAACCATGGCCTTATCAAGGGTGGAATGTTTATGGCTGTTGCCTGCCTTGCCCTGCGTTACCGCACCGTGAACGTGGCCAATCTGGCGGGGGCAGGCAAGGCGATGCCATGGACCATGGCAGCTTTTGTTATCGGTGGTTTGGGGCTCGTCGGTGTGCCGCTGACACCGGGATTTATTTCCAAGTGGTATCTGGTCCTTGCCGCACTTGACGAAGGCTGGCTCGGCGCCCTGCTGGTTGCCATTATCCTGATGTCATCGCTGCTGGCGGTGATCTACGTCTGGAAGGTGATCGAAGTTGCCTGCTTTGGCGAGCCGCGCGCCAACGCCGTGCCGGTGACCGAAGAAGCGCCGCTGGTCATGCTGATCCCGACCTGGATCGTGGTGTTGACCGGGATCTGGATCGCCCTGGATACGAGTGTAACCGTTGGCCTTGCCTCCCTTGCCGCCAAAACCTTGCTGGGTGTTGCATTATGATATTCAGCGAAGCCGACACTATTTTTTACGCGCTGACCATTCCGCTCTTCGGTGCAGTCGCTATCGCGCTGGCCGGCCGCTGGCCCAATGTGCGTGAAACCGTAACCCTGACAACGGCGGTCTGTCTTGCTGTCGTGGTGTGGAGCCTTGTCCCGACATTGCAGGCTGGTGGACGTCCTGAACTGCAACTGGGTGAAATGCTGCCCGGCCTCAGGATTGCCTTCAAGGTTGAACCGCTCGGCATGCTGTTTGCGGCACTGGCTTCGGGTTTGTGGATCGTCAATTCGGTCTATTCGATCGGTTACATGCGCGGCAATAACGAGCAAAACCAGACCAGGTTCTATATCTGCTTTGCCATCGCCCTGGCTGCTGCCGTCGGCGTCGCATTCTCCGCCAATCTGCTGACCTTGTTCATCTTCTATGAAGTCCTGACCATTTCAACTTACCCGCTCGTCGCCCACAAGGGCGATCAGGCCACCGTCAGATCGGCGCGGGTTTACATGGGCATATTGCTGGGAACATCCATCGGCCTGTTCCTGCCGGCGATGATATGGACGTACTCGATTGCCGGAACGCTTGATTTCACGCCGGGTGGCATTCTTGAAGGCAAGATCGCAGAACCGCTGGTTGGCGTGCTGTTGCTGATGTTCGTGTTTGGCATCGGCAAGGCTGCCGTGATGCCGATCCATCGCTGGCTGCCAGCCGCGATGGTGGCACCCACACCGGTCTCCGCCCTGTTGCACGCGGTCGCCGTCGTGAAGGCCGGTGTGTTCACCATCACCAAGGTGTTCGTCTATATTTTCGGCATTGATTTCCTGTTCAATCAGCCAAGTCACAGGCTGATCATCTGGCTGGCGTGCTTCACCATTGTGGTGTCCAGTTTCATCGCGCTGCGCCAGACCAATCTCAAACGCCTGCTGGCCTATTCCACCATTGGCCAATTGTCCTATGTGGTGCTGGCTGCTTCCGTTTTGAAGCCGTTGTCGGAAGTCGGTGCCTCCATGCACATGATGGCGCACGCCTTCGGCAAGATCACCCTGTTCTTTGCCGCGGGCGCCATCTATGTCGCGTCGAAGAAAACCGAGATCACCGACATGCGCGGCATTGGCCGGCGCATGCCCTGGACCATGACGGCCTTCGCAATCGGCGCACTGTCGATGATCGGCGTGCCGCCCACCGGCGGCTTCATCTCCAAATGGTACATCCTCGGCGGCGCCATTCAGGATGACAACTATCTCGCTCTTGCCACTCTGGTGGCGTCCACCTTGCTCAATGCTGCCTATTTTCTTCCGTTCATCTTTGCTGCCTTCCTGTACGAAGAAGATGTCAAGCCGGTCAAGCAGCATGGCGAGGCGCCGTGGCCAATGGTGGCAGCACTGACATTTACTGCCCTTTTGACCTTCGCATTCTTCCTCTTCCATCAGCCGATTGCTGACCTTGAAGCACAGATACTGGTGAAATAGATCATGGCCCGCACCCCGAAAAAGCCCGAAACTGCTCCCGGCCACGATCACTGGCTGGTTCGGCCGGAGAACATCCGCAAGATCTGGATAGGCTCCATCATCGTGCTGGCAATCACCGTCGCCCTGGAGTTGTTCACCGGTACAGCGGGTCATTTTCACGGTGTCGACGAATGGTTTGCATTCCCGGCCATATTTGGGTTCCTGGCCTGTGTGGCCATGGTGTTCGTCGCAAAGGTGTTGGGTATGATCCTGAAGCGGAAGGACGATTACTATGATCTTTGAAACCTTCCCGCCCGCACTGATCTTGTTGTTTGCCGCCTTCATGGCGGTGATATCCCGGCCCAATGCACGCGTCATTATCTTGCTTGCTGCACCGCTCATCACCTTGTGGGCGATCTGGTCGCTGCCGGACGGTGTGCTGATCACCACCCGGTTCCTGGGCTATCCGATCGAACCACTCGAGGTGTCTCCCGTACGGCGGATGTTTGCCACCGTGTTCACCATCATGGCGTTCACCGGAGCGCTGTTCTCGTTCCGAACTGCCAAGACCGCTGAACTGGGTGCTGCCTTTGCCTATGCCTCGGGCGCGGTTGGCGTGTCGTTTGCAGGCGATCTGATCACCTTGTTCATCTGGTGGGAGATCATGGCAATCTTTTCCACCATTGTGGTCTGGTGCGGCGGCACCGAATCTGCACGCCGTGCCGGTATCCGCTATGCGATGATGCACTTGCTGTCTGGCATTCTGCTGAAGATCGGCATAGAAGGCGTCTATGTTCATACAGGGTCGCTGGATATCCAGGCCATGCTGGCCACCGACTTCGACCGCTGGCTGATCCTGATCGGCATTCTGATCAATGCTGCCGCCCCGCCGTTTTCGGCGTGGTTGCCGGATGCCTATCCCGAGACCAGTCCGACCGGCGCCGTCTTCCTGTCGGCGTTCACCACCAAGACGGCCGTGCTGGCCTTGATCCTGCTGTTCCCCGGTGAACAGGTGCTGATCTGGATCGGCCTTTACATGGTGTTCTATGGCATTATCTATGCCCTGCTGGAAAACGATGCGCGGCGAATCCTGGCCTATTCGATTATCAATCAGGTCGGATTCATGGTCTGTGCCATTGGTATCGGCACCGAGCTTGCGCTCAATGGGGCCGCGCTGCATGCATTCGCCCACATTATCTACAAGGCCCTGCTGCTGATGAGTGCCGGTGTTGTCATTTACCGCACCGGTATGCGCAAATGTACCGATCTTGGCGGCCTGTTCCGCACCATGCCGGTGACCTGTATTTGCGGTATCATCGGCGCGCTTGCCATTTCCTCTTTCCCGCTCACCTCGGGCTACACCACCAAGACGATGATTTCCGTGGCGGCCGAACAACAGCATCTCGTGTTTGTCTGGTATATGCTGGCAGCGGCATCGGCTGGTGTGTTCCTGCATGCCGGCATCAAGTTCCCGTGGTTTGTTTTCTTCCAGAAAGACTCCGGCCTGCGGCCCAAGGATGCGCCCTGGAACATGGCGGCAGCGATGATCTTCTTCGCCTTCCTGTGTGTCGCCCTGGGCATTTACCCCGATCCGCTTTACGCCATGTTGCCCAATGCTGCCATTGTACCGGTCTACAAGCCCGAAAAGGTGGTGTTCTACCTGCAATTGCTGTTGTTCTCAGGTCTCGCATTCTTCCTGTTGCTCAATTACATGAAACGGACATTGACCATTACGCTGGACCTCGACTGGATCTGGCGCGTGGCGATCCTCAGGGTCGGTAACCTGGTTTATGATGTGTGCGCCACTGTCAGAACGGCGGCGGAGAAAACCCTGCTGTCTTTCCTTAAAACCGGCCAGGAGAGGCTCGACGACCTGTCCGAACGTGACGGACTGATCCTGCGTGCGACGTCGGCAACAGGTCTTGCCGCGCTTTACGCCATGGTGCTGCTGACACTTTACATACTGGTCTACTATCTGGATTAGGGTCACGGTGAAGGCACCGCATCGTTGCATGCAAGAGCAAGATGGAGGCGGCAACAGGCCGTTGTTCACAGAGTTCTGAGTGACTGCAGGGACCGCCTGTCTTATGTTTAGGTCAATGATCTGAAGGAAACTCGATGCCGGTTCTGTGCCGCCGTCATTTTATTGCTGGAGCCACCGCGCTGACTGCCTTGCCGGCCGCGGCCGGGTCCGGTTCCTGGCTTGCGGTTGCATCGCAAGCCCGCGCACTCGACCAGTGCCATGCGCTTGTGGTTCAACTCGGTGGCATAGAGGTTCTGTCCGAGGTTTTTCGCGGTCCCGGTATCAGCCGTGCGGTGCCGGTCAAATCCGTTTCCAAGACCATCATTGCCGCCCTGACGGGTGCCGCGCTTGATCGAGGTGAGATCCCATCGCTCGATGCGACGCTGGCAGACGTGGCTCCCCAACTGATCCCGCAGGGTGCAGACCCAAGGGTGAGTGCCATCACGGTGGAGCATCTGGTAACCATGCAGGCCGGGTTGGAGCGCACTTCGGGTGCCAATTATGGCAGTTGGATCAGCAGCAGCAACTGGGTCGCCAACGCATTGATGCGGCCCTTTTTGGCGAAGCCCGGCAGCCGGATGCTATATTCCACGGGCTCTTTCCATGTGCTGGGTGCGGTGCTGTCCGAGGTCTCGGGCAAAAGCCTGTTGACCCTCGCACGCAGCCGGTTGGGCAGGCCGCTTGGCATAAACATCCCGGCCTGGACGCGTGATCCGCAAGGCCGTTATCTGGGCGGCAATGAAATGGCGCTCAGCTTGCGTGACATGGTGCGTTTCGGTGAATTGTATCGGCAGGGGGGCCGCTGGGATGGCGTTCAGGTGCTCAGCGGAGACTGGGTGAAACGCTCATTTCAGCCAAGTACACGTTCGCCATTTTCCGGGCTGAGTTACGGTTACGGTTGGTTCCTGGGGCGCACGGGAGACGACGCCTACGCGCTGGCGCGAGGCTACGGTGGTCAGATCATCTGCGTCGTGCCGGGCCTTGAACTGACTGTTGCGATTACCTCTGACCCCACACGCCCGGCCCGAAGTGCCGGATATTTCGGCGACCTGTTGCAATTGATAGAACGTGAAATCATTCCAACGGCGCGCAGAAAAGCCGCATAGACTCTTGCCGCTTTTTCTTGCTGAATTGCCGCAGTGTTGATTGGGTATTATGGACTCGGGAGACTGACCGCCGGAGTGACGTTATGTATCAGATTGCCATAGGACAGAAACAGCTTGGCGCAAGCGTGGTTATGTTTCTCGGAGTTTTTCTCGTGCTTCTCCTCACTGGAGAAGCCGCGGCGCAGGACCGGCGCGAAGCAGGACTGGAACTGGTGCTGCTCGCCGATGCTTCTGGTTCCATTGATACTGAAGAACTTGCCTTTCAGCGACAGGGTTACGCTTTGGCCATGACTGATCCACAGGTTGTGGCAGCAATCGAAAGTTCGGTTTATGGGACAATTGCGGTGACCTATGTCGAATGGGCGAGCAACACTGCCGTGGTGGTGGACTGGATGATCATTGACGGCCCGGAAACCGCGCAGGCCTTTGCTGAAGCCCTGACCGGCCCGCCGCGTCAGGCCTTTGGGAGCAACGCCATCGGCGGTGCCTTGCTGGATGCCAAAAGGCTGATCGAGGTAAACGACATTCGCGCGCCACGTGCCGTGATAGACTTTTCCGGCGATAGTATCCGTAATTTCACCGGTCCCTCGATAGCCTCTGCGCGCCAGGAGGTTCTGGCGGCAGGTATCACGATCAATGCGCTTCCCATTCTGCGCCCCGAAGATGGCAGGCGGGCGGGGGCCAATCTTGAACAGGAATACGCCTCCCGCATTATTGGTGGTCCCGGTGCGTTCATGGTGACGGCGGAGGGCAGGGCAAGTTTTGCAGAAACGGTACGGCGCAAACTGGTTCTTGAGATATCGGGTCTGACTCCGGAAACCTATAATGCCGCGGTGGTTGGCGATTGACGGTGACGGTTCCAACGGCCTGAACGCGGTTCGGTCCAAGACAAAAGAAGTGATTGTACCAAATTGGACCTTGTCAGATTTGATACGAGCCAATTTGGATGGAATGCAAGATCAAATACGCCCGGGTCGATCTCTCCTTGTTGCAGAACGGCGAACTGGAACTAAACGAGATCATCCTGTGTCCCGGCAATTGCAACGGTTCTTTCGATGATCCGGACCTGGATCGCCGGTTTGCTGGCATGACACAGGACCTGACGTTTGCGGGATGACATGCCGGCGCGGAGGATGCGGCGGTGGAAACTGTCCGATTTGGCCCTGGTCAGAAATTGGCGCTCCAGATTTGGGTCTCGGGAACTGGAAGCTGGCAAGGCTCGATACGTGGTGTTCGCGCAAGCGGGCCGTCCCGCCGCGTCAAACAATAGTTGGAGTAAATCTTCAACTGCCCCTCGGGCGTATGGGTCCATCGCACGTCGTCCTGGAGCCTGTCACAAAACTTCAAGGCTACTTCTCCAGGCTGGAAACTTTCACCAATCTCCGACTGAAAGCCATCAACGAAAGCCGCCAGACATCTGTCGAGCCTTAGACCATTGATCTTGATCGTGCCGTCCTCGAATCTGTACCACTGCACGGCTCCAGGATCAGCGCACCCGCCCAGCAACAGCTTCTCTGCGGTGTGTCCTGATCGCGCCGGAACCCCCCGTCCGAGACAGCGACCGTCCGTATGTTTGATCTGGCTAAAGAATCGCAGCGAGGACACTTTGCCTGCAAGGTTGCCGCCCGTTGGTTTGGTCCCCGAGACATTGACATCAAGAATGGTTCGGTTTGGCGGCAGATCAAGGTTGCCGACACATCCCGCCGCCACGTCGCGACGTGTTGTAATGATGGCAAAGTCATCGCCTTTGGAAAAATTGCTGTCGTCGTAGACTTCCATGATAGTGCCGTCTTTGACACCCAGAAAAAGAGCCGAGCGTGCATCATCTCCGTCACTTCCAAGGTTTCCGATTCCGGTTCCGGAAGCAGCGCCGACCGAGCGCACGATGTCGCCCCTGCAATTGTCATCCTTATGCAGCCGGACCGCTCCTGGAGGACGGCAATAGAGACCGTTTTGGCGGGCGCGTGCTTCGTTCGTCTTGCACCTGTTTCCGGCGGAGCATTGGTCGTTTTGTCGGCATAACCGCATCTCGGCACATAGCAAGGTCCTGTTTCCAGCGTGAAGTCCTGCCATCGCCATACCACGTGGACAGGCGAGTGCGCCGTTTCGCGTCTGCCGTTGAACAACCTGATAGCGGCCCAGAACCTCGATTACTCCAAGCCGCCTCAGCTGGCTGCACAAGAACGCGTTCCGGCCGAGATGCACACCGGTCATGACCCGATCTTTGGAGCATGAATGCAGCGTGGGTCCGAAATACGCATGCGACGCGCGGACAACGCTTTCGATAAATGGAACGCCTTCTTCTCTGGGCCATTGCGTTGCCGGAGACCCGTCGACCTGTTCGTCGAAAAGCAGCCCGTCATAGGCGTCGAGGCAGAGAATGCTGCTTGTGTCGATATTGATCCCGGTCATGATTGATCCGGATGGACAGGCAAGCATTCCACTGCGTTCTATATCGCCGGGCGAAAAGAACCGCTCGACAGCGTGAGCTGGCATTGAAACAAGAACCGCGAAAACCGCAGCAAAGACACACATCCTAATCATCAGAACACCAAATCAGATGGTTACGTATTACATCAAAGACAGCACGCGAAACCTGGGTTTTCATCGAAAACTGCCCATTGGCATCGTGGCTCAGCAAACCTTCCCGGTCATTTACTGGCGAGGTCTGGGCCTCATAAGCTCCGACAGCGGGATGGTGATTTCCCTGAAAGCGAAGAACTCAAACTGTGTGAATCGGATGGTGGCGTCGGAGTCGCTGGAAGCGAGTGAGATGTCGAAGGTATTGGGACTGGAGAGAGACACGCGGCGGTCATCGAAAGCACTGTACGTGCTCAAATCCAAAGTATCATTCACGCCCGCGCCACCGTTGGCAACAAAATCTCCTGTCATGTCGCCAAATGAGCCACTACCAAGAATGAAGACATCACGTCCAGCACCGAGAAGAATGTCTCCCACGAACCTTCCTTTGTCATCCAGACGAACAGAGTCTTTTCCCTTGCCCAGATCCACTGAAACGCCCGACGTTCCCTCGATCAGACCCGTGTTTACAACCGTTTGACGGCCAGTGTTGTCCTGGTCGGTCAGGATGCCGATAGTGCCCGTTATGTTGCCTCTGTTCGTGATATCTCCGTCCCCGGAGCCTTCGTCAAAGTCGATTGCTGCATCAAGGGTGGAACGAATGACGCCTGTCGGCAAATTGACGATCTGACCGGAGTCGATGTCGATGGCATCTTCTGGATTGGCAGTGTCGGTGCCAACATTTTCGATCAGGCCGAGATTGATGATTGTGCTATCCATGCCGACCTTCACGGCATCGTCCTCGCTGGTAATCGTACCACTGTTGGCCACGGCCGCATTGTTTTCGGCATTGATCCCCTCATCGCCGCCTATGATCGAACCACCACTGATAATGATCAACCCGTCTTCTGCCTGAACAGCGTCATCTCCTGCGCTGTGAATTGTCCCACCGGATTGCACATTGATCCTGGCATCCGTGCCCAGCCTGACTGCATCATTCCCCCCCGGTGCATCAGTGACTGAGGCACCACTTTCAATGTTCAACGTGATGCTGTCTGCATTCCCGAAGTCGAACCCGTTGGTATCATTTCCCGAGCACGTCACGACTGCACCGTCTGCCGGATTGTCGGGGATACATAGTGCCATGGCGTGGTGGGTCGAAAAAGGAATGCCGGTGGCAAGAACTATTGCGGTGGTCGCTAGAAGTTTTTGCATTTGGAACTCCTCTTGAACACCTGGCTTCCTGGAGTGTCCCGGAGTGAAGTCAGGTGTGTGAGTAATTGTTTCGCACAACTTGAATACGAAGAATGCATCAGGCGATCTGTGGCAAAAATCACGTCAGCGAGACAACAGGCAAGCGCAATGCGTCTGCATTTGAGGGAAGCGAACCGATTTTTGCTGACCGTGACGTCCGCGTTGCCGCAACTGGGCATGGCCTCATTGAGTAGCCGGTTCGCACGCCACGAATTGCCTTACGAGACAATGCCAGGTGTTGCTCTTCTGTCCGTTCGCAATTGAAACCCTATTTGTCAGATCGGCAGTTAAGCCGATCTTGCAGACCCGCTCGAGGCGGCATCGAATGTCTCCTGCATCCGCAGCCAGTCAAGCTCGGTAGCTTCAAGGTCTTCCGCCAGTCTGGCCCGCAATTTTGCGAAGTCGGCTGCCTTTTTCGGTTGCGCGGCATACATTTGCGGGTCTGCCAGTGCCCGATCAAGGATCGTGATCTTTTCCTGCAACTCCAGCATCTTGCTGTCGCTTTTTTGAATCTGCTTCTTGAGATGCACCAGGTTTACCTTGGCAGGCGCCGGTTTCGATTTTGCGGGCTCCGTGGCGGCGGTTGACGCGCGCGCCCCTTTTCGTGCCTCACGCCTTGCCGTCCGGCTCTTGTCCAGAACCAGTTGCGCATAGCCGTCCAGATCACCGTCATAGGCCTTGACCGTGCCCTCATCGACCAGCCACAGCCGGTCCACCGATGCCTCGATCAGATGCCTGTCATGGCTGATCAGGATCACTGCGCCTTCATAGTCGTTGAGCGCATGCACAAGCGCTTCGCGCGCTGCCACGTCAAGGTGGTTGGTCGGCTCATCAAGCACCAGAATGTTCGGTCCGTGAAAGGCAGCCAGTGCGAACAACAGGCGGGCTTTTTCACCGCCCGACAGTGTCTCGACCTTGTTGTGGGTGAGGTGGGCACCAAAGCCGTATGCGCCAAGTTTTGACCGGCGCTGGGCTTCTGTTGCATCAGGCATCAATGTGACGAAATGATCATAAGGCGTCTCGCCCGGGTTCAGTTCATCAAGCTGGTGCTGCGCGAAGTAGGCCACATTCAGCTTCTTGTGATGGCGCATGTGCCCGTCCATCACGCCAAGGCGCCCGCACAGCAGTTTTGCAAATGTGGACTTGCCGTTGCCGTTTGCCCCCAACAGGGCAATGCGATCATCACCGTCTATGCGCAAATCGATATTGCGCAGGATCGGCTTGCCGTCTTCATAGCCCACTGCGGCCTTTTCAAACCGCACCAGCGGCGGATTTATCGGGCGGGCCGGTTCAGGAAACAGGAACGGCGATACGCGATCCGAGATCACGTCTGCAATCGGTTGCATCTTCTCCAGTGCTTTCAGGCGTGATTGTGCCTGCTTGGCCTTGGATGCCTTGTAGCGAAACCGGTCGACGAATGCCTGCATGTGCTGGCGCGCGTCATCCTGCTTGCGCTTCATCTTCATCTGCAGCGCCTGCTGTTCGCGGCGAATGCGGTCGAAGGTGTCGTAGTTGCCCTGATAGAGCGTCAGCTTGCATTGTTCCAGATGCAGGATGGCGCTGACCGCGTCATTGAGCAGGTCGCGGTCATGGCTGACGATCAGCACCGTGTGGCGATAGGTGCGGATATAGTTCTTCAGCCAGATCACACCTTCCAGGTCGAGATAGTTGGTCGGCTCATCCAGCAGCAGCACATCCGGTTCGGCAAACAGCGCCGCCGCCAGCGCGACACGCATCCGCCAGCCGCCGGAAAATGCCGAGCAGGGCTCGTTTTGAGCTGCATCATTAAAGCCCAGCCCAGCCAGAATGGCAGCGGCGCGTGCGGGCGCAGAGTGCGCATCAATGTCCGCCAGGCGCATCTGGATGTCGGCAATCCGGTTTGGCTCCGTTGCCGTTTCTGCTTCGGCCAGCAGGCTGGCGCGTTCCTTGTCGGCTTCCAGGACCACTTCGATCAGGGTTTCAGAGCCGCTCGGGGCTTCCTGCGCAACCGTGCCGATGCGGGCATTGCGCGGCACCGTGCAGGAACCGGATTCTGCCGGTATCTGGCCGAGGATCAGTTTCAGCAAGGTCGACTTGCCTGTGCCATTGCGCCCGACGAAGCCGACCGTATGGCCGGCGGGCAGGGCAACGGTGGCGTTGTCGATCAACAGGCGTCCCTCGACGCGATATGTCAGCGCATTGATATGAAGCATGCGGGCTGTTTAGCGATTGTCGGCTGAGTTGTCATGTGTCGATTGAGGTGTTGTTGTCTCACCCGCACCTGCTTGGTTGCTCTGACATACGCG
>Ga0316187_10004342_pt1 | contig 12265 bp, 10 predicted proteins | sample CroRivburrow1_MG_FD_204927 | JGI IMG/M metagenome (GOLD analysis project Ga0316187, IMG submission 204927) | Coastal sediment microbial communities from Maine, United States - Cross River worm burrow 1 | ecosystem: Environmental > Aquatic > Marine > Coastal > Sediment | place: USA: Maine...
ATGCGAGTTCTGGCCCTGCGCGGCGCCCATGTTATTGGCACCGGGCGCACCATGGAGAAGGCGGCAGTTGCTTGTGCCAGTGTCGAGGGAAAGACTACACCCCTGGCGCTGGAGCTGTCGGATTTTCAGTCGGCGGTGGACTGTGCTGCCGCGGTGCGGGAGCTGGGGGTGTCGCTGGATATGCTTATCTGCAACGCGGGCATCAACACCCTCGGTGAACTGGAGCTGGTCGGTGGCATCGAGCGGCACTTTGTCATCAACTTCCTGGGGCATTTTGTACTGGTGATGCAGTTACTACCCGCGATGCTGGAAGAGAACAAAGGACGCATTGTGCACGTGGGTAGTCAGTCAGGCTACAAGCGCGCTCCTGCCGCAGGTATCGATTTCGACAATCTGCGCGGCGAAAAGGAATTCGACGAAATAGAGGCCTATGGCCGCTCCAAACTGGCCAATGCCCTGTTTTCCCTGGAGCTGGCCCGGCGGTTGCAGGGAACAGGAGTCACCTCCAATGTGATTCACCCGGGTCTGGTACAAACCAATATTATGCGCACTGCACCCGCCGTGCTGCGCGGCGCGTTTGACCTGTTGGGCGGGCTCTTCGCCAAAAATGTGGAGGAGGGCGCCGCAACGCAGGTCTACGTGGCGACCAATCCGTTACTGGCCGGGGTTAGCGGCGCCTATTTCGAGGACTGCAATCCGGTGCAGATAAGTGGCGACCATCACATGTTCGATGCGGTAATGGCGAAACGATTGTGGCAGCTGGCTGAGGATATGACAGTGGGTTATGTCTGATTACCTGTCCAGTGTCCGTAGTTTTTCAGTAATGCTTTTTGCCAGGGCGCCGATGGCGGCACTGTGGGCCAATACCAGGGCGTCGTAGCCTTCTTTATCTTCGCTCGCGCCGGTTGGTTGGGTTATCTCGAAGGTGTTCACTGCGACAGCGTCTCCACCCGGTGGTGCTATCGCCCAGCGCACCCGCAGGGTGACGCTGTCGCCGGGTACGCCGTCAAACTGCAGCACATCCAGGCTGATACGGTAATCGATATTGAAGGCGGGCTCCCTGGGGTAAACGGCTATGCGATCGGACTGTATATCGCTGCCTATATCGTCACCCAGTACGCGCAGGAATTCGTATTCCAGTGGCGCACTCCACACATGGTATTCATCTACATTGACCCGGCTGCCGCTGCCCCTGGTGACAATCTGGCTGCGTGCCAGGCTGCGCGGAAATTGTGCCGGCCCGATGGCCAGGGCCAGGTCCAGTGGAGCATCTCCGGTACTGGTCGGTGTGGGGCTGAGGCTGTAAAACTGTACGCTGGGGCTGTGGCTGCAGGCGGCCAATAGCGTGGCACACAGGACAATTATCAGCGCTGCGCCTTTGCTGCGATTTTTATGCTGACTCACGGCGACTAGTCCTTTCCTTTAATGAGTGATTCAGGGTGCTGCTCAAGATAGTCCGCCAACAGACGAATTGACCGGGCGGCGTCCCCAAGCTCCAGTAGCAGTCGATTAATTTCGGTGCGGGTGGTGGAGTTGGTCGCCAGCATCACCCGCGCTTCCTCCAGAGTAGACTCTACACCGGACAGCACGGCGCTTATCTGTGGTGCGGTGGTCTCATCTATCTGGGCTGATATCCGCCTGATATGACTCAGGGTTGCGGAGAGATCCTGCATGCCGGCATTGAATTCGCTGGAGCCAAGCAAGTCGTTGATAGAGCTGGCAGTCTGGCGCAACTCATCGATCATTTTGCGCGTATCCTGGACGATTTCACCAATGGTGCCGCGGATAGTGGGAATCACCGGGTATGGGCCGGAAATATCTGTCTGGGCGGGCGCCTCGTCCGGATAGAGGTCCAGGCTCACCAGCAGCTTGCCTAATACGATATTGCCTGTCTCAAGCCTGGCCCGCAGTCCTTTGGCGACCAGCTGCTGCATGGTGTGCTCGAAATCGGATGCGCCAACTATCTTAACCCGCTCCGGCTCAAACTCTGCCAGCACGGGAATTCGGAAGCTGCTGGTTTCACGGTTGAATTCCAGGCTGACTTCCAGCACTTCGCCGATTTTGTAACCGCGCAATAGCACTGGAGCGCCGGGCTGCAATCCGCGTACCGGGTCTTCAAAGTAGAACATCACCTTACTTTTTTCCCGGTATACTTTCTTGTGGCTCGCTGTGCGACTGGGGTACAAGTGAAATTTATGGCCATCAGCAACGGGCTTTGAGGAATCCTCGCTAATACCGGGCATGGTCGCGAAAGCAATGCCGCCGCTTATGATAGTCACCAGGGATTGGGTCTTTATTTCCAGACCTTCCGCGTCAAGCGTAATGTCAAAACCACCGGCATTCCAGAAACGGGTCGCCTGGTTAACCTTCTTGTCGTAGGGCTCCTTGACAAAGATATCCACTGCAATATCGCCGTCGTCCAGGGAATTATATTCCACTACCGAGCCCACCAGGATTTGACGAAAGTACACCGGCGATCCGGATTTGATGCCGCCCAGCTCTTTTGTGAGCAATTTGAAATCACTGCCCGCCTCATCCGCGTGGATGATCGGTGGACGTTCGAGTCCGGTGAAGATCCTGGTCTTTGCTCCCTCCGTGGAAGGATCCATGCCGATGTAATTACCAGAAAGCAGAGTGCCAAGCCCGGAAATACTGCCCGCTGAAATCTCTGGCTGCACCACCCAGAAGCGCGTTTTATCGGTCATATATTTACTGGCTTTAGTGTCCATGTTGACGGTAATGGCTACCCCGGAAAGATCGGGTTTCAGATCCACGTGAGTGACTTCACCGACGTCCACATCCTTGAACTTTATCTGGGTTTTACCGGCTTCAATGCCTGAGGCAGATTTGAAACTGATGGTGATGGTGGGGCCGGTTTCGCTCACCACGCGATACACCAGAAACAGGCCGATCAGTAAGGCTACGATGGGGACAATCCAGATCGGAGAAAAGCCGCGCTCGCGCGCGGTCTTCTTTATCGCAATTGGCGTTGTGTCACCGGTTACTGGCGCTGGTGTTTCCTCAGTCATTTTCGCTACACCCGTCCCAGATGAGGCGTGGGTCAAAGGACTTTGCCGCCAGCATGGTTATGATTACCACCGCACAGAAAAATATCGCCCCGCTGCCCGCCTGTATTGAAGCCAGTGACCCCAGCTGCACCAGCGCCACCATAATGGTGACTACGAAGACATCTATCATGCTCCAGCGACCTACAAACTCAACCATACGGTAGATCCTGGTGCGTTCCAGGGGGCGATGGCTGGAATGCCGTTGCACCGAGACCAACAGGTAGGTCAGCGCTATCATCTTTAACAGCGGGACCAGAATACTGGCTGTAAATATGACTAGCGCCACGGGCCAGTCGCCGCTGAACAGGAAGTAGATCACCCCCTGCATAATAGTGTCGCCCTCTGTTTTACCCAGGGCTGTAGTCAGGGTAATGGGCAGCAGGTTCGCCGGGATATAAAGAATAATGGCCGCAATCAACAGTGCCCAGGTGCGGTTAAGGCTGTTTGTATGGCGAGAATGCAGCGGCGTGCCGCATCGCGTGCAGCGTTGTTTGTGCTGCTGTGCCGCAGACGGTAGCAACAGGCCGCAGTTGTGACAGGAGACCTGCTGCGCATGCAGCGCGGTTAGCGCGGCGCTGTTGGCAGACATCTCGCATCCTCCAGTCGTTCCCACAATACGCGCGGGTCCAGGGCAATGACCAGGGCCGCCATCACGAAGGTCAGCAGCATGAACGCCCAGGCGCCCAAGCCCGGCTCCAATGCCGCCATTTTCTGTAACTTGACGCCGGCGACAATGATGCCAATCATGAATATTTCCACCATATTCCAGGGCTGCAGGTTAAGCATCCAGCGCAGGATGTAGTCGGCCCCCGGCAGGCGCAGGTTGAAGCGCAGGGGCAGTAACAGGTAGCACATCCCTGCCAGTATGAATACGGGCACCGCGACGGTGGTAAAACTCACCACCATGGCCAGAAAATACATGCCCTCCTGGTACAGGCCCATAATGCCACTGAACAGCTTGGTATGGGCAACGATGCCGGCCTTGCCGAAGGACAGGAATGGGAAGGTGCAGGTAACGCTATACAAAATAATCGCGGTAAAGGTCAGGGCCAGACCGCGGTCCAATGTGTTGTAGGGGTTGCGGGACAGATTGGCGTCACAGCGCACGCAGCAGGCGGACTCGCCGGGCGCCAGTGCGGGAACCTGATTGATCAGGTCGCAGTCGGGGCAGGCGACGGTTATTGGCCGCAGGGTTGTGTCGGCTGACATTGCGTTTCAGTCCGGCGCGGCGGCGAGGTCCTGCCGCAGCGTGCGTGACGCCAGGTAGAAGTGGCAGGCGGACCAGAACATGACTGCCGGTAGCAGGTACAGCATGGCATAGCGCAGAGACTCCGCTCCCAACTGCGGCTCCAGGTAGTCGCTCAGCAGGCCAACGCTCCAGGGACCCAGGCCCAGGCCTATGGTATTGATGACCAGGAACAGGATGGCCGATGATAATGCGCGCATGCGCAACCCCACCAGGCCATGCGTGGTGGCGATGGTATTACCCAGGTAGACGTTGAATAATATACCCGGCACCACGCCCAGCAGCAGCGCCGTATAGGGATTTGATACCAGGTAGACCGCGGTCATGAAGGGCAGGCAGATAAAGCCGGCCAGCGCGGGCAGCCAGGCATACCAGCGCTGGTCCCTCGGTGCCAGTCGGTCCGCCAGCAGGCCGCCACAGAATACGCCGACCGCGCCGCCCAGGCCGATGGTCATGGCGAGCCATGTGCCCAGTTCGCCGGTGGACATATCATGGGAGCGGATCATAAAGGATGCGGTCCAGTTGCTGATGCTGTACCCGGCAAAGGCATTTAATCCCGCGCCCAGAGCCAAATGCCTGAAGGAGCGACGACTCCACAGCACGCTCACTACCTCTGCCAGGGGCACTGCCTGGCTGCTGACCTGGCGCTTTTCGGTGAGGCCGCGTATCGGCTCCGGGACACTCATACGCACCACCACTGCCAGCAGGATGCCCGGCGCCCCCACCACCAGGAAGGCGATGCGCCAGCCGAAGAATTCGTTGAGCCAACCACCGGCGAGAAACCCGAACAGGATGCCGACACTCACGCCCATGGAATAGAAGCCGATCGCACTGGCGCGTTTGTTGGGTGGAAAAATATCGGAAATAATCGAGTGGGAGGGTGGGCTGCCGCCAGCCTCGCCTATGCCCACCCCGATGCGGGCCAATAACAGCTGGAGATAGTTGTTCACCAGTCCACTGATTGCCGTCATGAAACTCCAGACAAACAACGACAGTGCCACAATGTCGCGGCGGTTGCCTCGGTCCGCCCACCGTGCGATAGGAATGCCGGCAATAACGTAAAACGCGGCGAAGGCAAAGCCGGTCAGCAGCCCCAGTTGCGAATCCGAGAGCAGCAGGTCGGCCTTGATGGCTTCCTGCAGGATGGCCAACAGCTGTCGGTCAATAAAATTGAAGCTGTAGACAATGGTCAGTATGACCAGCGCGTAATAGGCTTTCTTCCTGGACGCGTAAGGATTCTCTTGCGCCGCCTGCCCGGCTGGCGCAGAGTCACCCTCTTCATGGTTGTGCGGCATTTGTTATCCTTGTCTACTGCCGTGACCTTATCAGAGCAGATCATAGCAACCGATCATAGTCGCGGTATACCATTAGCAGGTTCTTTAACTGGATATTGGGAGAGTTGAGCACATGGCGATTTCAACAAATCTGGATGGCAAGGTTGCCCTGGTCACAGGAGCCAGTTCAGGAATTGGGCGAGGCGTCGCGTTGGCCCTGGCAGCCTGCGGTAGCCATGTGTTTATAAACTATCCAGGCCCGCAGGAAGAGCACAAGGCCGCTGAGGTGTTGCGAACACTGCGCGATAGCGGTGGCTCTGGAGCGCTGGTCGAAGGCGACGTCAGCGATGAGGCGGCAGTTAACGGCATGTTTGAGAAGGCGCTGGCGCACAATGGCCGGCTCGATATCCTGGTTAACAATGCGGGCATTGCCCGGTCTGCACCTGTGCAGGACATCACTTTGGACGACTGGAATGCGGTGTTCGCAGTGCACATGACAGGGGCTTTCCTTTGTACACGGCAGGCGCTGCCCATTATGTTCGCCCAGGACGCAGGCCGTATTATCAGCACGGCCTCCCAGCTGGCCTATAAAGGCGCCCCGGGGTTTGCCCACTATACCGCGGCCAAGGGCGCCATTCTCTCGTTTACTCGCAGCCTGACGCTGGAGATCGGCGAGCGCAACGTGACAGCTAACTGCGTGGCGCCGGGCGCCACCATGACCCCGATTCTAGAGGATGTGCCGGCTGATGTTCTGGAGGGGATCAGGCAGGGTATTCCCCGTGGCCAGCTGGCGCAGGTGGAGGATATCGTGGACAGCTACGTCTTTTTGGCCAGTGACAGTGCGGGCCATTACCGGGGCCAGTGTCTCAGCCCCAACGGCGGGGATGTGTTTCTTTAGGTTATTCGTTCAGAGCTGCCCTGACGGGCGCGGGCGGGAAAGTGTTTGTCGGAGCTTCACGATGCAAGGGGCCGGGCGAAAACAAGTTTTCCACCAAGCGAATATCGTGGAGCGACTGGAAAATTTGTTTTCGCCTGGACCCGTTGGCCGAAACCGAAACCAACGGCGGGCTTTGCTAACGCTAGGCGGCGCTGACTTCCGGATCGAAGGTGATCTGCATTTCCTTGATGCCATTGACGAAATAATCGCGCATGTATTTTACCGGCTCCGCGAATTGCGGGTTGCGCAGGCGCGGTAGTATCTCCTCAAACATGATCTGCAGCTCCATGCGCGCCAGGTGCGCGCCCAGGCAAAAATGCGTACCTATACCAAAAGCCCGGTGTTCACGGGCCAGGTCGGGCATGCGCTGGGCACGGGTAATATCGAAAGACATCGGGTCGTCAAAAACACTCTCGTCCTGGTTGATCAGGTGCCAGTGCAGCAGCACTTTATCGCCTTCCTTCATTTGCACACCTGCTACCTCGGTATCTTCCAACACCGTGCGCCGCATGGTGACAAAGGCGGGGTTGTAGCGCAGCATCTCTTCGCAGGCATCGGGAATCATTTCCGGATGGTCCACCAGCATTTGCAGCTGATCGGGGTGTTCCATCAGCAAGCGCATGCCGTGGGCGGTGACTGAGCGGGTGCTTTCGTTACCTGCGGCGATCAGCATCAGGAAGAACAGCTGAAATTCCTCCGGGGTGAGTTTCTCGTCCTCCACTTCCCCATCCAGCAATGCACCGACAATGTTTGCAACGGGATTTTCGGCGTGCTGTTGTGCCAGTTCACCCGCGTAGAGGTAGATATTGGCGGCGGCTTCCTGCGCCAGCGCCGCGGGGTCTTGTCCACCAATATCCTCATCCTCCTGGAACATCATCTGATTGGTCCAGGTGAAGAATTTTGAACGGTGGTCAATGGGTACGCCGCACAAATCGAGAATCGCCATCAGTGGCAGCTCCGCGGCCACCTCGGTTATAAATTCACAGTGTCCCCTGGTCGCCACCGCATCGATGATCGTTTTCGCATAGTGCTTAAACGTGTCGTGGTAACTCTCCACTGCCTTCGGGGTAAAGGCATTGCGTGCGATACGCCGAAATTTACCGTGCTTGGGCGGGTCCATGTTTACCAGCATCATGGTTTGCATGGCGATGGTTTCGTCATCGTACTCGGTGGGTACGGTCAGGCGCTTTTCGCTGGAGAATATCTCAGGGTGCTTGGCGATATAATCAACGTGCTCTCGCTGCAGCACCGCCCAGTAGGGCACCCCCATCAGGGGATCCTCGATCTTGATAATGGGAGCATCTGCCTGTGCCCGCAGTTCACTGAGTTTTTGCAGGTGATTGCCTGCGCCATACAGGTCGGGGTCTAGCAGGTTGATATAGGGGCATTGGGACATCTGTGGAACTCCTAAACTGGCCGGTTATTTCGACTCGAGCCTGGATTCTACGCGCCTATTGATCTGTGTTCCAATCTGGTTTTTTTGATGCCTGTGCGGGATTGGCCCCACGATGGCCAGGCACAGGCGATTGTAGACTGCGGGGGACCTAGGAAGCCCTGGCCACGCGCTCTGCAACCTGCTGGCTGGACAGGTACTCATCGTAGGTGCCCTGGAAATCTACCAGCTCGTGATCCTTGATGTCGATAATACGTGTTGCCAGGGATGACACAAACTCACGGTCGTGACTGACGAAGATCAGTGTACCGTCGTAGTGTTCCAGTGCCAGGTTCAGGGACTCGATGCACTCCATGTCCAGGTGATTGGTTGGTTCATCCAGCAATAACACGTTGGTGTCCATCATCATTAACTTGCCAAACAACAGGCGGTTCTTCTCACCGCCGGAGCAGACTTTCGCCTGCTTCTCGAAATCATGGGATGAAAACAACAGTCTGCCCAGGGTGGCGCGTACAATCTGGTCGTCATGGCTGGGTTTGCGCCACTGGCTCATCCAGTCAAACAGGTTCAGGTCACAGGCAAAATCTGCGGTGCTATCCTGGGGGCAGTAACCCAGGGTGGCGTTCTCAGCCCATTTGACGCGGCCACTATTGGGCGTTAATTCATCCATCAGGCAGCGCAGAAAAGTGGTCTTACCGGCACCGTTTTCACCAATAACCGCCAGCCTGGCGCCGGCTTCCAGGATCACACTGCCCTTGTCGAACAGGGGTGCCCCATCGAAGCCATGGCCCAGTTTATCCAGTACCAGCGCCTGCCGGTGCAACTTCTTCTCCTGCTTGAAGCGGATATAGGGGCTGACCCTGCTGGAAGGCTTGATGTCCTCCAACTTGATCTTCTCTATGCGCCTGGCGCGGGAGGTTGCCTGCTTGGCCTTGGAGGCATTGGCCGAAAAGCGGCTGACAAATTGCTGCAGGTCGGCAATCTCCGCGCTTTTCTTGGCGTTTACCGACTGCTGGCGCTCGCGTGCGGCTGTTGATGCCGTCATGAAGTCGTCGTAGTTACCCGGATAGATGCGCAGTTCACCGTAGTCGATATCGGCCATGTGGGTGCACACGGCGTTCAGGAAATGCCGGTCGTGGGAAATGATGATCATCGTACACTTGCGCTCGTTGAGCATCGCTTCCAGCCAGCGAATGGTGTCGATATCGAGGTTGTTGGTGGGTTCGTCCAACAGCAGTATGTCCGGATCAGAGAACAGGGCCTGGGCCAGCAGCACGCGCAGCTTCCAGCCCGGCGCCACCTGGCTCATCGGGCCATAGTGCAGTTCCTGGGCGATACCGGCGCCCATCAGAATCTCGCCGGCGCGGCTCTCGGCGCTATAGCCGTCCATTTCAGCAAACTGCACTTCCAGGTCTGCGACTTTCATGCCGTCGTTTTCCGACATCTCGGGCAGGGCATAGATACGATCGCGCTCCTGCTTTATCGCCCACAGTTCCTCGTGCCCCATCATTACCGTGTCGACCACCGAATACTGTTCAAAGGCGTATTGATCCTGGCTTAATTTCCCCAGACGCTCATTGGGTGTAATGGAGACATTGCCGGCAGTGGGTGCCAGACTGCCGTCCAGGATCTTCATAAATGTCGATTTACCACAGCCGTTGGCCCCGATCAGGCCGTAGCGATTGCCATCCCCGAACTTTACCGAGATGTTTTCGAACAGCGGCTTGGCGGCAAACTGCATGGTGATATTTGCGGTAGCGATCAACGGACTTTTCCTGACACGAGAGTGTGGTTTGGGGGTTACTGAAGAAGATACTGCGAGAGGGGGCGCACTGTAGAGGATAAGGGACGCCAGGTCGAGCCCGCTCTGTGGTAATAATCCAATTGCGGTAGCGACTACCTAGAGCTTGCGGACCTTGAATTTACGCCCCTTGATCTTGCCATTGAGCAGGCGCCCCAGGGCTTTATCCGCCTCATTGTGGGTGATGGCGACATAGGTGGAATAGTCTGTGACAGTAATCTTGCCCACCGCCTTGCCGTCTATTCCGGCTTCACCGGTGAGGGCGCCCAGAATGTCACCTGCGCGGATCTTCTGTTTGCGCCCGCCATGGATGCACAGGGTGACAAATGCGGGCGGGGGTAAGCCTGCAGCAGACACGGGAACCTGCTCAATGGCCTCATAGTGCAGTTCCTGCTGCAGGTAATCGCCGATGCTCTGCAACTTGTAGCGTTCTGAATCGGCGAACAGACTAAGCGCCAGACCCTCTTTGCCAGCGCGCCCGGTGCGCCCTATGCGGTGCACGTAAACCTCGGCATTGCGCGGCAATTCAAAGTTCACCACGGCCGGCAGATCATCGATGTCCAGCCCCCGGGCGGCCACGTCGGTGGCGACCAGTACGCTGCAACTGAGATGTTTGAACTGGATCAGCACCTGGTCGCGGTCGCGCTGTTCCATGTCTCCGTGCAGGGCCTCGGCGTGAATGCCGGACCGGTTGAGGTGCTCGCAGACCTCGCGCACCAGCTGTTTGGTATTGCAAAACACCACGGCCGCTGAGGGTTGGAAGTGCGCCAGCAGTTTTACCAGCGCCGCCAGCCGATCATTCTTCTGGCAGATAAAAAACTGTTGGTCGATGTGCTGGCCGTCATGCAGCGACTCGACACTCACGCGCTGTGGGGTCGTTTGAAAGCGCGCGCTCAACTTCAGGATATTCTCCGGAAAGGTTGCCGAGAACAGCAGTGTTTGCCTGGTTGCCGGGGTCTTGCCAATAATGGCTTCGATGTCATCGACAAAGCCCATTTCCAGCATGCGATCGGCTTCATCCAGCACCAGCGTATTGACGCGCTCCAGCGATAGGGTCTCCTTGCGCAAATGATCCTTGATGCGCCCGGGCGTGCCCACCACCACATGCGCCCCATGCTCCAGCGACCCGATCTGTGGGCCAATAGACTGTCCGCCCACCAGGGTGACCACCTTGATGTTCTGCTGGTAGCGGGCCAGGCGGCGGATTTCACTGGCGACTTGTGAGGCCAGCTCCCGCGTAGGGCAAAGAATCAGTGCCTGGGTGCCAAAGTCTCGCGGGTTGATCCTGGTGAGTAATGGCAGGGCAAATGCGGCAGTTTTACCGCTGCCGGTTTTAGCCTGGCCGATTAAATCCACACCCGCGAGTGCCTGGGGCAGGGCAGCCGCCTGTATGGCAGTCATTTCCAGATAGCCCAGGCTCTCCAGGTTAGTGAGTTGGGCCGGAGGCAGTGGCAGGCTGGAGAAAGACTGATTACTCAACTTGGGGATCATTAAAGGAAGGCTGGGGGCGGCAGTGTAACAGGGTATGATCCCGGTGGACCAGATACATCTACAGGCCTCTACTGTGCCGGCTGCTCAGCTGAACTTTAACAACTTTTACCGGCTTGCAGCAGTTAACTTGAGCTTGTGTGAGCGTACTGATAAGTTATCCGATAGCGATGTGCCGTGGAAACGGTAACTAAAATAATAGGGGAGAGTCGTCAGGAATGTCGAATACAAGTAGTAGCAAAATCGGGCTGCTGGCCGATGTCACCGGGGAATATTTCACTTCGAGGCTGATATCCGGGGGCGAGGCTGTTGCTGGCGGTGCCTCCGGGGTCAACGGCGCGAGAATAGGCCAGGTTGGTTCCTACCTCATGGTAAAGCAGTCCACTGTGCAGACCCTGGTGATGGTGGAGCGCAGTTACAGCGTGGCTGACCGGCAGGGCCAGGCAGCGCACATGGCCCGTCTGACGCCCCTGGGCGAGCTTAGCTCGAACGGCACATTTACCCGGGGCGTCTCGCGTTTCCCCAACATTGGCGATGAAGTTCACCTGGTCGCCCAGGAGCATCTGGAGCACATTTTTTCCGCCCATGGTGATGTTGAGTACAAGGTGGGTCACCTGGCATCTTTTGACACTATTGATGTGCACCTGGATGCCTCGGCATTCTTTGGTCGCCACGCGGCAATTCTGGGACAAAGTGGCTCGGGAAAATCCTGGACGGTAACCAGCCTGATGCAGTCGGCTTTACGCAGTATGCCCAACGCGCACATTATCCTGCTCGATATGCACGGCGAATACTCTGACAAGGAAGTGGATGGCATCGCTCTCAGCTCACCCTTTCCTCAGGATAAGGTACGCAGCCTCAATGCCCATTCTGTGGAATTTCCCTATTGGCTGATGACCTATTCGGAGCTGTGTGACCTGATCATTGACCCTGCGGATGAAAATGCCTCGATCCAGATTTCGTACCTGCGCTCAATCCTGATGAGGCTGAAGCGAGAAACCAACGAGCACCTGGATCTGGGTCATATCACGGTAGATTCTCCGGTGTATTACTCGATG
>Ga0316187_10004346_pt1 | contig 12262 bp, 11 predicted proteins | sample CroRivburrow1_MG_FD_204927 | JGI IMG/M metagenome (GOLD analysis project Ga0316187, IMG submission 204927) | Coastal sediment microbial communities from Maine, United States - Cross River worm burrow 1 | ecosystem: Environmental > Aquatic > Marine > Coastal > Sediment | place: USA: Maine...
GCGATACCATCGCCATGCTGTACCAGGGACGCATTCATCGGCAGATTTCACCCATGCAGATCGACAGCGACCGGGATCCCATCCTGCGCCAGTTCATCGACGGCCTGGCCGAAGGCCCCATTCCGCTTAACGGTGATACGGCTGGCGGCGAGGGAGTAACGGCATGAATGCGCAGGCGAGGCTTGGCGCCTTCGTGCTCATTGCCCTGGTACTGCTGGTCCTGGCCAGTGGCAGGATCGCCAAGATTTCGTGGCTCGCCCAGGAGGACCGCCTCATCGAAATCGCCTTTAATGATGTCCTGGGCCTGGAGGCGCTGGCCGACGTGCGCTTCGCCGGTTTGCGCGTGGGCACGGTCAAATCCATCGAACTGCGCGACAACCGGCCCATTGTCCGACTCGAACTCGATGCCGACTTCTTCCTGCCCGAATCCACGCGCGCATCCATAGGCAGTGGTGGCCTGGTGGGCGAGAAGTATCTGGCCCTGTATGCCGAGCCGAGCGATACGAGGCCACTGCCCCCGGATGCCACGATTCCGGTCGATGTCGGCGGCGACATCGACACCTTCATTGCCAAGATGACCGGTATCGTCGGCGAATTTCAGGAAATGGCGAATCAAATCCGTACGGCCTTTGACGCCGAAGGAGAGGGTGTGGCCTTCTCCACCATGGTGGTCAACACCAACAAGGCGGTTACAACACTGGCAGAGGCTTTGGCCGAGAACCGTGAAGCACTGGCCGCCACCATTGATTCCCTGCACGGCACGAGCAAGGCACTGGAAACCCATGTGCCGGACATCGCCAAGGATTTGCAACGCCTGAGCCATGATCTGGCGGAAATGATCGAATCCAACCGGGATAGCCTGGAACTGGTCGTCGGCAAGCTGCCCGAAACCATCGAAGCCGGTCAGGACTTCTTCGAGAACAGTCAAAAGGCCATCGCATCAGTCGATGATGCGATGCGCCGCGCCGACGATATGCTTGTTGAAAACCGGGAAAACCTTTACCGCCTGATCTTCGAGATGCGTAAGGCGGCGGAAAACCTGGAGGTATTGTCCGGCGATCTCCGGCGCAATCCGTGGAAGCTTCTCAATGAGAAACCCGAGGTGCCACCATCGCCGCGCGCCAAGCAGGAAAAGCTGGAAGAAATGCTCTTGACCACGGGTAAGATGGGTGTCACTCCGGCTCGCCGTTAGATTCCTTCTAATGCTGCTACCGCTGTGCGTGTGCGCCGCCTGCGCCAGCACGAAGGCTCCAAGCTATTTCGAAGCGGCAATCGAGCATCATGACGCCGGCCGCGAAACAGAGGCCCGGCGCGATCTACGCATGGAACTGGAAAAGCGGCCGGAAAATCTAGAGGCGCGCTATGACCTGGCCGTCTTACTGGAAAACATCGCCAGGGATGATGATGCGCGGCAATTGTACGAGGAAAACATGCGCCGTGGCATGCACCTTCCCACCGTCGTCAATTTGAGCGCCTTACATCGCAGGCAGAATGAGCGCGCCATGGCAACTAGGCTGCTTGCACAGGCGGCAAAACACTTCACATCTGAGGCCGTGCCTTTCTATCTGCTGGCCGACATGGCCGTGGAAGATGGTGACGGAGAGATGGCCGAAAAGATGTTCAAACGCGCCATAGCAGCGGATGGGATCAATGGTTTCGCCCGTATCCGCTATGCCACCTTCCTCTTTGAGCGCGGGCGTATGGATGAGGCGCAAAAGCATGCCCGCCGGGCCGTCGATATTCTTCCCTTTTGCGCCAGTTGCTGGCGCACCCTTGGCGATATGCTGGTCGTGGCCGGAGATGGCAAGCACGCGCTGGAGGCTTTTCAGCGCAGTGCGGCGATTGAACCGGGTGAGAATATCCGCCAGCGCATTGAGCAGGCGCGCCAACTCGCGGTGGGCCAGTAACAGCACACATGCTAACCCATATGGTCAGCCGTCAATGTGACAAGACCGGCTATACTTTGGCCATGGTTAGGAATCGAGTTCTAGGGATTTGGGCGACTGAGCCTCGATGAATATACCTCCACGGGTTTCGTTTTCTCCATCCACATTGGGCTCACTCGGTGTGGAGATGGAATGGTTCACGGTGAATCACGACAACGGCATGCAGACGCCCGCAGCCGAAGCCTATCTGGCTGAAATAGAGCAAACGCCGCGCATCAAACAGGAGCTTTTCACCTCCATTCTTGAAATCAATACGGACATCCATCACGCCAGCCAGGCCTGCGTCGATGAGTTGCAAGCGCTGTATAGCCAGGCGGCAATGGGGGTTGCCGCGCACAATGCCAGCCTGCTGGCCTCAGGCACCCACCCCTTCTCAAACTGGCACGACCAAATGACCAGTAAGGATGAGCGCTATGACCGGCTCATCGAGCGCCTGCGATGGGTGGCCAAGCGCTTCAACATCTGCGGCATCCATGTGCATATCGGCATGCCCGATGGCGATGCCTGCATCCACTGCATGAACGCGCTGATGCCGGTGTTGCCCGCTTTTCTTGCCATTTCGGCCAATTCGCCTTTCTGGCGCGGCATGGACACCGGCCTGCATGCTTGCCGTATCAAGATATTCGAGGGCTTAAGCCAGGGTGGCATGCCTTTTTATTTTGACCACTGGAAGGATTTCGAGCATTGCGCCGGCCGGCTCATCGCCACCGGCAGCATCGATTCGATTCGCGATATCTGGTGGGAAATGCGTCCGCATCCCGATTTTGGCACGCTGGAGATTCGCATCGGCGACATGCCGGCCAGCAAGGAGGATGCCCTGGCCTACATCGCCTATGTCCGCGCCGAGGTGATGGCGGCGGCACACAAGCCGAAGCCGGTGATCGTACATCCGTCACTGATCCGCGAGAACCGCTGGCGCGCCTGCCGTTATGGCACGAAGGCGGACATGATCGATCCCGAAACCGAGCAGCTCGTACCCATGCTGGACTGGATCGCCGGCCGTCTCGATAAGCTGCACGGGGCGGATGAGGAAGATTTGGCCTTGATTGCCGCCCGCCTGGAGCACTGGCGCAAACATGGCGATGGCGCCGATCGGCAACGGCGCATCCATGCACGAAACGCCGAGCCCATGGCCATGATGCAGGCCATGCGCGAGGATGGTTGGCATGAAGGATAGGCTCGACGCTAAGCAGCTGGCGCAGCATGTGATGGAGGCTATGGAGCAGGTGATCGCTCTGCGCCGGCACCTGCACCAGCATCCGGAGCTCTCCGGCGCTGAAATCCATACCGCCAGGCACATCAGTGAACGGCTCAAAGCCGCGGGCATTGATGTCCAGGAAGGGGTGGGTGGACATGGGCTGGTGGCGCGCATCGAAGGCAACTCTGGCAACGGATGGGTCGCGCTCAGGGCCGATATGGATGCGCTGCCAATTGATGATGCTAAGAAACGTCCTTACAGCTCAACAAACGACGGCGTTGCCCATGCCTGCGGCCATGACGCGCATTCTGCCATGCTGTATGGCGCGGCGATGGTACTGCATCAGTTGCGCGAATGCTTGCCGATGAATGTCGCCTGCATTTTTCAGCCTGCGGAGGAGACCACAGAGGGTGCGGCGGCCATGCTGGCCGATGGCCTGTTCACCGATCTCAAACCGGAACGCATCCATGCCCTGCACACCTACCCTTACCTGCCGGCCGGCACGATTGGCCTGCGCGACGGCGTGATGTGCGCCGCTGCCGATATGTTTCACGTCGAGTTGACCGGCCGCGGCGGACATGCGGCCCGGCCGCATGAGTGTGTGGACGTGATCCTGATCGCCAGCCAGATCATTCAGGCCCTGCACCACATTGTCAGCCGCCGCGTGGACCCTATGCACCCGGCCGTGCTCACCATCGGTCATATCGAAGGCGGACATGCGGCCAATGTTATCCCTGATCACGTTAGGTTTTCGGGCACGGTGCGCAGCCTCAATGAAAAAACGCATGAAGAAATCCGTTCGCGCATGGACCGCATCATCCGCCAGACCGCCGAGATATGGGGGGCGGAGGTGCATTTTCATATGAAGCAGGCCATTCCGCCGCTGGTCAACGATGAGAACGTGATGCAGCTGGTACGCAAGCACCTGTCACACTACGCACCAAACATCCCCTGCGTCGACATCGAAGAGGCCTCGATGGGCGGCGAGGATTTCTCCGAGTTCCTGCGACATGTACCAGGTTGCCTGCTGCGGCTAGGCACCGGCGGCGGCCCGGACACGCGCTACCCCTTGCACCACCCATGCTTCGACGTGGATGAATCGGCGCTGGAAAAGGGTGTGCTGGCGCTTGTCAGCCTGTGCCTGCCTGTGCCTGGGTAACGGTTTAATTGAGCAGCCATTTCAAGGCAAATTAGGGCGCTTCATTCGAGTCCCGATTTTTATTTTCAGCATAATCCGACGTACGTAGTTTCCACAACTGGCAATCCGGCAGGATTAATCCATCCTATGCTTGCAGACTCCGGTGGCAGGGCAAAACGCTGGACAGGCTTCTGTGCACTTTGCCCGCTCGGGCTGCCTGATATGGAAAGCATGATTCTCAGGGAGGAAACCAAAGGCTTGGGAGGAAGATAATCATGATATTCATGGTGACATGCCGACGAAAATATAAATCCGGCTATGGCGATGAAGAACAGCATCAGTATGGCTACGACTACCTGTACGAGTATAATGGCAAGCAGCGCGGAGCGGATGAATTCCTCAAAAAAGGCAAGCTCGGTTTTAAAACCGCCCTGCTGACCGAACTGAACCGACTCAAGAACGAGGTGGGGATCAACACCCCCAAGGTCGGCATCTACCTGCATGGCTACAACAACGACTGGCAGGACAGCATCGACGAGCTGCACGATCTGCACAAGCACCTTGGTAAGGCCATGAATGATGGTAAGCCCAAGAAATATGACCCGGTGCTGGTTGGTTTTTCCTGGCCCTCATCTGGTGAAACAATCCATTATCTGGCCGACCGGGAAGAAGCACGGGATTCAGTTCCCGCCTTTACGCGGTTTTTGAAGGATATTTCCGATTTGCTCACCGAAAATGAGCGAAAGCATCAATGTTTCTCAACGTCCTTCTGCATTGCGCATTCCATGGGCAATTACCTGCTGCGCAAGGGCATGGAATACCTCTCAGACCACCTGGGGACACCGGTTGGCCGCAAGATGTTCGATGAGACCGTCATGCTGGCCCCGGACCTGGCATCAAGAGACATCGAGGATGACGGCAAGGGGCAATACATAGCCGAGTTTTCACGCCGCGTGCATGTCTATTACTCCAGGCATGATCGGGCACTGAAAGCATCCAGCACCAAGCGTTTCGGCGGTCACCGGCTTGGGCGCCACGGCGCTGATGATTACACGGACATTCCAAGCAACGTCGTTCTGATCGACGCCAAGGAATACGCCAACAGCGCATCCACGGATGGGATTAAAGATCGCGAGGGCAACCAGGTATCTGTCCACAGCAGCCATCGCTACCACCCAGACATTCTTGCCGATGTAGTGCAGGTGCTTTCCAGTTATGACCGCGACGTGATAGACAAACGTGAATCTGTAGAACTGCCCGATGGTGGCTTTAGCCAACCGAAGAATCATTTCCGCCTGCTATAATCGCTGGCGGGTTGCATAAGGGGAAAATGCAATCATACAAACTGGTACTGATGTCGTGTTTTGTGAGGCGATGTATTTTAACCCCCCGTGTTACTGAAGCGGGAAAAGGACTCCTCGTTTGGGCATTATATCTAATAGCAAGGAAACAAGGGCGTATATGGGAGGGAATACATAGAAAACCTTATCTACATATTACTAAGTTAGACGACGGAGTGCACCTTTATGGGTAAGCCAAAACAAATTGGTATCGACCCGAACTCGGTCATTGATGACTTTTTTAAGTACGTTAAACAATATCGTGCTGCCTCGCTTGCGCTTGATAAAGAAAATATTTATGGCCAAAAATGCAAGTTAGAGGCTTACTGATTTAGCTGGCGTTGAAGACGTATATATGTGCTACTGGCTATGTAGTCACGGGACACAATCTGGAAGAGTTAGCTCGCGAGGCAGTAAAGAGGGGGCTAGTTCTTACTACGAACGATCACGAGAACATCATTAGTAGAACAACAGAAATCTATTTCAAAGGTAAGGCTTGGGACGCTAGCTATATATGCCGCTATCCCATGCCGAACCGCGGCTTGCTGGCGACTGTTACACCTTCTCATGACCCGCTGGATGAGATGATTCTAAGGATAGTGGATCAAGCGACGAGGAAGCGTGGTGAGCTCTTATCGGTTTAAGCAGAGAAATCCTTTGCTGCCGCCTAATAAGTCATTTGAGCGCGCCCTTTTTTGGCTGGGCGCGCTGAAGTACACCGCTCAATTTTACCGTTAAGTTAAAACAACCCTCTCCAGCCAGTGCCCAGATTGTCCAGAACGGGGAGCCACTTAAGATCAAACCAGGGCGTTTCATCAGAGGCGCCCTTTTTCGTCCTTTAATACAAACAGCATACGTAGTTTCCCTAAGTAGTAATCCAGCAAGATTTAATCATCATGTGCTCACAGACTCCGGCAGGCCAAGAGTGGATAAGCTTCTATGTACTTTATCGGCTGTTATGGGAGTGGGCTCATGAGGTGAAAGTGCAATCGTTCAAGGTGATGTTGGTAGGCCTTTTACTATCAGGCTCTGGATTCGTTTGCCTGCCTGCACAGGCAGCTAATATCGTTACCCAGTTGACCAGTGATCCAGGGTGGAATTCTTTTTCCCCAAGCCTATCAGCCGATGGCACCAAGGTGGCGTTCGATTCGAATGCAAACCTTACTGGCGGCAACGCGGATAACTCATTTGAGATTTTCGTGCTGGGCACCGATGGGACGGGGATTACTCAGCTGACCAGCGATCCAGTGGTGCATTCGCGTAGACCTAGCCTATCAGCCGATGGCAGCAAGGTGGCGTTTTATTCGGAGGCAGATCACACCGGTGGGAACCCGGATGGGTCGGATGAGCTATTCGTGGTGAACGCCGATGGCACGGGGATTGTTCAGCTAACCAGTGATCCAGTGTGGTATCCAACATTCTTCCCCTTCCCCAGCTTATCAGCCGATGGCAGCAAGGTGGCGTTTTCTTCACCAGAAGATCTCTCTGGCGGGAACCCAGGTAAATTAAATGGACTTTTCGTGATAAGTACTGATGGCACGGGGCTTGTTCAGCTGACTAGCGCAGGGGTGGGGGCATACCTCAGTTTGTCAGCCGATGGCAGCAAGGTGGCGTTCGAGTCGAGTGCAGATCTCACCGGCGGGAACCCCGACGGATCGTATGAGATATTCGTGATAAATACTGATGGCACCGGGCTGGTTCAGCTATCCAATGACCCAGTGGGAGGGGGGAATACAATTTCCTTCCCCAGCCTGTCAGCCGATGGCAGCAAGGTGGCGTTCGAATCGGGCGCAGATCTCACAGGCGGGAATGCAGATAATTCAGGTGAAATTTTTGTGATGAACACCGATGGTACGGGGCTTGTTCAGCTGACTAGCGCCCCAGGGAGGGACTCACGATATCCCAGCCTGTCAGCCGATGGCACCAAGGTGGCGTTCTCTTCGTCGGCCGACCTCACCGGTGGCAACCCGGCCGGGTTGAATAGTATGTTCTTGATGAACACTGATGGCACCGGGCTTGTCCAGCTGACCAGTGTACAATTGTGGCTTACGTCTGGACCCAGCCTGTCAGCCGATGGCACCAAGGTGGCATTCTCTTCGTCGGCCGACCTCACTGGGGACAACCAGGATAATTCAGTTGAGATTTTCCTGATAAACGTGGGGCTGCCGCCATTGCCTCCTGGCATCTCGGCTGACGGCAGCAGTCCGTGCATAGGAAGCTTTATTAGGCGGGACAATCCCCATTCAATGTGGGGTCTAGCTGTTTTGCCGCTCATGCTCCTGGCTGTGCGGGTTGCCCGCCGCAAAGCTTAGGGCTTTCTAATTGGTGGTATAAGCCCGTTTATGAGAGAGCCTAGGCTATTGCCCTGTAATATGGATCAAGAGCAAGAAGCCGCAGATGAGCCCAAGCGCCCTTAGCTTATTACCAGCTGCTCAACCCAGTGCCCAGATTTGTCCAGAATGGGGAGCCATTCCGGACTCGAACCGAGCATTTTTGTGCAACCTAGCAGAATCTGTAAGTAAGTTCGGCGTTCGCTGAAAATGGCCGGGTTTTACAAAACTTTTACCTTCGCTCAGCCCAAGTTTACACAACATGTTTTATACTGTGGGAACTGGCGGTCTTCGCCAGCCGTGGAGGTGTGAGATGAAAGGCATGTCAAAAACTACCCTTATTCTTTCTTGTATATTGGCTGGAGGCCTGTCGCTGGCGCCGGCGATTGCTTTTGCCGACGACGATGACAGGGGCGGAAAATTCAAGGTAGAGAAGCAAAGAGACAACGACAGGCAAAGGGCGGAACGGCACAGGGATAAAGACAGGCATGCGGAACGCCGACATGTCCAACAACGCAAGGTTATCAGGGTTAAGAAGCCGGACCGGCACAATAGGCCCAAGTTTTACAGAAAACGCCACGTGGTGGTCGTGCCACCGGAGCGCCATTACCGCGGCATCCGGGTGTACCGTCCCTACGGCTACCGTTATCCCGGTTACGGCTTCTATTACGGTGATCTTGAGGCCTACAGATGGCTGGCATTCACCGCCATCACACTGGCGATTCTCCACAACCTCAATGAGGAGCAGCAACGTCTGCACGAGCAGGCCCAGATCAGGGCCACCACGGCAAGGGTAGGTGAGACGATCATCTGGGATGATGGCGGTGCCACCGGAGCGGTGACCACCACCCGCGTTGGCACCAGCACTTCTGGACGCCAGTGCCGCGAGTTCCAGCAGACCGTCACCATCGGCGGCAAGACCGAGCAGGCCTGGGGCACAGCCTGCCTGCAACCGGATGGTTCATGGGAGCTCGTGCGGTAGGCCGGGATTTAGCCAGCCCGCCGTTTAAGGCCAGGGGCGGAATGAACCAGGCCCCATCATTGTTTATCGCATCAGCGCTTTTCCATGGGAACATATTTGAGGCCGTGTTCACCGACATAGATCTGCATGGGCCGGTAAATGCGGCTTTTGCCCAGCTTTTCCAGCCAGTGCGCCAGCCATCCGGCCACGCGGGCGATGGCGAAGATGGGGGTGAACAAATCCCGGTCAATGCCTATCTTGCGGTAGACGATACCTGAATAGAAATCGACGTTCGGGCACACGCCCTTCGCGCCCAGCGTACCCTGGGACAACTCCTCGATATGCTTGGCGATCTCATAGGTGGGATCAGCGCCATACTTCTTCGCCAGTTCGTCATACAAATGCTGCAACAACGTGGCACGAGGGTCTTTGGTCTTGTAAACGCGGTGACCCAGGCCGGTGATCTTCTCCCTGTTCGCCAGCTTCCCGTTCAGATAGGCCTCGGCGCGATCATAGCTGCCGATTTCATCGAGCATGTCGAGCACCTCCTCATTGGCGCCGCCGTGCAAGGGGCCGGACAGGGTGCCAATGGCGGAGCTGATCACGGTGTAGGGATCAGCCAGGGTGGAGGCGGTCACCATGGCGGAAAAGGTGCTGGCGTTCAGGGTATGTTCTGCATGCACGATAAAGGCCACGTCCATGATGCGCACCATCAGTGGATCAGCTTCCTCGCCCGTGAGCATATAAAGAAAGTTGGCGGCATGGCTCAGATCGTCGCGCGGGGCCACGGGTTCGTCGCCGTTGCGCATGCGCGCATGCGCCGCCACGATGGTCGGCACCTTGGCGATAAGCCGCACGCAAGCGCTACGGGCAGCCTGAGGATCGCTGCACGTGCGGTCTGCATTGGGAGGCAGATAAAACATGCCCAGCGCCGCCACCGCTGATTGCAGAGCATCCATCGGGTGGGTGGAATCAGGGAAACATTTGATCATATCGATGATGCGGTATTTGATGCGACGGTGAGAGCGGAGCTCCGCATTGAACTCGTCCAGTTCATGCTTGGCCGGCAGGTTTCCGTACAGCAGCAGGTGGCAGATTTCCTCGAAGGTGCTGTTTTCGGCCAGCTCCTCGATGTCGATGCCGCGATATTCCAAATGCCCCCGCTTGCCATCGACATAGGAAATCGACGACTCAGTAACGGGCACTCCGGCCAGGCCAGGAATGTAACTTGGCTTATTGTCAGACATGTATTCCCCTTAATGGGCCCAATGGCCCTACTCTGCGATTTGTGCGCCTTCTGCTTGTTGCAACGAATGTTCGAGCGTCCACACATCCACCCGATCCACGGGTTTAAGCGCCTTGCGATGGACGCCGTAGCGGCTGCTTTGCAGGATTGCCTGCACCATCCACGAGCGGCGACGTGCAAACGGCTCGAAACATTTGCGCGGCAAGTGTAATAAATCGACGGGCGTGATGGTAGCCACCCGGCAATTCGACCGATAGCCCTGCAGAAGTCCGCCCAAATGCACCATATCACCTATATGCAGCTCCCGAATCAGACACTTTTCCTTACTATCGTCGGTCTCGATCAGGTGCAAGGCGCCCGACTGAATCATATAGGCGCCATCGTGCTCCTCGTCAAAATCAATTAGCACCTGTCCTGCGGCCACATGTCGGGATGTGAAGGCCAGGGCAATGCGTTTGCGGTCCACGGCATTGATGCACTTGAAAACATCGTGCGAGGACAGCAGGCGATCCACCAGGCGCTCCCTGAACAATCGCTCCATCGCCGCCTTCAGTCCTGGCGCATTCTTCCTGAGCGTACGCACCGTATCGAAATCGAGTTCAACGACTTCAACATCGGTGACGCATCGCAAGGTGGCATGGCGCTTCTGATCGGTGAAAAACGCCGCTTCGCCAATCAGGCAAGGCCTTTTTGGATGGCCATGCAGCACATCCTCGGGCAGATCGGGTGCCGTAGCCGCAATCCGGCCCTCCAGCATCAGCCACAGGTAGCGTGCCGTATCGCCATACTCACACAGTAACTCGCCTTCTTGCAGCGCCCTGCGCCTGCCATGTTTCACCAGGGTTTCCATCAGAGCGGTATCGCATGTTTCAGCCGTCATGGCTAGGTCGCCTGTCACAACTAATCCCGTACGCAACTCTTGCCTGTCTTTTCATACGCCGCTGCCCAGCGGATGGGCGCGATCCACTTCGTGACGCAGCCGCGCCCGGCTGACGTGGGTATAAATTTCGGTAATGCTGATATCGGCATGCCCGAGCAGGGCCTGCAAGGTGCGCAAATCAGCGCCATGATTGAGCAAATGCGTGGCAAATGCATGGCGCAGCGTATGCGGCGACGGCAGCGGTGTGATGCCGGCTTGACGTGCCAGGAGCCTGATGCGATGCCAGAAGTTTTGCCGCGTCATGGACTTGCCCTTAGCGCCTGGAAATACATAAGGGCTGCGCCTGTCGGCATCAGTCGCGGCGCGCGCGACAAGCCACTTTTCCAGCCATGCCTGTGCCTCCTCGCCAAAGGGAATCAGGCGCTCTTTATTCCCCTTTCCGACAACGCGCAGCAGCCCCGCCGCCATATCGAAATTAGCCAGGCGAATGCCTGCCATCTCGCTCACGCGCATGCCCGTGGCGTAGAGTAATTCCAGCATACAACGATCGCGCAGACCCAGACGGCGATGGGTATCCGGCACGGCCATCAGGGCTTCCACCTGCGCCTCGCTGAGCATGGCGGGCAGCTTGCGCGAGCGGCGCATGGCGGGCAATTTCGCCGCAGGGTGATCGGCGCGCAACCCCTCGCTCTGTAGATAGGAAAACCAGGTGGACATCGCGCTTCGGCGGCGCCGAAGGGTCGTCTCCTTCGATCCCTGGCGGCGCAATGACGCCAGGTAGACGAGCAGATCATCCTCGTCGGCGGTAAAGATGCTTGTATCTTTTTTATGAAGAAAAGCCTGAATATGGAGAAGGTCGCTACGGTAGGCGGCCAGAGTGCGCTCCGACCAGCCACGTTGCATGGCCATCTGCGAAAGCGTGCCCGCAAGCCTCTGGCCCTCAGCCGAAACATCGCCGTGTTTTGCTTCTGCGCCCGTCATCCCATAAGGCCTCAAAAACACTCTTGCCCGCCCACGGCATGATGTAGATGTAGCCGGACAGGGGCAGATATTTGCTTCATTTATTCTGGTGGGACATGCTAGCAGATGCATCGCGCGGCAATGCAACTATTTACCAGCATGATATGGTACCGAGGACTGGACTCGAACCAGCACGGCCTTGCGGCCACTGGCACCTGAAGCCAGCGCGTCTACCAATTCCGCCACCTCGGCATAGACAGGCG
>Ga0316187_10004347_pt1 | contig 12261 bp, 11 predicted proteins | sample CroRivburrow1_MG_FD_204927 | JGI IMG/M metagenome (GOLD analysis project Ga0316187, IMG submission 204927) | Coastal sediment microbial communities from Maine, United States - Cross River worm burrow 1 | ecosystem: Environmental > Aquatic > Marine > Coastal > Sediment | place: USA: Maine...
CCGCACGGTTGAGGAGCTGGGAGCGGGGGAAATCCTGTTGACCTCAATGGACCGCGACGGTACCCGCGACGGTTTCGACCACGAGCTCAACAAGATGATCAGCACCGCGGTGAACATCCCCGTCATTGCCTCGGGTGGGGTGGGAAGCGTGGCCGACCTGGCTCCGGGGGTACTTGAAGGTGGCGCCGACGCCGTGCTGGCCGCCAGCATCTTCCACTTCGGTGAGGCGACCGTTGCTCAGGCCAAGGCGGCCATGATGGCGGCAGGCCTCACGGTTCGACCACCCGAGTAAGGGCCGTTTCGGCCGCAGCGGCGATGGCGTGCAGGCCGACGGCAAAGAAGTGATCGGCCCCTTCGATGACGGTGATGGTCGTGTTCGGGGCTTCGCCAACCACTTCGGCCAACTCAACCGGGGACCGGAACTGGTCATGGGCGGCAGCCACCAGATGTTTGGGTCGTTGGTCGCCCAGGGCCACGAAGTCCTCCCGGGGGATGACACGCATTGGCGGGGCAACGGCGAACCAGCAGGCAACGGCGTCGTGGTCGACGGCCAGGGCCAGGTCGGCGCCAAAGGAGTAGCCGGCGAGCATCACCGGTAGCCCCGGGTGCCGCTGCTGTAGTGCCTCAACCGCGGCCACAACGTCGAGCCGTTCGCCCTGTCCATGGTCGTGGTTACCTTCGGAACCGCCCGTGCCCCGAAAGTTGAAGCGGAGCACGGCTGCTCCTGATCGGGGTAGGGCTGAGAAGAGGGTGCTGACGACGTTGTCGTACATGGACCCTCCGTGCAATGGGTGGGGGTGGCACACCACCACGGCGGCCGTCACCTCCTCCGGGGTGGCGAGTTCGGCCTGGAGATCGAGCCCGTCGGAGGTTGCAATCGTCAGCCGGTCGGTGGGGGTGGCGGTTGAAGGGTCGTCGCTCATGGGGCGAGACGCTAGCGTCTGTGCTGTGGCCGTCGAAGATCCGACATCGGAAGAAACCAGTTCCTCTCCGCCGAGCGGAGGGAACGAAACCCCCAAGCGGGAATCGGCCAAGGCGACGGTGAACAGCGAGAAATTGCCGATCAAGATGCTGAACGACCGCATCATGGTCCGGGTCGAAGGGCCCGACGGCGAACGAAAGTCCACCGGCGGCATTCTGATTCCGGCCACGGCGCAGGTCGGTAAACGCCTGGCATGGGCCCAGGTTGTCGCCACCGGCCCAACGGTGCGGACGATGGAGCTTAACGATCGGGTCCTGTTCAATCCCGAGGACCGCTACGAGGTAGAGGTTGGCGGACGCGACTACATCATCCTGCGGGAACGCGATATCCACGCCGTGGCCGCCGAGCGGCTCGACGCCTCCCACACCGGCCTCTACCTGTAGGGTCCGGACCAGCGCTGGAGGCTGGACAAAATGGCACGTGGCGCGACAAAGGCTGACGGTAGGATCTGGGCCCTATGCCCGATGTCCGTGTGATCGAGGCCACCGCCGAACAGTTGGCCGCCGTGCGCTACAACAACGAGGGCCTCGTCCCTGTCATTGTTCAGGACGATGACAGCGGCGAGGTGCTGATGATGGCGTGGACGACGGCTGAAACCTTGGCCATGACGCTGGCCGAGGGGCGCACGGTGTTCTGGAGCCGCTCCCGCCAGGAGATCTGGCGCAAGGGGGAGACCTCGGGTGATCGACAGTGGCTGCGCTCAGCGGCCTATGACTGCGACGGCGACACCCTGCTGCTCCGAGTGGCCCAAGAGGGCCAGGGAGCTTGCCACACCGGCGCCACGAGCTGTTTCTTCAACAATTTCGGTATTGCCCCCGCCGCAGGCTGATGCCCCGTTCAGGCTGACGGAAGAGAACCAACGAGATGACAACCACCCGCGACGAGTTTCGAGCCATGGCCCGCCAGTATCGGGCGGTACCCGTGCATCGGGAACTTCTGGCCGACTTGACCACCCCGGTCGCCGCCTTCCTGCGTTGCGTTGGCGACGAACCCGGCTTCGCCCTGGAGTCGGTGGAGAACGGCGAGCGCTGGAGCCGTTTCAGCTTTGTCGGCCGTCGACCTCACGCCACCCTCACCGCCTGGGGCAACCGGGTGGAGCTGGTTGGGACCCTGCCCGACACCGATCTCCCTCTCGACCAGGGCATTCTGGCCACCATTGAGACGCTGCTCGATCGCTACCGGTCGCCTCGTCTACCCGATCTGCCGCCCCTGACCGCTGGCCTCGTCGGCTACCTCGGCTACGACGTCGTTCGTGAGGTCGAGCACCTGCCTGCGACACCAACCGATGATCGCGGTTTCCCCGACGCCAGTCTCGACGTGATCGGCGAGTTGGCCGTGTTCGACCATTGGCGACAGCGGGTCACGCTGGTGGCGACGGCTTTGCTCGGTGAGAACGCCGATGATGAGGCCATCGACCGGGCCTACGACGAGGCCGTTGTCCGCCTCGACCAGCTGGCTCTCGATGGGGCTCGAACCGTTGACGAGCCGTTCGTCGTGCCCCCGGTCGAATCAACGATGCCCACGGTCACCGAACCCTTGCCCTCGAACCTGTACATGGCTGCGGTTGATGCGGCCAAGGAGTACATCAGGGCGGGTGACATCTTCCAGGTTGTGTTGTCCAAACGGTTCGATTTTGATCTTCGGGCCGATCCCTTCGACGTGTACCGGGTACTGCGGCAAATCAATCCCAGTCCCTACATGTACTTCCTGCGCCGCCCCGAGCTGACCCTGGTCGGCTGCTCACCGGAGCCGCTGGTGCAGGTCAACGATGGTCGGGTGCTGTCCCGGCCGATCGCAGGCACCCGTCGTCGGGGCCGCAGCGAGGAGCATGACCGGCTGATGGCAGCGGAGTTGCGAGAGGACCCCAAGGAGCAGGCCGAGCATGTGATGTTGGTCGATTTGGCCCGCAACGATGTCGGCCGGGTGGCGAAGTACGGATCGCTGACGATGGACGAGATGATGACCCTCGAGCGTTACAGCCACGTGATGCACCTCACCTCACAGGTCTCGGGCGATCTGGCCGAGGGCCGATCGGTGATCGACGTGCTTCGGGCCACGATGCCCGCCGGGACGGTGTCCGGTGCTCCCAAGGTGAGGGCCATGGAGCTCATCGACGAACTTGAACCAGTCAAACGCGGCCCCTACGCCGGTGTTGTCGGCTACATCGACTTCTCCGGCAACCTGGATACGGCCATCACCATTCGGACCATGTTCTGCGGGCCTGACGGGGCCTCGGTTCAGGCCGGAGCCGGGGTGGTGGCCGATAGCAGCCCTGAACTTGAGGACAAAGAATGCTGGAACAAGGCCAGGGCCCTGCTGGCGGCGGTGGAACCTGCCCGTCGAATGACCCAGAGCCGGTCCGAAAGCCGGGCCGCAGCTCGAACCTCAGCCGGTGAGCAGGCAGAATTTCCGACTATCCCGGCAGCAGACCAGGTTCACTGATTTCGACCGCGAGCGGGGCCAGGGGCGGGGCCGCTGGATTGGTTAGATCCCAGCGGTCGACGATGGTGGCCCAGATGTCGTCTGCCACCCAGGTGCTACCGGCGAAGGTGATGTGGACTCCGTCGGGGGCTCTGGCCACCCGCTGGTTGCCGTCGCTGTCGGTGATCTGGGCCTGGTAGCCACCGTCGGGCCCTGAGAACTGGGGCCCGAGATCGATGAACGTCACCCACGGTCGCTTGGCCGCCTCCGTGGTCAGGATGGCATTGATCTCGCTGGAGATGCTCTGGCGTTCGTCATCGCGCATGGGCGGGAGCCCAATCCAATAGAGCAGGCTGGAGCCGGTGTTGGTGGTGTCCATGAACGCCGCCACCCGCCGTCGGTACTCGGCCAGCCAGGCGTCGGATCCCAACTCCACCACCTCCGACTGCGCCAGCATGTTCTGATCGTCGTTGCCGCCGACCATGAAGATCACCGCATCAGGAGGCTGGCCCTCGCCCATTACCGCTTGTATCTGGCCCAACCAGTCGAAATAGTCGGGGCGGGCCAATCCGGTTGAGATTCGATAGTCGAGCTCGACCTCGGTCAGTTCGCTGTCGGACAGGGGGTGCAGCAGTTGGTTGCCCACGTACTCCCCGAGGGAGTCGCCTCCGGCCCACAACCGCAGCTTGTCTTCAGGGCTGATGGACCGCACCGGTGCCACCGGGTCCACCTCGGCTGCTGGCGTTCTTTGGGGTGTGCCATCCAGCGAGGAGTGGGTGACGGGCGGCCCGTCGGTGCTACTACGGCTGGCGGTGCGCCCGCCGGAACCCGAGGTCGTGGCGGCCCCGGTTGGGCCACCGTTGCCGGGGCGGCGATCGGGGGTGGTTTCGGGCGGGTCCGACCCAGCTGATGAGCCCGGTTCCTGGGTGGCAACAACGGTTGCGAATTGGGAACCTGCGGGCTCTGGATCGCGACCCAGGGCTGATTCGATGGCTGAGCTGGGACGGTCGAGGCTCAGCCCCGCTGCCGCTCGGTCGAGAACGGAACTGGCGGCCAGGACCGCCGATCTCGATTGGCCGTACGGCATCTGTTCGGCGGTGGCCACCAACTGGTCGGTGCTCAACACCGCGGCGGTGAGGAAGGCGATAATGATTCGTCGGATGGTGGCCCGGCCGTCAGCCCGTGATCGGGACGCGACAGGGCGTGGCTCGGCGGTGGTGGTTTGCGGCGGCGGCGAGTTTGACATGGGATCTTGTGCCCCTGGAACAACAATCCTTCGAGTGTTGGGGATTTAGAACTGGAAGTAGATGAAGGGAGCAACACCCTCCGGGCCCAAGCGGGAGGCAAGGAAGATCCATCCGCCGAACCCGATGCTTTGCAGCGTGGGATCCATCCGAGCGTAGATCAATTGCAGCCGCAATCCGATCCGGCTGGGCAGCAACTGGGCCGCGATGCCGGCGGCGACAACAAGAGCGACCATCGGGTTGTCGGTGCCGCCGAGGGGGGCGGTGGCCAACGCGGTGAAGAAATCCCAGGCCAGGCCAAAGGAGTCAGCGCGAAACAGCACCCAGGCAAGGCCAACGATGTGAAAGGTGATGAACCATCGGACCACGGGCCCAACCCAGGAGTTGGAACGGTCAAACCGGTCGATGGTCCGTACCACCCGGCGCCACAGGGCTTCACGCCCACCGGCAGCCGTCCCGGTCGCAGTCTTGGCCGCCGCCTCAGTCTCGGGCCCGGTCTGGGGGTTCTTGGCGGTGACGGTGCCGGTCTGGGTGGCGGTGGCCTCGGCGGTTGTGGCGTCCACGGTCGCCAGCCCGTCGTCGACCTTGCTTGACGTTACCCCGTCGGGCGTGCTCGGGCCGGCTGCCGGCTCATCATCGAGCCAATCCCACGACCTGCGTCGCTGGCCGATGTAGCGCTCACCAGCCAAGGCTGCTCCGTGCACGCCACCCCAGGCCACAAAGTTCCAGGCCGCACCATGCCACAGGCCGCCCAGAATCATGGTGGCCATCAGGTTGCGGTAGGTGACCAGCGGCGAGATGCGGTTGCCCCCAAGCGGGATGTACAGGTAGTCCTGCAACCACCTCGACAGCGTCATGTGCCAACGGCGCCAGAAGTCCTGAATCGACAGGGCCCGGTAAGGATTGTCGAAGTTGGTCGGGAACCGGAACCCGAGCAGCAGGGCAATGCCGATGGCCATGTCGGTGTAGCCACTGAAGTCGGCGTAGATCTGCACGGCGTAGCCGTAGAAGGCGAGTAGGAGATCGGTCTTGCTGGCCAACGAGGGGGCGGCAAACACGGGATCGACGATGGTGTCGGCCAGGTAGCTGGCGATCACCACCTTCTTGAACAGGCCCCGGCCGATCAACCAGGCCGCCTCCGACACCTCGATGGGGGGTCGGGTCAGGGGCGACGTTGGCGAGTCCCGCACCGTCAGACGGTCGAGTTGGGGGAGGAACTCGGTGGCCCGCACGATGGGCCCGGCCACCAGTTGGGGAAAGAATGCCAGGTAGACGGCGAAGTCGAGCAGCGGGCGCCCGTCGAGGTTGCGTCGGTAGACGTCGACAACGTAGCTAAGGGCCTGGAAGGTAAAAAAGGAGATGCCGATGGGCAGCACAAAATCGAGCAGCGGCAGCCCACCGGTGCCGATGCTGGAACTCAGGGCTTCAACAAAGAAGCCGTAGTACTTGAACAGGCCCAGCATCGCCAGGTTGGCGGCGGCGGCGAGGACCATCACCACCCTGCGGGCTCGCTGGGGCAGATCGGCCATCACCGCACCGAAGGCCCAGTTGGCAACCGTCGACAGGGCCAGCAACCCACAGAATCGCCAATTCCACCAGCCGTAGAACACATATGATGCGGCCAACATCATCGTCTTCCACGCCAGCGGCCGATCCTTGAGGCCGAGATGGGCGAGGAAGACAGCGACGAAAAACACGGCGAACGTCACAGTCGGGAACAGCATCAACAGCCGTGTGTATCGGCGTTGGACGCCGTTGGCATACTTGACTATGGATCACACCACCGACATGGGTTCCGAGTTCCTCACCCCGGCCGACCTGGTTCGCACGTTCGCGGCGCGAACCGTTCGTGATGTGGTCGTAGTGTCGGGGCCCGATGCCGGTGAATACCTCCAGGGTCAGCTGAGCCAGAACGTGCTCCGCCTTGAGGTCGGTGCATCGGCCATGACCCTGCTGCTCCAGCCCCAGGGAAAGATCGATGCCTGGATGCGGCTCAGCCGGGTGGACGAAGCCGACTACTGGCTTGATGTCGAGGCCGGTTTTGGGGCCCTCGCTCAGGAACGGCTGCAGCGTTTCAAGCTGCGGGTCGACTGCACGGTGTCACGCCGCTCCGAGGAGATGGTCGCGGTGCGGGGCCCAGCGGCGGAGGCTGGAGCCGAGGCCCTCGGTTTCACCATCGACGACCACGCCGTGGTCGTCGATGCCCATTGGCCCGTGGCCGGATTTGATGTCATCGGCGCCGCGACCGTGATCCCCTCCGGTCTGGACGAGGCCGGGGTCGATGACCTTGAAGCGCTACGCATCGCCCTCGCCGTACCCGCCATGGGACGCGAACTCGACGAAACCACCATTCCCGCCGCTGCCGGCATCGTCGAGGAATCGGTCGACTTCACCAAGGGCTGCTATGTCGGACAGGAACTGGTGGCCCGTATCGATTCCCGGGGCAGCAACACCCCAACGAAACTGCGCCGCCTCCGCCTTGGTCAGCTCGACGGGGAGCAGGTGGCGTCGGCGGGGGCCATCATCTCCGTCGACGGCGCCGAGGTTGGTGTGATAACCAGCGTTGCGGCGTCGCCAGGGTCGGAGGCGGGCTTGATCGGCCTGGCCTACATCAAGCGGGCCGTTGACATGCCGTCGAACGCTGAGGTCATCGACGACCAGGGCCGCTCGGTGGCCGTCAAACTGGTCGAGTAACCGTCGGGCCCGGCCCTGCCAATAGACGGCTCGGCCAATATCTCAGCTCATGTGGTCACCGGGGCGGCTTCGATGGTCTAACCGGTATGGGCAAGCGTGAGTTGGACAGCGAATGCGAAGCGTTCGTGGCTGAGACCGAACCGCGTCTCCGCCGGGCCCTGATTGGGGCCGTAGGGGTCGACGCTGCAGCTGACGCCACGGCCGAGGCTCTGGTTTATGCCTGGGTCCACTGGCCCCGGGTCTCGGCCCTGGACAATCCGGTGGGCTACCTCTACCGGGTGGCCCAGAGCAAGGCTCGGACCCCGAAGCAGCCGCTGCTGACCCCGCCACCCACAAGGGTCGATCCCGAACCCGACTTCGAACTGCGCGAGGCCCTGCTGGTCCTGCCGGTACGCCAACGTTCAGCCGTCTGGTTGGTGCATGGCTGCCGCTGGAGCTACGCCGAGGTCGCTGACGCGCTCGGGATCACGGTCTCGACCGTCGGCTCCCATGTCGCTCGCGGCCTGCAGGCCCTCCGGGCTCGACTCGACCCTCCCTCCAGTACGCCAAACCCGACCAAGGGAGCGATCCATGACTGATCTTACCGACCACAACGATCTGGCCCTGAGGATCTGGGCCCTGGCCGAAGCCGACTTCGCCCGTACTGCCGCCGTGCCTGTCACCGCCACCACCGGGGTCGGTGGCGCCGAACCGGTGTTTCCGGACCTGATGGTGGAGTTCGTCCCGCCGCCACGGCCCCGCCGACGTTTGGCCGCCCCCGTCCTGGCTGGTGCCCTGGGTCTTGCGGCCTTGGTCCCACTGGCGCTGGTGGTTGCCTCCCGGGGCCCGGAGGCGGTCGTCGTCGAGACCGCCCAGGCCCCGGGGGTCCACTTTCCCGTTGCCGCATTTACGCCACCGGATCTGGGGCCGTCCGACGCCGCCTTCCAAGGGGCAATCGTGCTCGATCAGGCCAAAACGCTCCGGACATTCGGCCGGTTCGACGGTGAGCGATTGGTGGATCTTGTCAACGTGGCCGTGCTCAGCTCCGAACCTCGAATCGGTCGTTTCGGTCTGCTGGTCCCTGTTGAGTTGGCCGATGGGTCGGTGGTCGATGCGGTGCGAGACGATGCGCCTGGAGACCCAGGATTGCTGATAGCCGGCTACCAACGCGACGGCGTGTGGCTCGAGGTGGTGGTCCCCGGCGGCGATGAGGCCCTGATCGCCGCCGTCGACCGGGCCCTCACCATCAACTCGAACACCGAGATCGCCATCGACCGCACCGTACTTCCCCCGGGTCTGGATCTAGTCGAACAGATCGAGATCAGAGAGGCAGGGTCAACCCTGGAGTCCCTGGCTGTTGTTTGGTACGACGACTTCGGCCCTGTCAACCTGGGGCCGGAGTATCCGACGCCGCAGGTGTTGTCGATCACCACCTACCCCCGGGCAGTCGCTCCTGATGATCAGCTGGGAACAGCGGCCTGGCTCGTGTCGGACGGCGGACCCGGGTTGACCCCGGTGGCGGTCGGCCCCCATCAGGGTTGGCAATCGGACAAAACCGGGGCCCTGAGTTGGTACGACGGCACAAATGTGGTGACGGTCAGCGGGTCGCTGTCGGCCGAGCAGTTGACCCGGGTGGCGGAGAGCGTGGTCCTGGTTGACGAGGCCCAGTTCCGGGAAGCCTTGCCCCAGACCCCGATTACCCCATTGACCAGCTCCGACACCATCGTCGACCATCTGGTCATGCCTCACGATCCAGAGCCGTAACCACTGCGCCGCTTCGCCTAGGCCCCGGCAGAAGCCCCGTGCCTGGTGGTCAGCGGATGCCGCTTCGCCCCCGGCCAGGCCCGGCAACGCCTACAGGCACTCCGAATCGCCGGTGGCCACCAGGTAGGGCCCGGTCTCGCCGAAGTCGACGAAGTGGTCGTCGTGGTCGAAATGGTCGAGGGAGCGAAGATCCTCGGCCACTGCCTCGGCCCCACCGACCCGTTGCAGCCAGGAGGCGAAGGTTTCGCCGCCGTGGCGTTCGGCCACGTAGCGTTGCACGACCAGGACCACGGCCTGGGGCGAGCTCTTGGCCGGGAGGCGCAGGGCCTTGGCCCCGAAGTGGATCTGTTCGTCGCCGACGTGACCTCCCAGCAGCAGCTGATAGCCGGGAGCGGAGCGGTCATCCACCCGTCGTTCGACCCCGAAGAACCCAATGTCGGCCACATGGTGATGCCCGCAGCTGTTCATGCAGCCAGAGATGTTGATCCGCAGCCCCGGCACCTCGGCCAGGCCTGCGTCCTCCAGGGCCTCGGTGATGGCGTCGGCCAGACCCCGGGATTGGGTCACGGCCAGGTTGCAGGTGTCGGCACCGGGGCACGACACCACGTCTCGCAGTAGTTCGGCCCCGGCGGTGGCCATGCCGATCAGTCCCAGACGGCGGTGGAGCTCGGGCAGTTGTTCGTTGCTGAGACCCCGATAGATCAGATTCTGGCGGTTGGACAGGCGGACGTCGGCCTCCAGGTCCCGTTGCAGGGTGGCCAGGCCGTGGAACTGGGCGGCGGTGATATCGCCCAGCGGTGCGTGGGCGTAGGCCGAGACGGTTCCGTTGTTAACGCCGCGTACCACGTTGGCCTGCTCCCAGCGCGGGTACTCGCTCGTACCTTCGACGGGGCGTGAAAGGTTGATGGCGACGGGAACGGCCGAGACGCCGTGGCCGATGGGAGTCGGCTCGACATCGGCGGCCAGACCCGCCGGACTGTCACCCGCGGTCAGCACGGCCTCGGGGATGCCGCCGGGCCAGGTGGTGGAGGCGATGAGGCTGTGGCGGACCTTGAACACCCGCCGCCGTAGCTCGTCGATGCCGAGCGAGTCGACCAGCCACTTCATCCGGGCCCGCAGCTTGTTGTCGCGGTTGCCTGCCTGGTCGAACACCCGCAGGATCGACTCGATCGTCGGCAGCAGCTCGTGGCGGGTGGTGAAGTCCTCCAGGCTGAGCGCGGCGTGGGGGTTGGCCCCCAGGCCACCGGCCACGTAGATCCGGAACCCGGCCTCGGTGCGGCCGGTGGCGTCGACCCGGCTGGTGGCGATTACGCCGACGTCGTTGAACATGGCCTGGCCGCAGTCGGTGCCGCAACCGGAGAAGTTGATCTTGAACTTGCGGGGCAGCCGCTGGGCGATGGGGTTGCGCACGAAGTGGTCATAGGCCGCCTCGGCCCAGGGCGAGATGTCGAGCACCTCAAAGGGGCAGGCCCCGGCCAGGTGGCAGCCCTGAACGTTGCGCACCGTGTCACCGCACGCCTCCCGGGTGGTGAGCCCCACCGAGGCCAACAGCCGCATCACGTCACCAACCTCGGTGAGCTGCACGTAGTGCATCTGCAGGTTCTGACGGGTGGTGATGTGGGCCCAGCCACGCGAGTAGTGCTCACTGAGGTAGCCGATCATGTCGAGCTGGTCCGGCGTCATCGACCCGTACGGCACCTTGATCCTGACCATCTGGTTCAGCCCACCCTGGCGCTGACCGTAGATGCCGTTGGTCAGGCGGTAGGTCTTGAACACGTCCTCTTCGATGTCACCCGCCAGGTAGCGGCCGACCAGTTCGTCCCACTTGATGATGTCGGACAGGAACGGTTCGTCGATCTTGTTGTTGCCCGGGATGGCAAGAGGCCGGACGGTTGGCTGCTCGACGATGGTCACAGAAGGTCTCCGGTCAGGGTGGGGGAGTGGTGGTGGGAAGCGGAGCGGCTGCTCCATTGGGGCAGCCCCTCGAAGCCGGCGACCTTGCCGATGACGATGGTGGCGGGCGACGCGATGTCGGCCTGGTGTAGTTCGGCCAGCGTGGTGTGCAGCACGCTTTGGTCAGCGGTCGTTGCCGAGCCGACAACGGCCACCGGTTCCCGCGGGGAGCGGCCCGCCTCGATGAGGGCGGCGGCGATGCGGGGTGCGGCCCTGGCTCCCATCAACACGACGATGGTGTGGTCGAGCTGGCCCAATGTGAGCCAATCGACCTCGGCCGATTGCTCGGCCGTCGAGGCGGTGACAACGGTGAACCCGGTGGCAAGGCGCCGATGGGTGAGGGGCACCCCAGCCGCCGCCGGGGCGGCCAGGGCACTGGAGATGCCGGGGACTACCTCGACCCGGTGGCCGGCGTTCATCAGGGCGAAGGCCTCTTCGCTGCCCCGTCCAAAGACGTAGGGGTCACCGCCTTTGAGTCTGACGACGGTGTCGTGGCGCTTGGCCAGTGAGATCAGCTGGCCGTTGATGTCGCCCTGGGTCCAGTGGGAGCCGCCGGGGGTTTTGCCGACATCGACGATCTCTGCCGTCGGCGACACCAGGTCGAGCACGCCTCGGCCGACGAGGCGGTCATGCACCACGGCATCGGCCCGTTCCAGCAGTCGGGCCGTCCGCAGGGTGAGAAGGTCGGGGTCGCCGGGTCCGGCGCCCACAAGGTGAACGGTCATGTTAGGAGGCCTTCTGATCGAGGTGTTCCGGAGCGAGAGCCAGCTCTCGACTCGGAGTTTGAGTCGGAGTCACCGGTGGAGCCGTTGGTGTCGTGGGTGGGGAGGCCAAGGGCGTGTCGCAGCCGCTCGGTGGCCACAGCGATGTTGTTGTCGCGCACCAGTTCGAGCAGGTCGTCATCGAGAGCCGTTCGCCAACCGGGGTGCTCGCTGCTGCCGGTGCGGGCCCGCAGTTCGGTCCGGGTGCCCGCCAGCAAGGTCAACAGGTCCTCCATGCCGTTGTCGAGGTCGGTCTGGAAGCGACCTCGTAGCCACGAGGCCAGGGCCGGGCTGCGTCCCTCGGTGCCGACGGTGACGCTGATGGTCGAGCGCCGAGCAACCGCCGGGAGAATGAACGAGCAGTTCTCGGTGTCGTCGGCGGAGTTGATGAACACCCCAGCCCGCTCGCCGTCGGCGAAGACCTGGCTGTCGACTGATGCGTCTCCAGTGGTCGTGACGCCCA
>Ga0316187_10004350_pt1 | contig 12258 bp, 10 predicted proteins | sample CroRivburrow1_MG_FD_204927 | JGI IMG/M metagenome (GOLD analysis project Ga0316187, IMG submission 204927) | Coastal sediment microbial communities from Maine, United States - Cross River worm burrow 1 | ecosystem: Environmental > Aquatic > Marine > Coastal > Sediment | place: USA: Maine...
ATGGGTGCTTACGGCAAAAGCAGACATTCACCGAGTAGGGCGCCGAGAGCTAGGCAGCTATTAGTCAGACGTGTATTACGGCGAGTGCCTGAGGGGCCCTTGTTTGTTTTGAATTGAGCAATGTTTGAACCTGTGAAAACAATACTTCCCCCGCTGCGGCGCGCGCTGCTCGGTCCGCCGTACCGGTCAGCTACTGAACGGAGTCCGGTGCCGCAATTAGTGAATTCTCGGCAATGTCCCGGACGAATTTGAGTATCTGCTTCGAGGTATATAATCGCGCGGTTTCAAGTTGCCCGTCATTGGTTGTGCCAATTTTGTTTCCCGCAGAGTCAAAAAATATGGCGACCGGGATTCCGCGAGCCAGGTCGACACCAAGCTCTTCCGCAAGGTCCCTGTTCTTGTTGAACTTGCCGACGTCGACATTGGCGAAATGAAATATACCGTCGGCGTACGCCATGACGTCATCAGTTTTCAGATGGTGATAAAGCGTGCGGCAGTCCGTGCACCAGTTGGCGCCAAATGTGATCATCAGGAAGTTGCCTGCTTGCAGTGCTTGATCACGGGCGTCAGCCACTATGGCGTGTGCGTCGGCGAATTCATCATAGGGCAAGTCGTTAGGGTCGAACACCGTATCCTGTCCCTGGTAATTGAACAGGTCGTCGGTTAGCTCGTAATTCTCTTTCTGAAGGTCTGCGACGAGCTGCGCCTGCCTATCGAGTTCGTGTTGGCTGACAACAGCCAGACCACTCAGTCGCAGTACGACGAGGACGATTACTCCGCCGGCAAGAATTCCACCAACAAAATGCATCGCGGGACGGTACTTCAAGAAAGAGGTCAAAAATCGGCTCCTGATGGGAGGTACGCTTGACGATGCGTCCATACTACAGAATTCTGCTAAACGACGACCTTTTGCGAGAAATCAATAACTTACAGGCCCCTTGATTGCGTTCGGCTTTGCCGTGTGCTACCAAGACTCGATACGTCACAAAAGCGCATAGGGAGAACACGTCATGAAAATTCGCACCGTACTTCTCATAGCACTGGCCGCTACACTGATTGGTGGCAATGCCTACGCGTGTGGCGACAGCTTGTATCGTGTCGGCAAGGGGGTTTCTTACCGGGTTTACACAGCACCGTTGCCGGGCAGCGTGCTGGTCTACGGTGAAGGTGAAGGTGCAGAGCAGCTGGCACAGGAGCTCGCCCGCTCCGGCCACGGGGTACGCCTTGTAAGCAATAACGAAGAACTTCAAGCCGAGCTTGGTACCGGTGCTTATGACGTTGTCATCGCAGCCTACAGTGATCATTCGGCCATCGAGTCAACCGCATTGGAAGCGGGCGCGACGACATTTCTTCCCGTAGCCTTGGATTCTGATGAAGAAGCGCAAGCACGTCAGGATTACGAGCGCGTGATGTTGGCGGAGAAGGACAATATCAAGCATTACCTGAAAGCCATCCATCAAACGTTGAAACAAAGAGGCTGACGACGTTCTAGCTCGTTGGGACTTCTGAAGGAGGCACTTTGAAAAGACCTCCAGTCCATTGGCGCTTATTGCTCTTGACTGGCCTGTGCGTCATTGCGCTTACGGATGTGGCACATAGCCAGGAACAGACGCGCGGGGATGCCAGCATACGAGCCGAGTATCAGTACATACGAACCGGCACTTTTTTTTCCCTGGACCAGCAGTTCGATTACTGGTCGACCGATACACAGGCCATTTTACTTTCCGGCGACTATGCGATCAATGACCGCTGGACTGTATTTGCTGCACTTCCGTATGTGCGTAAACGATTCAACTCCGAGGTGGCGTGGGGGGGTGATCCACACAATCCTAACGACCCGTATTGGGTCGATTTTGTACCGCCAGACAAGCGCTTCTGGGACGATGGCGACTACCATAACGCCCTGCAGGATTTTTCCATTGGCGTTTCCTATCGCGTTGCGAAAGGACCGTGGACGTTGCACCCGTACATCAGCTACGGCGTACCGGCGTCTGACTACCCGTTCTTTGCCAAAGCGGCCATTGGGCTAAATCTCTGGACCGTCCCGGTCGGTACGACGTTCAGTTACGTGCCCTATTTTTCCGACTGGCACTTCGACGGCAACGTGGCCTACGTCTTTTCGGAAAAACCCCTGGGGACTAACGTCGACTACTGGCTGGTGCATCTGTCAGCGGGCTACTGGTTCAAGGCCAACCTGTCGGTCAATGCGTTTCTTAGCCTGAAATATGTCCGGGATGGAATCCCCCTGCTTTCCCCGGACTTTATTAATGATGATGCCGACTTTCCGCCCGTTTACCCGGACGACTTCGACACCGAGGAGTGGTGGCAGCATGATCGCCTGATCGGGAACCGCAATCTCAACTTCGGCCTCAGTATCGATTACTTCTTCAGTCCGGAGTGGAAGGTGTCAGGTAGCGGCTATCAGAGTATCTGGACCGAGGAGTCGAATGAGGTCGACTTCGCTTTTACGCTGGGAATTACGCGCTTTTTCGGCAGCGACTGACTATAGGCTGACGCCGTACTGCGCCAGCGTCGCCGGTAGCCTGGCACGCAGCATTTCACGAAGTTCGTCGTAGTGCCGGACCGTCGTCTGGTAATCCGGATCGTCGGCAATTCGTTTGAAGCACTGCTCGTCCTTTAACATCGGCTCCCACGCGAGATGCCGGCCCTTTTGCGCACGTTTGAGGTGGCGGCGAACCTCGTCGTCGTTGCCAAGAATCGCATTTGAGCACGCCACCCCGAGCGCCACCCACCAGTCGGTGGTCTCTGCCTGGTAATACCTGGTTAAATGCCACTCTGCGAGCTCCCGGGCCTGCTCGAATTCACCACTCGCGTATGCCGCGTTGATCAGGGCCTGGTAGCCATCAAACTCTTCTGTGCTGCGTCTGGCGTTCGCAAAGGAATCGAGCAAGCCTGACGTACTGATCATGCGGATGGCGGCCTCATGATTCCCGACCGCGTTGTAGGCCATCGCCAGGTAGACTCGTAACTGTATATCTTCCGGATAATCGATCATCAGGAGTTCCCCCTGGTCGATCATTTCATCGTAACGGCGCATTTTGAACAATGGGCCGACACCAATGTCGGGCAGCACGGCGACGGCTGTCTCGTGATCCCCGATGTCGGTGTAGTACTCGGCAAGTTTTTGTACGTGAAGCGTGTTGTCTGGCTCTGCGTCGCGCGCCTTGATCGTCCAGGCGATCGAGTGGTCAACGTCGCCCAGAATGCTGAGTACATCAGCAATCGCGACGTAGGCTGCTGCACCGTCGAACAGTACCGCCATTTGTTCGACAATTTCGCGAGCCTCGTCGAACCGGTCATTGAGCGCCAGGAATCTACCGAGCGCCGCATAGCGGACCACGTTTAGCCGATCCAGCTTGAGCGCACGCTCGTACAGATCCGCCACGCCATCCGTGCCCACGTTAAACCAGTACCAGAACGCATAGTCAGCGAGTGCGTCCGGCAAGTTCGGGTTTAGCCTGACAGCCTGCTCGAGAGACTCCCCCATGCGCTCGCGACCAGTGGCGAACAGATACTTGCCGTAGGCGTTATGCGCTTCGGCTAGCCCCGGATCCAGATCCAGCGCTCTGTTGGCAGACACGCCCGCCGCATCGATGTCGCCGAGGAACATTTGGGCGACCGCCAGTCGACTATAGGCGAGGGCGGATTCGGGGTCGGCCTTCGTGGCATCACGGTAGAGCTCCACGGCGCGTTGCAGCAATTCCGGGTCGACATCCTCGCGTTCACGGACCTGCTGCTCGTAATGTCGTGCCAAAATCATCAATTCATTGGCCGTCGCGTTTTGCGTCGCGGGTTCCACCGGGACCTGGTCGGAATCGGGCATGACTTGTCGGACCACGGCCTCGGCGATCTCCTGCTGCACATTAAGTAGCTCTCTCGGGCCGCGTTGGAAGGTGTCGTTCCAGACCGCCAAACCACTTGCGCCATCGATAAGTTGCACAGATACACGCAGAATATTGCCCTGTCGCCGCATGCTGCCTTCGAGCAATGTTGCGACGCCAAGCTGTTGCGCCATGGTCTTGGCGTCGGCGCTTATTTGCACGGCAGCGATTGAGGACGATCGGGCGGCAATTCGCAGCCCCTCGACCCGGCCAAGCTGGTCTCGCAATTCATCGCTAAGTCCTGAACCCAGGTAACTGTCGTCGGGGTTTGGTCCGGAATAGTCGAACGGGAGAACGGCGACGCTTTGCGGCGCGATATCGGCGACGAATTCCTCTTTACTGTTTGCAACTATCTCCGGCTTGATGAGGAAGAACAGTCCCGCGGTACCCGCGACGAGAAGTACCATCGATAAAACAATGCTGGTCGTGCCCCGGCGGCTCGACACGGTGGTGCGCTGAACGCCGGCTGCCGTGAGATCAAAAGTCCACGAAAGGAACATCGCGACAGGAAAGCCAACAACAAAGAAAATGACGGCGAGCGTGGAAACCCATTGCGCCAGGAACAGTTGCTCGACAATTGTGACGACTATTTCGGTCATGCCCCAGGCAACGGCGCCATAGATGGCGGCCGCCTGCACAACCTTGCGCTTTCGAAGTTCAGCAAAAAAGGACTGCTCGGGCATGAATGGCGTCCTGGTTACCGTTAAGTGCTTGATTCTACCCTAAGCGCCCGGGCGTTGAGACCAATGACCGTGAGACTGCAATCGATGAGGCACAGAAGTTCGCTGCATCGAGTCGGAGCGTAGCGCGGTCAGTCCCGAGATGGCTCTGCGCTTGTCCAAGGCGCTGGGCCGATCTCCTGAGAGTTGGCTGGCTATGCAGGATAACTATGATCTCTGGCAGGCCAGAAAGTCTGCAAATCTTTCGCAGGTTCGGAAGATCCCGTTTGAAGCGATGGCATAGCTTCGGACTGGTAGCGAATGGGTATGAAGGCGGGTGATCAGCACGCAGTAATCTACGTCAGCCGGATCGGCAACGTTATATTTTGGCCCGAAACCGCCAGAGGGATTAGAAACCAACTGGGTTCAAACGATGCCAGGGCAAGGCTACAACGTTTTATTGCGACTTTACGGTCCTTTGGAACCTTGGTTCGATCGGTCGTGGAAGCCAGGCGACTTTGAACCTATGTAGTGAGCGCTTTTGGCCGTAAGCAGACGGTCGAGTGTTAAACTGCTGAGAGACTGCTACTGACCCATAGCAGCCCTTCGAATTACAGCGCCGTCCAATAAAAGCGCCGTCCAATAAAGGAGAAGATTCGACGTGAGCAAAGAGAAACCCCAAATCGCGTGCCTTCCGAACGGGCCGTATTACTTGCTTAACGATCTCACACCACGAGTAATCCCAAATATTCAAAAATCTGAAGGCAGTCCCTGTACTACGATCACCGGTGTAGCGTTATGCCGCTGTGGTGGTTCACAAAACAAACCATTTTGTGATGGCACACATGGTAAGAACGGATTCACTGATAAAAAAACGACGGACGGCGTACTCAACAAACGAAGTAATTACGTCGCAAAACAGATTACGATTCACGACAACCGTGGAATTTGTGCCCATGCCGGTTATTGCACGGACAAACTGAGTTCAGTATTCAAATTGGATGAAGAGCCTTGGATTGATCCTGACGGTGCAACGGTCCAGGATATTATCCGTACAATTAGCAAATGTCCTTCGGGGGCTCTTAGTTACACTGTCGATAATATTGAACATAGAGATCAAGATCGAAAACCGACGGTCACGGTCACAAAGGATGGCCCATATGCGATAACCGGTGGCATTACGCTTGTTGATCAGCCGCTAGGTGAAGGGGCTTCAACGGAACACTATACGCTTTGCCGCTGTGGGGGCTCCAAGAATAAGCCGTTCTGCGATGGAACTCATTGGCATATTGGATTCAAGGATGAAAAGAATTGAAGGTCGTTTTCAACGCCTTCGGATAGCGCGGGATAAATATCGCGTCGCGTTCCGCCTAGCGACCACTAAAAGCCCGAAAACAGCCCCTAGACCGGTTGTCTTGTTCCCGCGCTTCCAACGCGGAACCGGCTTTTTTCATATTCGCTACCGGACCAGACCTTCGAGGGGTGGCCGCTATTCCGGATCCCGCGAGCGCCTGATCGCACTTTCTAACCATTTCTCGTATAGTTCGCTTCACAATCAATCCGAATTCCTCGCCGATCAGCTCAATTAGATGTCCCAATTTTCCGTTTGGATGTGCTGTTGACAGGGCAGGAAACGCCCCCCAGTTCCAACTTGCATTCCGGAAAAATAATGAGAAAAGCACTCCGCACTATTTCGACAGTTTGTTTCTTTTTTGTCTTCGTGTCCGGCTGCACTGAGCCGCCGGTTCCTGACGCAACCGTTGCGGGAGACATGGCACCGATGCCTGCGGTCAGCGCCGGTGGCATCGATCGTTCGGTGTTGCCAATTCAACCGCCGGTTATGGCACCAATTACGGAGATGGATGCGCGCAATGCGACCAAACCGCCGATATTCGAGATTAAGCCGCCGGAGGGTGCGCCGAACGTTGTAATCGTGCTGATCGACGATATCGGCTTTGGTGCGACGACACCTTTCGGAGGAGCTATCGAAACGCCCACCTTCGAGCGATTAGCGAATGAGGGGCTGCGTTTTAATACATTTCATACCACAGCATTGTGTTCACCGACACGAGCATCTTTGCTCTCTGGTCGAAATCATCATCAAGTTAATGTGGGTTCCGTAATGGAAGTGGCAACAGGCTTCCCCGGTAATCAGGGCAACCGACCTAATGACGCCAAATATGTAGCTGAGACACTGCGCCAGAATGGCTACAGTACCGCTGCATTCGGCAAGTGGCATGAAACTCCTGCATGGGAAGTTTCAGTATCCGGCCCTTATTTTAACTGGCCAACCAACTCAGGCTTTGACAAATTTTACGGGTTTATCGGTGGCGAAACCAACATGTGGGATCCGGTTATATTTGACGGTGTAACCAAGGTGAGTAAAAAGGATGACCCTGATTATCACTTTACGGTCGACATGACTGATAACGCGATAAGCTGGGTCAAATTCCAGCAGGCGATGACGCCTAACAAACCATTCTTTATTTACTACGCGACCGGAGCCACCCATGCTCCACATCACGCGCCGAAAGAGTGGATCGAAAAGTACGACGGGAAATTTGATAAGGGATGGGAGGCATACCGCGAAGAGGCTTTCGCTCGTCAGAAAGCGATGGGGATCATTCCCGAAAACACCAAACTTGCGCCGATGCCCGAAGACATCATGGAGTGGGAGGCATTGAGCGATCAGGAGCGTGAGCTTTATGCGCTGCAGATGGAAGCTTTCGCCGGATTTGCTGGCCATACGGACAATGAGGTTGGAAGATTGGTCGATGCAATTGACGAAATCGGTGCGCTTGATAACACACTGTTTATCTACATCATGGGCGACAATGGCTCCAGCGGCGAGGGCGGTTTAACAGGTACCTATAATGAGCTAATTCACCTCAACGGTATTTTTGACGCCGAGACCACAGAAAGCATGTTGGCGAGGGCGGATGATTGGGGTGGTCCAGATTCGTTTCCACACTTTTCCTCAGCATGGGCAGTAGCAACCGATGCACCATTTACCTGGACCAAGCAAATGGCATCCGATTTTGGCGGTACGCGAAACGGTATGGTGATGCACTGGCCCAAAGGAATACAAGCTAAGGGTGAAATTCGCAGCCAGTTCCATCATGTCAACGATATTGCAGCGACAATTCTGGAAGCGACCAATTTGCCGCACCCCAAATCAGTTAACGGTGTAATACAGAAGCCCTTAACCGGCGTTAGCATGTTGTACGCGGCCAATGACGCAAATGCGAAAGGTCGGCATACCACGCAATATTTTGAGATGTTTGGCAATCGCGCTATTTACCATGAAGGATGGATGGCGCGAGTCGTGCATCGAGTGCCGTGGGGTACCGAACCAATAAATGCTTTGCAGGATGATGTTTGGGATCTCTACAACGTGGCCGAAGATTTTAGTCTGTCGAACAACCTGGCCAGTCAGAACCCAGAAAAACTGAAGGAACTGCAGGAGTTATTTGACAAAGAGGCGATTGCGAATAGTGTGTTTCCATTGGATGACCGTACTTTTGAGCGCTTTAACGCAGCAATCGCAGGACGGCCTGATTTGATGGGTGACAGGAAGAGTTTGACTCTGGCACATGGCATGGTCGGCATTCTGGAAAATACTTTTATCAATGAGAAGAACAAATCCAAAACGATTACTGCAAATGTCGAGCTGAACGGTAACGACAAAGGCGTCATTCTCACCCAGGGCGGCAAGTTTGGTGGTTGGGCGTTGTATATGGACGATGGCAAGCCAGCCTACACCTACAACTGGTTTGGACTGGACCGCTATACGATTGCGTCCCCTCAGGCCATCGATACGCCGAATGCAGAGATCAAACTGCAGTTTGATTACGATGGCGGTGGTACCGGCAAAGGTGGCTTGGCTACCCTTTTTGTTGACGGCGAAAAGGTCGCTGAGGGCAGGGTTGAGAAGACGCAGCCGGCGGTTTATTCGGCCGATGAAACCGCGGATGTCGGCGTGGATGAGGCAACTCAAGTAGCCGATTTGGTTTTCGAGAATGTCCACGACTCTGAATTCACCGGGTTCGTGACGAATGTGACCATCGCAATTCCCGAAAGCGAGGATTAGAAGAAGCTGGGCTATGGCAGAAAAACACTCGTACCCTGCGTGAATCAATTCGGGGTAATGCTGCGCAAACCTATGGCCCTAAAGTCGATCTGAAGGGCGGCGGAGTGGTTGCTGCTGGGTCGTGCTACTTACGATGTACGCGCTGAGGGACTGTCGGAACAGCACCATTCACGGCCCCGCTACCAAAAATTAAGAGCCTGGTCTTGTACCGGGCTTTTTTGTGCCCGGCATTTCGGCATCGAAGTTTCAATGGCCGAAAACTGCGACTGAACGCCCGCTATATGCCCGGAAGCGGCGATTGGAGTAATATTGCAGTGAATGAGCGCTTTTGACCCAAAGCGGACGCTTATAATATATCGCCCAATTGAAGTGATATTCTGTTATTTCGCGGACTAGATACTAATTAGGTGGCGCCCGGAGACGTGCAGTGCTGATAACAAATCGCAAAGAGGCAGACGATGTGTTAGCCCTAGTGCACGCTGTCGCGCCTTCGGGCAGGTCGGGTATTGAACCGGGTACTCTGGCCCATCGTGTTTTTATCGAGTCAAACCGCGTCGAGAAATTGTTGCGGAGGCATGCCGACTACTTTGTGAGAGTGGGTGATGCGCGAAAATTTGCCCTGAATCGCTTCGGCGAATTTAATGGCTCTGTGAAGCGTATCATTGCCGATGTGGAACAGTCGTACAAACGAAGCGAAAGGAACAGGAGTGTAAGCCTCGTTCTTATGATTTCGGTAATGGTAGTACTTTCAGGCGTTATCGCTTTGCAGTTGTAAGATTGGTCAGGCTACCTGTTGCCACCTAACAAGTAGCTGCACTTGCCCCCGAGTCGTATTCGTCACGGTTCTTGCAACATCCGCTTCTGGCCGTAAGCAGTCGCTGGGCCGGTGATACACTCAGCGGCTGGTATCGACCTAAAGTGGACATCGCGTGCCGAACAAAATATGACGAAGTTGGCGGGAACGTAGGCGAATGGACCAAGAAGAAAAACAACGAAGCTACGACATAGCGGAAGTTCTCTTGTCGGAACAGGATTTCGCTGCTGCCATCTACGGCATCGTAGTCGCAAGATGGAATTTTTCGTACGGTTTCGCGGCGATAGGCATTGGGATTGCAGTTGGATTGCCAATGCAATATCTCGGACGCGGAATCGAGATGAAATTCGCTCTGGCGGCGTCGGTATACACGATTGCAGGCTGCGTCCTCGGTAACGTATTCAGGGTCGTATCACCACTTGACGTTTTCCGGAGTAATGATTTTTTGCAAATCGCTGGACGGTGGGTTTCCTACGTTTCGCTCGTCGATCTGGTTTTCTGGTTTGTTGCGGTTTGGTGTTCAGTCTTTCTCGTAAAGAGGCCGCTGTCTCGTTCAGAAAGATTAGCCATCGGTATGTACGAATTGAAGGATTGAATCCGTAACGAATCACTTGCAGCGTTATTGACCGTCCGCTTTTGGCTGCGGTTTCAACCGGTCAATTGGCGGCAGATCGACTACTTCGTCGAAATCACTGGCGGCGATTCGCACGGGTCGTGACGTGAATCACGCGGCTAGCGAAAGATTTTGTGTATGTTTTCGGTGGGCAGGGCCATGGCTCCCGCTATGCAATTTGTTTTTGAATTTATATTCCACGTAGTTGTCGATATCCTTGCTTATCAAACGGGCAAGGTATTCGCGCGAATTCTATTGCCGCACTTGAAAATCGAACCACTGGATCGACAGAAGATCTCTCCGACGGGATTTTCACGCCGGAGTTCCACGTACCGTAGAGGCAAGCGGAGATACTTATATGCGGAGTCTATTCAAGCACTCGGAATCGCGGTCTGGATAGTCGCAGTCGTGATCTGGTTTGCACTGTCAAATATTTGAAACGACTACGTAGTTAAACCTCGACCTGAATATAGCGCAGACGCACGACATGGTTGAGTGTTTGCTTATGGCCGAAACCAGCCACTCAAGTGATAAACTGCTGAGAGGCTGCTAATGACCCAAAGCAGCCAGTCGAGCCACACCTCATTATGCACGGTGAACGCCATGTCGCTAACTTCGAGAACGGCCATACGCAACATGGCGCTGGCATGCCTAGTGATCGCCTCAGGAAGTCACGCGGAATCCTCTGCACCGACTATTATTACATTCGTTCCCGATGACGTGTTGCCGGAAGTGGTTCTCAGTGATTTGCTTTCCGCAAGGCGCGTTGCCGATTACCGAATTGTAACGGTTGACTCGGACGGGCTGCGACAGTTGATCCGTGATGCATCACCTTCACCCACAGGGTCCGTCTGGCTTGAAATATCGTTACCGTTGGTTAATCAATCACTCATTTCAATTGAGCTTACGTCTGGCGAAGAATCCTACGATGGATGGCAATCAGGCATCGCCTCCTTCTTCGGCAAAGTCGCGGGAAATGAGATGTCGTCAGTCCAATGTGTGATTGCACCAGATGGTTCGGTGAGTCTTGTTATTCGCGCCGCTGGTAAAAGGTACAAATTGGATAAGACGTCGTTGTTGCCGTATCACATCTATTGGGAAGACGAGGGCAGCAGCCGAAGGATTGACTGAGAGGCTGCTTGTGGCCGTAAGCGGTCACTGGTTTCGCACTAATTCACCTGGATTGTATGACCGCTCTTACCCGAAAGCGGTCATTGCGCCACACCTTTACCCGCGTATTCAGCGAAGGCATAAAACGACCAAATTCTGCCCCGCTACCAGGAAAACAGGCCGGTCCCATTTTTGGGACCGGCTTTTTTCTTACCTCGCATCCCGAAGCAATGTACGCTTTGCCCCAAGAACCCGTCATTAGGCTAACATCGAGCTGAACACCCGCTAATGACGCAAAGGAATCACCGCCGGGCAGCGCCATGTTGATGAATTCGATCGAATACTGGGCGATGAACAATCCGCTACGCGGATTCGTTCAACGCCAGTACGAAGCCCCTCGTTTGAAGCGCCTTTCAAAAGGGACGGCGAACAATATCCTCGAGATTGGCTGTGGTCAGGGGGCGGGCGCCAGGATCATCTACGATCTGTTCAGTCCCCAACAATACGTCGGCATCGATCTGGACCCGAGGATGATACGCAGGGCCCAAAAAAAAGTGCGCGCGCTGCCAAACGCCACGTTCTTGGAAGGCGACGTCACAAGCCTTGAGTATCCGAACGCGACTTTCGATCTCGTCATTGATTTCGGGATCGTTCACCACGTGCCCAATTGGAGGGAAGCGTTAGCGGAAGTGCACAGAACCTTGAAAATTCATGGTGAGTTTCTGTTTGAGGACCTGCCTCTCGAGACTTGGGAACGAGGGATCGGAATTCCTTTTAAGAGAATAGCGGATCACCCCTACGACCAAATGTTCAGAAAGCAGGAGTTTGTTGACGAACTGAAGGCGCTCGGTTTCGCTGTCGAAACGCACGAGGCCAGCCCGTTCAGTTTCTATCATTTTTGGGGTCGAGCCGAAAAAGTATCGTGAGCCGGTTTTGGTGGTTTTAGGCGCACGCCTACGGGGACTGTCGGAACAGTGCAAATCAAGCCTCCGCTACCAAAAATTAAGAGCCTGGTCTTGTACCGGGCTTTTTTGTGCCTGGCATTTCAGCATTCGACGTCCGCTTTGCCC
>Ga0316187_10004351_pt1 | contig 12257 bp, 16 predicted proteins | sample CroRivburrow1_MG_FD_204927 | JGI IMG/M metagenome (GOLD analysis project Ga0316187, IMG submission 204927) | Coastal sediment microbial communities from Maine, United States - Cross River worm burrow 1 | ecosystem: Environmental > Aquatic > Marine > Coastal > Sediment | place: USA: Maine...
CCGGGCCCCCTGACGAGCCCGAGGGGGACGCTATCACCATGGACGACGCAGAGGTTCGGGCCGACGCCGGCGTTCGCATGGATACGGCAACCACGATTGAGGATTTGGAAGCCGTCTATAATGAGGTGCGTGAGCATCCAGCTTTCGAATTCCCGACTGACCGCCAAAACCTCACCGATCTTTATGAGGATTTGAAGGCCGAACTTGAGGCGAAGGCATGATGGCGGCCAAAACCGAACCGGCCTTGGTGTGCCCGCGCTGCGGGATGCCGGTCGACCCCCGAAAGGGCGGGTTTCATACGATTGGTGAGGGTGTGACTTACCATCGTGATTGCTACAGAAAAGCCGCCATGTTCGGCGAACTCAATAATGGTGGGCGCAAATGAGCGATCAAGTTCGCTGCGTCTGGAAGGACGGCGCCTTTCACCCCAAGCCCGAACAGGCGCACCGGGCCGGGCAGATATTTCGCGAAGGCCAAGACTATTTCTTGACCGTCAGCGTTGCGCACCGGGCCAAGGCGCGGAACATGTATCACGCTCGAATCCGTGAGCTTTGGCATTCGCTCAGTGAGGACGATGAAAAGAAATTCCCGTCGCCGAGTGCGCTGCGCCAGTTCGCCTTGATCTCCACCGGCTGGTGGACTCTTGAAGAAGTGAGGATGCCGAGCCCCGAGGCCGCCGAGCGCTTCGCCGCCTATGTCCAAGGGCTCGGGCAGCTCAAGGCGACCGAAATAGATGGGAACATGGTTCGCGTTTTTACCGCCCGGTCACAGTCTGGGCCGGGAATGCCAGATGATGACGACTGGAAACGGTCAATTGATGACGTGATCGCATTCCTTGAGGAACGGTTGGGGGTGACCAATGGACGTATTTGACAAAATCGTGTTGGCGTTATTTGCCATTACAATGGCTTTGGTGGTTTGGGCGGTGTTCCGGTTCGGATCAGAGGTTGGCGCATATGTCCTCCAAAGCGCGTGCTGAATTCGACAACAAAACGAAGATTGCCGCCCTTGAACGTGCCGGCTGGCGCTGCGAAGGGCTCCTGGTGGACGGCACGCGCTGCGAAAGCCGGGGGCCCTTCGACTTCGACCATGATCAGACCGACCGCGAATTCGGGCTTAATACCTTAGACAATTGCCGGGTTTTGTGCCGCGGCGAGTGCCACAAGGCCAAGACCAAAGCCGACCGAATACGCAGAGACATCGACATCGCCAGAGCGAAGCGCCGGGACGGACGAAAGAAGCCCGGGAAAATCAAAGGACAGGGTTTTAACCGCAGAGTCCGTCGCAAAATGGACGGAACAATCGAACCGAGGTGAAGCAAATGACTGCAAAATTCAAGAAAGCAACGCACGGCCAACTGATAGAGGTTGCGGACATTTTCAAGCGGGTTATCGAAAGGCTGCCAGATGGCCGATGCCAATACTCGCCGGGGAACAATGACGCAACCGTGGCCGAGGCCGCCGGGTGTCCCATAAGCACGGTGGCCAACCTCAGAATCGAGCTTTACGGCACGCTCCAGGCGCGGAAGGGCGAGGGTCAATCAAGCCCGGTTGCCAAAGAGCTTGAGGAATTGCAAGCCCGTTGCGACGCGCTGGAGGCCCGCTTGAAGGTGGTCGAGGAATTGGCCGGATGCACCGATAGCGCCGATCCATACGAACTCCCGGAGCAGCCTGTGAGGCCACACAATTCGCGTGTCGATCGTGCGGCCGCCCCGCACCCAAACGATGACAATTACCCGCCAGAGCGGACATCGCAGATCGGCGCGCCCTGGCGCTGATCAACCCCCCGAGGTCCCGCAATGGCAAGCTGCGCGAAATGTGGTAAAATCCGCATCCGAAAACGCAAGGACGGTCGCCGGAAGTGCGTTCATTGCGGATATTTGCGGGGCCTCGCAAACCTAGACCGTTCTGGACTCCCAACCGAAAGAGGTGACGAAAATGAACTATTCGAAAACGGTGTTTCTGATCAACAAAAACGTGCGGGCGATCAGCGCACAATATGAGCCTGGCGCCGAGGCCGAGATTTTCAAGACGCTGGACGAAAACGTTAAGGTGGGGGACATCGTCGTCGTGCCATCCGACACGCGGCACAGGTTCACGACGGTAAAGGTTAAACACGTTGACGAGGACGTTGACATTGATTTCGACGACACGGTTCAATGCAAGTGGATTGTTTCGGTCGTCGATACGGAAGCCTTCGAATCGCTGCTTGATATGGAAAAAACCGCGATTGCCAAAGTCAAATCTGCCGAGGTGAGAAAAAAACGCGCCGACCTTAGTTCTGCCTTATTTGAGGATAATATCGAGGAGCTAAAGGCGTTACCGATTGCCGCCATGAACGGTGACAGTGCAGAGGGGTCAGACCCTAACACTTGACCCGGGCGGCGATGGCGGGCTGTTCGAAATCCCCCCCGCCCGAGCGCTCCATGCGGAGCGCTGATGCGTTCTTGGTAAGAACCCATCAGAGCCGAAGTGACCCCGCCCAATGGGGATTAAACGAACAGACGGGCGGGGCCGCTAAGGCGCCAACACAAGAGGCAAACCATGAGCAGAGCGATGAGTGATGGCATGCCAACACCCACCCTACAGGTCCGCTTCAATCGGATGCGCGCAAACATCGCAAATCTTGAGGCCAATGTAGCCAAACTAGAGGCTGGTTACGCCGAGCTTGAGGCGTCCAGAGACAATTACGCCAAGCGGCTTGGTGATGTGAAGGTGGAGGTGGCCAAGCTTGAGGATGATAACTTGCGTCTCAGAGTTATGTTGAGGAGAGTCCACAGGAAGCTAGGGTCGGGGATGTCGCTTGCTGGTGAGGTTGAGCTGTCAAAGCTAATTATTGAGGTATTGGAGCAGGGCGAGTGAGTGAAAAAATGCCAATCGCCAAATCAATGCGCGGCAAACTTTGCACTGACTGTCCGCGCCGTCTTTCACAAAGGGGCCGCTGATGACCTACCCAGAACAAGAGGTTGAGATTGATTACACAAACTGGCGCGGCCAGAGATCAACACGCAAAATTCAACCGTTGAAAATTGTATTTGGGACAAGCGCGTTTCATCCAGATGGTGAGCAATGGTTTCTTGAAGCGGTTTGTGTTGATAGAGGCGTCAATCGAAGTTTCGCGATACAAGACATTCATTCATGGGAACCGATCGACGCATAAGGAACCGCTATGCGTATCTGGTCAACGTCAGATATTCCGACGACAAGGCATCATGCATGCGGTCGATTGTGGCGTTGGCTTAGGTGCTGTGGTGGCCGCATTCACCACGACAGCGTTGGTGTATATTGGCAATGCGACCGTTGTGGTGGGATTACGAGATAAAGGAATCGCTGAATGATTGGCTACATTCTGGTATTGGCGGCATCTGTTGGTGTGGTTTTGTACATCATTCTGACAGAGATCATTTAAGGAGCCTTGGCGGGGTGTCGTATCGCATATCTTACAAAAGGGTTCTGGCCGCGAGAGAAGATTGGAGGGTCGCGGTTGCAAAGTGGCGCGCTAATGGAACGCAGAAAAATGAAACGGCTGCCCGTGCAGCGCAACGGGCCTACGCAAAATTAGATAATCAGTGGCGACGGCAAATGGGGTACGCCGGGATAAATTATTAAAGGAGCCGCTGATGTCTTATTGCACTTCATGCGGAGCATCGTTGCCAAGAAACCAAGGAAGCAAGGTTTGCTCTATGTGCTATGGCGACGCTAACCACGGTCACGATGGCTACTACCAGCGCGAAATGGAGCGCGACCAAGAGCGGCGAGACCGCGAGCGAGACGAACATTAGGGAAGCCCGACAGATGAACCTATGCCCCCTCATTTTGAACGAAAAATGGCGCGTGATCGACCTGGGCGATCAGTGGTGCTTGCAGATTTTTCAGCCCCAAGACAAGGCCGGCAAGCGCGATCCGTGGCGCAACAAATACTTTTGCGCAACGCGCGAAGGGCTTGAGCAAACGATTTTCTATCATGTCGACTGGAAAGATCACGTTAAAACGCCCCCGCAGAGCGTGGAACGTGTCCATGCGGGCAAGGTATCGCATTTTCCAGAATGGCACCCTGGCGGGGGCTGAGACGCTGAACAATGGCGCCTTATTGCGACCCTTTGAGAAATGTCGCCCCGAGCGCCGCAAGCGCGGTGCCGGCCGCCGCCCACATGCGGTTGCTAATGCCCTTAACCTGATCGTCGGTGCGTTTTTGGTTGGCGTCAATCCCCGCCTGCATATCCCCAATCTTGGCCAGGATCGCGTTCTTTGCACTCTCAGAACTTCGAACAACCTGTTCTTGCGTTGCCTCGTGATACTCCTTGTTCAAGCTCACGCGCTCGGCAAGAACCGCCTGTTCGCGGGCGACGTGATGAACGTTCTTTTCAAGAGTGGCGATCCGCGCGTTGTGATCGTCACTCATTTAACTGCCGAATCGGTTTTCCACCGGAGCAACTTGCCGACGAACCCAAGGGCCAAGATCACGAGCGGGGTGTAGGGGCCGAATAATTGAAGGTCCTGCAGCACCTTCGCGGCTTCCGGCAGTAACCAAGTCCAAATGCCGATAGCTTGAAGGGCGTCGAAAACCCAGAGCGACCATGAGCGGCCTTGTGTTTTCTCGATAGGCTCGTCACCCGGCTTCGGCCTGGGCTTTACCACCGTCTTGCCGATGCCGTTCGCCACCGATGACATGCCGACGGTGAGAATATTCCGGAGTATCAGGCTGATGATCGCGCCGCTGAAAATTCCGGCTCGTTTGGCTTGGGGCATTGAAAGCTCCTATTTCCACAATCCGGCAAACCACCGAAGGGTGCGACGCCACCAATTTTCTGCCGCTGGCGCGGACGGTATCGAAAACGCCTCGGGGAAGTCAACCGCGGCCTTGGCCATGGCGGCCTCAAGGTACGGGGTAATATGAACTTTCTTGGAGCTCGACCAATCCGGCGTGAGGTTTTTGTGAACGTCGGGGATAATCGTCGCCAAGCTGTTCGACGCGCTCCAAACCCCGGAAAAGAACAAATCTCGCTCCGCCTTGCGCCGGCCGATCAGCGACGCCGGCTTGTCCCATAGCATGATGGCGGCACGCGCCCCGTTGACGTTTCCGGCATTGATCAAATCAATCCACGACGCCAACCCCACGGCCCCCGTGTTCCAGTGAAATGACAAAATCGCGGTTAGTTCTGATTCGGAGAGCGGCCGTTTGACCGCGCGCTGAACTTGCGGGAGATACCGCGCGACGATCAGCCACACGAAAATGTCAATACACTTTTGGATTGACTGCGGATTGCGCCGGTAGCGCTCAACCCGGTGCCCTGAATAGCTGGTGACGCCAACCCCCCAAGTCAGCACGTCGCCCGGATTTTGATATGCCTGCAAAACGCACGCTTCGTGCCGCAGAATTTCAAGCAACATGCGGACCGTGATCATGCAGGCTCACCCGCCAAGGCCGGCTCCAGGCCGTGACCAACCGCGACAACGCAAGCGTCCTTAGTCTTTGCGTCGACGACAAGGATGGTAAACGAACCCGTTTCGGCGTTCTGATAGATACGAGTCGACGCCCTCCCGGTTTCCGTGCCCCCTTCCATTGTGACGGTTTCGCCGTGCCTGGCCATCAGGCTTTGCTCGATTTTCTCAAGCGGATCGCAGATCGAGTAAATCGTCGTTTCGCGGGCGTGCCCCTGCAAAATCCAGCCGATAAGGCCAAGAATGATCAAGACAACATAAAAAAGCCAATGCTTCATTGCGGGGGCTCCAACTCGCCCTTAAACCAATCCCGGACCTGGGAGAGTGTCAGCATTGGCTGGCTCGTGCCATTGACCGTATTTTCCAGCGTGCGAATATCGTTCGCCAGCTTTCGGAATGCCTTGAGCAATACAACATTCTTGTCGCTGGCCTGATTAAAGGCTTCATCAATTCGCTCGTCATCAGTCGGGGGCGGCGGTCCTGGTTCAGGCGTATAGGCGACCGTTCCAGCCGCCTCATCAACCACATAATCCCTGAGTTTGCCTTCCGGTGTGGTTGGGACAACCGCCGAGAAGGCGTTTGGATATTGCCCAACATGCGCCGCGATATGAGCATCCGCTTCCGCTTCGGTCGGGAATGGGAGGTATTTGGTGATGCGATTTTCGCCGTCCCATGACATGATCGCCAAGAAACGATGGTTGTCAGCAAGCGCGTTCAAGCCTGTAAAGGCAATAAGCGCCAAAGCCAGAATAAGAGATTTCATATTAAGCCTCATCTGTATGAGTAATACAACGTTCCGGCAGTCCCGAAGGCCGCGCCCTCGGCAACCAATGCCCATCGGTCTAGCTCCCCTGACAATGTTTTTACTCCAGAGAATACCCTAAACCCATCTGCGGTGCCGCCATTGGTATGTCCTGCATGACCTGCATAAGTCCAAACATTTGACCCTTGGTGAACAAGATGAGCAAACAAGGTGCTAGTGCCGCCTACAGTCAAGTGAGCTCGGAACACTGCGTCCGTTGTTGTACTGAACGAGTTATTCGCTGGACTGGAGGTAAAGGCAACACCTGTTGAGCTGTACCCTGTTGTTTCAAGCCCGCCAGAATCACCGATCCGCAAGATGAATTCATCGTTCGCTGACGAGCCATCAACGTTCCATGCCCACAGGTATATCTCCTGCGTTCCCGCTGGAATGCCCGATACGGTCGCGGTTGTGCCGGTTATGCTGCCGGTGCCTGTCGTTAGTGTCGCTCCGCCACTATCAATGTATGCCTTAATGCTTTGCTGAGTTGCGAGCGCGGTTGCGCTGTCGCTGCCCATTGCATCTTCATCAAGGATGGTAGTGACGCGAGCGTTTGCACCGCCCATGCGAACACCGCTGTTGCTTAGATCAAGGCGCGACGAACCGCCCGTTTCATAGCTCTGCGTATCAGCGTCTAACGAAATCAGATTATCGGTGTCACCGGCATGGACAACATCATCTTCGATCAGGACAATATCATCAGCCAAGCTAACGTCGCCGGTATTCGGCTCAATGACGACATTTCCCGCTGCCTTCGATTGAAGGTTTAGCGCAACATTTGTATCGTCACCTGCCGCGCTGATGATCGGCCCGCCGCCGGTCGCTTCGTTCTCGATATTGACTTGATTGACCGCGCTTGCATCCTCGGTGAAGGTGACAAGCTCATTCGTCCCATCACCTATCGCCGCGCCGTTTACGTCAAGCTGGCCGCCGAGTTGCGGGGTGGTGTCGCTCACCACAACGTCAGTGATAACGTTGCCGTTCAAGTCGAGATCGCCGCCAAGCTGCGGAGTTGTGTCCTCGACCAAATTTGCGAGGAATCCAGACGCCACCGAGATATCGCCGACAACCTGGAAATCCGTGCCGTCGTAAATCAGAATATTGTAACCGTCGATTGTGCCGACTGCGGGCGCGCCGCCATCTTTATCGGTGATCGCCGTCGCCGCCAAACCATCGACCGCGATTGTGGGGGCCGTGTCAGTGTTGGCTGTGTGGAAGTCGACCACCAAGAAATCAATGTCCGATAGGGCGCCGAACGATGAATTTGTGGTCAGGGTGTAAGCCGTCGACGTGCCGGCGGTCGTCACCCCGTTCATGTTGTCGAGGTGTTCGGCGATCAGGGCCGCCAGCGATCGAATGGCGTCGTTGACTCCAGAAGGCGCCATGCCTTCGGAAATATCGACGGAATCAATGTCTGAATTGGACGCGGCCGTTTTTGAAAGTTGGCCAAGATTGTCAATCGTCGCATATGCGGCGCCGACGCCAAGAGCGAACAAGATTGCGGTGACGGCAGCGTGCCGGCGAAGCCAGTTAATCATTTTCTATTCCCTATTTGTTGCGGCTCGGGCCGCCCCTGCGGTTGCTCGACGAGCGCCTGCTGCCAGAGCTATACCCGCCGCGCGTCTTGCGGCTGGCGCGGCTTGATCGCCCCGACAGATTGCCCCGATCATCGTTCCTGGAGCGATCCCCGACGGTCCTCGACCGCCCAGACGCGCGACCACGGCCGGTGCTCGTCCTTGAGCGGTTGGCTTGTGACCGGCTTGTGTCGCCGGTTACTCGACGCCCGGAGCTCGTGCGCGAAACACTCACGCCGTCGCCGCGGTCAGATGTCGAAACCACTTTCTCACCAGCGCCAGGGCTCGCGAAGGTCGGGCGATATTGCTTGCGCGCTTCTCTTTGCGAGAACGGGATTTTGATCCGCGGATACGGTCCTTGGAGCGGGAACGACACCGCGCCGGGCTGCGTGACCGTCGGGGTCTCCACTTGTGGCGGGGTCCGGGTGAATTTCGACCCGTCCCAATACATCGTTCCCATGGGGTCGCTTGCACCACCGAATTGCGTTCCTGGAGCGAGCTTGCCCTTCCCTAACTGGACCGCACCGGACGGGCCAACAGGCGGCGAGGCGAATGTCGGCCGGGCGCGCGGGGCTCGGTCGGCCTGCAAGCCGGGGCCGGTGGCAGATCGGACGGGTCCGCCGTAATTGCCGCCGATGTAGGTTTGCGGATCACGAAGGATGCGCTGGCCGATCCCGCTGCCGTCTTGAGTGGACCGAGCGCCGCCGGGGTTCACACCGCCCGCCGCATTACCGCCGGCGTCGGCCTTGCCACCGCCCATGGCTGCGGCCACGGCTGGCGACGCGCCGCGACCATAACCAAGCCCGTGCGGCATTGCTCGGGGGGCGCCGGGGACGCCAGACGGCGCTTGGACGCCCGCACCGCCGTCGCCAACAAGTGCCGGTCTTGAGGCCATAGGCTGGACGCCCATGCGGTTTTTTAGCGCAAAGCCAAGCGACGGCGCCCCGCCGGGGGGCGAGAACCTATAAAAATCACCTTGACGATTGGCTTGCCCGGACGGGTGGCCGCCGGCGGCGCGGTTCCCGTACTGATGTACTCCCGGGCTATGAACGCCGCCGCCTCTCCTGCCGACCGGGGCGGGCGACACGACAGAGGCAGGAAGATCGCTTGACATAAAGGCGTTTTCGCTGGCGGCCCTCGCCGCGGCCTGGTCAGACGCGAACTTGTTTATGATCGCCTGCCTGCGCTGGTCTTGGCCCGCTGACCCTGTTTGCTCGTTGCCGGTGCCCGGCAATCCGCCGCCCATACCGTTCGCGTTATAGATAGCGCGCGGGGCGGGAATGCCGTCGCGGTCCGGGGCGCCGACCGGAGTCGCGCCTTCGAGATCGGATTGCGAAGCGCCGAAGCGGCCATATGCCGGCGTCATGCGAGGCTTGAAACCGCCTTCATAACTCTGGCCAGCCATCGGGCCAAAACCCGGGGGCGGGGCCCGCAATGCCGTTCGCGGCGTGAACACCGGGGCTTGGCGGGTGTCAGTCTGGAGCGGCGCAATGGTCATGCCGCGCGGAATGGGGCCCGTTGGGTAGTCAATCGGCTCGATCTCGGGAACGTGCCGGCGGTGCGGCGCATCGACTTGATCTACCGGGCGAGGCTTCGGGCGCGGGGCGCTTGGCGCAAACTGCAAGTTGACTCTGCCGGCGTTCGGCTGCGGCGCCGGCGTGCCAGAGCCGACAACGCGCGCCGGAGTGACGCCTCGCGGAGTAACAAGGCCAAGCCCCTCAAAAGCTGGATCGCTGAAAATATTGCCGTGATCGTCTTGGGCATTGAACGCGGGGCGCGGCCCCAAACCACCTTGGGGCGCGAATGGCAGGAAATCGCGCGGTGCAAGCTGCGCCATCTGATTCCCGGGCGCGCGGCCGCTCGGGCCAAGATTGGGGCCGGGGACCGCCGGGCGGGGATAGTTCAGGCGACGGTTTTCGCCGGGGTTGGCGGGGAAGCCATTGCCGCGGAACACGTCGCCAATGCCGCGCATTTGGTCTTGGACGCCGGGCTTGGTGAAGCCCTTGTTGCTCGGGTGCGTCCTAAGCTTGCCGAGCTCGTTTGAGGCAAGGCGACGGCGGACCCGGCCACGGCTACCGGCCCGGCCTGCGCGGAATTGTTCTGGAACGAATGCCATCAGTAATACACCGTTTGTTTGGGCCTATCGGTCGGCCGCCGGTTGCGTCGGACTCGGGCTAGGTCTTTCTTGTCAGCCTTACCCATAACCTTTTTCGCGGCCTTGCGCGCACGCCGCTTGGCGACCCCACCGCCGATGGCTCGGGCCGCCGTGCCAACACCAGCGCCAATCGCAACGCCGGCCATTCCGAAAGCGGGGTCGCCCTGAGACGCCGCCAAGCCGGCCCCGCCGCTCGCCATCGGGCCAAGGGTGCCTGAGATCGGGCCCCTGGGGGCAAGGCCGCCAAGCGCGCGGAGCGGGAGGCCGATAAGCCCGTCTCGCGACGCCTTGCGGATTGCCGTTTGTTCGGCCGAATCAAACATCGCCATCTTTTCGCGGTTCCCCGCCAAGTGCCGAAAACCCTTCGTCAACGCTTGGCGGGGGCCGAGTTGGTCAAACTGCGCTTCGGCCTTGAACAGAATATCGTCGATAAGTTCGGCTTTTTTGAACTGGCGCCAAAGCTGCTTGCCTTGACGAAGCGCCTGCATGCCTTCCGCGCCACGGCCGGCGATGACATCAGAATCCGGCATGTTGTCGATTACGTCATCAATGATGCGGACAACCTCGCCGCTCACCCGGGCTTCATCGTTCGCCGCCTCGCCGGTGGATCGGATCATGTCGCGCTGGTTGCGCTGGAACGCGGTGCGGATACCGTGCAGATCGTCCAGCGTTGTCATCGGGTGCGACTTCAAGACGTTTTCGAAGATGCGAAACGACCGCGGCTGCAAGATTTGATCGAAGTCAGGAACGCTGGCGATCCTTGTCAGGATTTCATCGCGCGGCCGATTGCTGAAACGCACGCCGGCCTGCGTCATCGCCTTGAACTGCTCGGCGCCGAAGTCGTGAAGGTCGTCGGCCATGATGCCGGCTTTTGATGTCGCCTTGTCAATTGCACCTTTCGCAGCCTTACCCACAAGGGGGGCGCCAGCGCCGGCAAGACCCAGATTGACAATATCCTCGCCGCCCGCTTCGCCGCGGCCGGCTTTCTGCGCCGAATGTAGCGTGTTAATCATTCCCTGAGAAAGCGCAAAATCAAACCCGGAGCCGAAAATGCCGGCGTTAGGGTCGCGCGTTCGACCGACCGGGAGAAAGTCGCCGCGCTGGACAATCTCGTCAGGGTTTGGTGCGGGTGGTGCGCCCGGCACCTGGGGACCGCCTCCCGGCTGCGCAGCGGGCGCGCTAATGCCTACCGCAAACGGATTGTTCGGGCTGAATTGCTCTTGGGCCGGGGCTGTTGGGGGGATTTGGTCACCACCGGGCAAACCGCGCAATTCTGCGGCAAATGGGTTATTTGCGCTGAATTGTTCCATTACTGCGCACCACCCCCAAAGTCAGCTTCCCAAGCGCGCGCCAGTTCAAGTCTTTGCTCGGGGGTGAGCCCCGACGTGTCGCCGGTCGTCGCTGCCAAGAACATGGCGTGGCTTGCTGTTATCGCCTTGATGTTTTCAATCAAGATGGCAGGGTCTTGGAATTGATCCAGCGAGCCTTGCGCTTTCTGCAAAAACTCTAATTCCTTAACCTGAACCGCGCCGAGCGCCGCGCCACTTTCCGACTGTGCGCGAAGATCGTTCAGCCCGTCAAAGCCGATATTGGCCTCAAGCGTCGTGATCGCTTGCCGAAGGGTGCGCGCATTGGTTGCTGGCATATTCGCAAGCAACGCCCCCCAACCGGCGACCCCTTGGCCGTACGTATTAATAAGCTCGATTGCCTTGCTCGCCTCGCGGACCATCACGGTTGACGTGTTAGTCTCACCTTCTTGTTTTGCCGCCGCCGCGGATTCAGCCTTTCTGCGATCAAGCTCCTGCTTGCTGCCCGGGCGCGCGATCTGCGGACGGATTCCCGTTTCAGGATCAGGCTCGCCATAAACAAAGCCCGGCGGGGGCGGGTTCACAAAATCCATAAACTCTTGGTTTTCTTGCCCAAGATTGAAGTGCTTAACCTGTGGCGTCATTTCAAATTGGTTATTGACGCCCGTCGAAAGCATGTCATCAAGCGCAGTCTCAGGCATGCGGGAAAGCTGCTCCGCGTCGACGGTCGGGTAAAAAAACTGCGCCGCTTGGCGCTTTTTCTGCAACTCAAGGGCCTTGCGAGCCCTTTCGGCTTCGTCCGCATCAAGTTGCGCGCCGCTATTCTGCCCGGCAAGCATGTTCTGTATTACCGCCTGCCCCCGGTTCTTGCGGGGGCCAAAGAGTGCAGCCGCGCCGCCAAGAAGCCCTTGTTTTTGCGCGTTGTTGATGTTCGATTCGTAACCAAGCATTTCAGGGAACATGGTTCACCTCAAAGGA
>Ga0316187_10004352_pt1 | contig 12257 bp, 12 predicted proteins | sample CroRivburrow1_MG_FD_204927 | JGI IMG/M metagenome (GOLD analysis project Ga0316187, IMG submission 204927) | Coastal sediment microbial communities from Maine, United States - Cross River worm burrow 1 | ecosystem: Environmental > Aquatic > Marine > Coastal > Sediment | place: USA: Maine...
TTACTTTATTTGAAGATCAAAGTATAAAGCAGGGACTGGAAAAGATTAAAAAAAACGATCCGCATCTACAGTCAAAAATATTTATTTTAGACAGGAACCAATTATTGGTTGGCTTCATTGAGCTAAAAGAACTAATAACAAATGACATAAACAAACCGATTCACCTCTTAATAAATAGTGATTTCCCAAAAATCGTAGCTGATATGAACATCACCACGCTCATGGAGGGATGGAAATACGATGAGTCATTTCCTTGTTTGCCAGTAGTGGATGCAAGTGGAATTTTTTTGGGTGAAATAACGAAGTTGATCTTAGCCAATATCAACCCGAAAAAAAACACTTTTGATCATGAGGCACTACAGGCAAGTAGTGCCCTTGGAGAACTATACCAAATCGGACTTTCCAGCCTTTTTAGAAGTGCTTCTGAAATTGTCGGGAATCAACATATAAAATGATCTGATCATGGAAACCAATGAAATAAAACAAGAACTTATACACGTTTTTTTGCAACGCTTTCCAAAAGAAGCAGCAGAAATCCTTAACTCAACATCACAAAGCGAGATCCTTAATTATCTACAAAATCAACCTCTTTTTTTCGCAAGGGAAATCTTTCTAAAACTGAACAGTGATGTTTCACAATTGGTGCTAACTGAAATGAGTGATTCTTTTTTTTCAGAGCTATTTCCTACGATTGATTCGTATACCGGAGCGCTTTTAATTTCCAGATTGAAAGAAGAGGTAGCAATTCAAAAATTAGCATTACTTCCAGATAAATTGTCTAAAGAAATAAAGGAGCTCATGTCTTATCCACCAGAATCCGCCGGATTTTTGATGGATACAGGGATTATTACATTTAACCCTTCTAATACAGTAACTAATGTACTTAAGAAGCTCAGAACACTGGGAGATCGGAGGATTGTTAATATTTACGTGGTAGATGAGGAAGAGAAATTGTTAGGCAGAGTCTCACTTCAGGTTATCGCAATTTCTCCACCCGGGGAAATCTTGAGAAATTTGATGTTAGAACCAGTCAGCATCCATGTGATGTCACCCAGGGATGAAGTTGTTGATCTTCTCAAAGATGGCAAATTAATCAGCTTACCTGTGGTAGATCTTGATAATAAACTCCTCGGTATTATCCGGCACGATGCTTTAATCAATGCTGCCCGGCAAGATGCAACTGAAGATGCTTTGGCAATTTTTGGTGCAGGACGTGAGGAAAGAGCACTTTCTAAGGTAAGCTTCGCTGTTCGAAAGAGATTGCCATGGCTTGAAATCAACCTTGCTACGGCCTTCCTTGCTGCCTCGGTCGTTGGAATCTTTGAGGATACCATCGCCCAGATTACGATCTTGGCTGTTTTTTTACCTGTTGTGGCCGGTCAGTCAGGTAATACTGGTTCACAAGCCCTGGCTGTGACCATACGCGGACTTGCCCTTAGGGAGTTTCGTGTTTCTCAGTGGTTTAAAGTAGCCCGAAAAGAGGCCACCGTAGGTTTGATTAACGGAGTGGCTATTTCATTGACCACCTCTATTATCGTATATTTTTGGGCATCATCTTTTGGCCTGGCAGTGGTCATCGGTACATCCATGGTATTTTCGATGATAATCGCTGGGTTTTCTGGCGCTGTCATCCCTATTTTTCTTAAGTCAATTGGTCAGGACCCGGCACAATCTTCATCTATCGTATTGACTACGGTTACAGATATCGTTGGATTTATGTCTTTCCTTGGACTGGCCACGGTTTTAAGTTCAGTGCTTGGCATTGCTTGAAAAATGTACCAAATGAAAAATGTGATCTGATCGTGATTGAACCAAATTGAACAATTCAGAATTGCTAATTAAAACAGGAATTTTCAGTATCTATCTGGAAATGCTATATCGTTTTATCATATGCTAAAACTTGAAATAGATTATTGATGCAAATGTTAGAATTTACTTGATCCCGAATTGAATAATTGAATAATTTTATGGAATTATAGTTTCTTTATCTTTACTGAAGACAAGTGAACAATCCGGTGAACATAGACTCTGAAATGATTATAAGATGTTGATATCTAATCTTTTATAATAACAAAATTAATCCTACCACCCCGATAATGATAATCAAGCTCCCTCAGAGGATAATTTGTTAGCGTTTTGTTGTCGGAGTAAACAAAAGTGCAAAAAAATGAGATGTAATTCTCAATTCATGTATTAGACCTCGAATCACAGTACTTTGTAATAATTTAATGAAAATCCTTGAAGAAAAGCTGTAATTTATTCAGTAGTATGCTTAAATAACTTAAAACCTAAAACCTATCTGAAGTACATATCTAAAGCCAAGACCCCAATGCGTTTTTGAACCATCAACCTCAACCTTTCCTTCATCAACAAGCGTTTTTAACCATGAGTATTTCTTAAATAATAAATCCCGAAGTGCTTCAGGAGTTTCATCCAAATCATCATTCGGTGGGATGGCGCCACCAACTATATCCATATTTACTTTGTAGCCAGATATTGAAGGCCCGACAAGAATCAAATCTAGGGTAATTCGATTTTTAATATTAAACTGATATCCCAACTCAACACCTACACTATTAATTCGGATTTTTGAAAATCCAAAAGAAAGATGAATTGATCACTCAGTCCTGGTTGATATTAAGATTCCAGATTTCTTGATTTAGATACAAATTTAAATCTGCTTATTCTTTAGTAGTTCATTTAGAATCTTTTGATCTCTATTATAAACGTCTTTGTAAAAATACATTTTACCACTATCATGCTCTTCATAGCAGGTCCAATACATCAGCCTAACCACCATGGCATTATCTAGATGAACTATTGTTTCCTTTTCAGTTTTTAATACTTCCTTTATTTTCTTCTGGTCATACCCTTTATTTCCTAAAAGTTCCTCGGCAAGTAAATGGGGATTTTGAACACGAACACAACCATGGCTAAAAGTACGCTCTGATTTATTAAAATAGGACTTTGAAGGAGTATCGTGTAAATAGACTGAATATTTATTAGGAAAAATAAATTTCATCCTACCCAACGCATTGTAAACTCCAGGCTCCTGGCGAACTGTAAACGGAAAATTATTTACTGAATATTCACTAAAATCCACACTGGCAGGATTGATTTCCTTACCATTCAGCAAGAGCGTCATATTTCGCTTTCCAAGGTAGCCCGGGTCGCGCTTCAATTTAGGTAAGGTTTCTTTTGTAGCAATAGAATATGGAATGGTCCAGGTAGGATTAAAAACAACATATTGTATTTTGGAGTTAAAAATAGGTGTTTCATGATGCTCCTTTCCTACCACTACTCTCGATGTGTAATCAATTACACCATTCCTGAAAATATACAAATGAAAATCCGCAATATTAACCAGAAGGAAATCATCAGTGAGAAAATTTTCTGTCCATCGACATCTTTCCATATTGATTCGAATCATGTTTATTCGATCTTCAATTGATATATTCAAAGCATCAAAAGTGCTTTTCCCTGCAACACCATCCGCTTCCAGACCGAAATGAGTTTGGAATTCAATAAGTGTTTCTTCTAAGTTTTCATCAAATATCCCATCCTGGTTGATAACTCCGGAGTCATCAAAATTTTTCAGATGGTTTTTTAATTCTGCCACTAAGGCTGACGAATCTCCAACTTTTAGCGACTCACCAGGATACTCCAATTGAGCAACTTTTCCATCATTATTTTTAAGAGAATCATAATGGACAAACCACTTCCTAAAGCGGTTATACATTGGCAGGGTAGGGCGTAGATTATCTAAAGCACTTTCCAGAGATTTATTATCTAAGAGAGTGATAAGTTTCAGCTCAACATCCTCAGGTAAATCTCGCCGACTGTAATTCCAATTCGGATCCAAACTTTCAGGGTTAACTTTCCCCTGTATCATGTGAAAGGCATACAACATTATTGCATCAGACATCAGTACATCCAATTTAGCAAGGCGTGCTACTTCAACTTCTAAATCGTCATTCTTTTCAAGATAAAGCTGTTTGATAGATTGGATATGATAGTCATCAGGATTGAGGCCTTCAAAATAAGCGCCCTCTATAATGGATATTAAATCTTCCCGATTTTTTTCTTCAGACCATAAACGCCGGTTATCTGCATCATTGTATAGCTTGGTTAATTTATCACTTACAAAAATATGGTCTATTTCTAGGGAGACATGGGTTGAGTCGTGTGATGAATTCGTGTATTCCTTTATTTTTTGACTTACTTTCATATTGAACTCAGCACGTTTTTCCTCAGATAATTGATCTGAAATACTGAAAGTAGAAGCGTCCTTTTTATCACTATTGCAAGCCCCAAGGAAAATGGTGAATAATAGAAAAATAATAGAGTAATTTGTTCTCATAATATAATTAATTGAAACTGGAAAGACATATGATTTTTGTTCGCCGCACTTGTTAAATAAAATCTAAAGTACTCAATTCTACCGAAGCTCACAATGGATTTGTGGTGTAACATATTTAGTGCTTAAAATCTTGTGAACAGCAAATAAGAAAAATTAATCTAAAATAAATAAAATAGTTTAGTAGGAGTTTTCCTTAGGTGGCTTTGAGTAACCTATAGGTCTGTCTGGTATAACAATCCCATTTTGCTCAGCGTAGATCGTATACTTATTTATTAATTCGTTGAGTATTTCAGGATTGTTATCTGCTAAATCAACTTGCTCAGATAAATCATTTTTCAAATTATATAATTGCCACTTTCCAGTGCCGTAGGGAAGGGGCAGTTTATTGATTTTCCATGGGCCGGAACGATACGTAAGCATTCCATAAATTTCGAATCCAAATTCCCGATCTTCTAATTTTTGTGAATTGCTCGATATATCAGTTAGCAATGATATGCCTTGCATCGGCAATACGTTATGCCCTTTATAAGTTGCCGGATGTTCTGCCTGAGCAAGATCAAGGAATGTAGGCATTAGATCAGAAACATAAGCGAATCCAGCTACTTTTTTCGGAGCTACCTGCAATGAATGAGGCATTTTTATAACACATGGAACACGCATTCCACCTTCTGTTGGATATCCTTTTGTCAATCTAAAGGGAGTATTTGCTGCCCAGGCCCAGGCCGGACCAATATCAGTAGCCGAATGAGGAAGACCCTTATTTTCTAGTGAGTTATCGAAAGACTTAAGATAGGATGCAACCTCACCTCCTAAGCTGGCATAATCCATAATCGTGGTTTTGCTTGCTCCATTGTCAGATATGAAAACAATCATGGTATTGTCATATTGATCCGTATTCTTTAAGTACTCAATAACACGGCCAATACTCATATCCATATAATCTATCATAGCAGCATATACTTCCATGTCCTTAGCTCTCAGAGCCTTTTGTTCTTCCGGGAGATTGTCCCACTTTTCAAGCCATTCAGGATATCCATAAGGCTCTTGATCAACGGGGATCAAGTTCAATTCCTTCATATTTTGCAAACGGGTTGCAGCCAGCTCTTCCCATCCTCCATTGTATTTCCCTTTATATTTCTCAATGAATTCCAATGGTGCATGAAGTGGATTGTGGGGTGCTGTAAATGATAAATATGCAAAAAATGGTTTGTCGTCTCCCAGGTCCGAACCTATGAATGAAATAATCGAATCGGCATAATTTTTTGAAGAGTAAAAACCATCGGGTAGACTTTCTATTACTTCACCATTAACAGCGTAAGGACTGGCTTTGCCTGGGATAAGGGGAGTGTTGTCCTGCCAATGGCTTGCACCACCAGCAAGCATAGAAAATGTACGATCAAATCCTTTTGAATGAGGTCGTATTTCTTGTTTTTTTGCTCCTAAATGCCATTTGCCTGTCATATAGGTGTTATAACCAGATTGTTGCAATACTTCTGCCAGACTAACCACATTAAAATTCAGGTAGCCTTCATAACCGGGCTGTCCCTTCTGATTTTCTGTGATGACTTCATACATCGTTCCAAGACCAGCTAAATGATTGTCCATTCCAGATAAGAGAGCAGACCTGGTAGGAGCGCAATTGGGTGCTACGTGAAAATCAGTAAGCTGTAGACCCTCTTTTGCAAGCCCGTCTATATTTGGGGTAGGGATCTCGCCTCCATAACATGATACATCAGAATATCCAGCATCGTCAGCTACGATCAGAAGAATGTTTGGTTTTTTCGCAGATGTTGATGACTTTTCCTTAACAGGAGAGCATGCACTAAATATTAAACAAGAAAACCATAAAATAAGAGGTATAAAACCAAGCGTATTTCTTTTCATAATAAAAATGTGATTATAACAATTTAATTTCTTCTTCCAATAAAATTACTTTTCCTTATTATTTACCAAATCCATTCCTGGTAGTCGAGGAATCAATATTGCTTACGGTTCCAGAAAAACTAGCAAAGGAGTATGGTAAAATAGCATCAAACTTGGCGAGTTTATTCAATATTTTAAAGCTACGCACATAAGCTAGTCCAATAGTATTTAATTGGGCGTCCAAATCCTCAACAGGCAGGGTGTTGTCAAGCATTATATTTCCGGAGGAATATCCATAGGAAGCTAACATTATATTAAGCCCAATGGGGACGTCGGATAAATATCGTGGTTCCAGATCTTGTGAATAACCACGATTCACACATAAAAATTTTATCAAAACTAAAAAAAGCGGGAAAGCTATCTTATGCCCTTTTGAAATCATGAAATTTATTTTATAAATAATACATTTTGTAATCGTCATTAAAGTCAAAGCCTATTCCGGCAATTATATCTACTGTATCTTTTTTTTATTTGAATCTTAAGTCTTCCGGGAATCTATCAATCTATATTACAGATCAGCTACTGAATAAATTAGTTTTTGACCGCATTATGTACAACTTCAAAATCATTCAATAACTTCACTGCTTTTGAAGCCTTATCCATTTCATTTTTAGCAGTGACTGTTTCCTTCGACATTTTAACAATGCTCTCCCATTCCTCTTCTTTCAATTTGGTAAAACTTTTAGCCTCATAGCAATTACTCTGCTATGAAGTGTTGATCGCTCTTCATGCCTATCATTATAAAATTTATCCAATTCTTTTTTAGTAACATCCCGATTTGCATTCATCTCTTTAAATACCTTTAAATGGATGCCCTGTCTTTATTGAAGGCCTTGATTACATCCATAGATACCCTCAGGTCTGCTTCTATCTTTTTCGACAACAAATGTTTTGACTCCTTTTTCTAATTCGTCCATTAGAAAATATTCTACTCCACCAAAGAAGAGCATTGAGATTTAGGCGATTGTTCCAATTATCATAATTGTTTATCATGAGGCAAATAACTATCATTACTCCTTCTATTTTTTATTCAGGTCCACAGTCATGCCAAAAAACAATGCTATTTCGTTTATACTTGCACTTGCCTGGTCTTGCCGAAAACCTTGCAAAGCTTGCCCGGTTTGTGGAATATATTCATACGGTTCAGCATAATTGACTAACGGATCCAGGTCTTTATTCCTACCAAAGGAATATTGGATACCAGTAACTACATCAAAGCGTTTGATCTTTAATACAGGACCAACAGTAATATGATACTTATCCATATGAATTTGATTTATTTTGAAATTACCTCCGGTAAATCTTATATTATCACTTATCCCGGAAGTAAAATCTGTCCTAAAGCCACCTAACACAAAAAAAGTTGGAGAAATGAATTGCTTAAAACCCACTCCCGCGTTTATAACCGAACTGGCAGAATGAAAATAGGACAAAAAATCATTGCCTATTATATCTTCTCCAATACCTGTACTACCGGGAACATCAACAATTGAATACGTGTCAATACCATGAAAATACTCAAAGGTAAAAGAAATTGTATTTTTTCTGCTTTTGGTAAAATATTGTAAACCAATCGCGGTAGAAAATGGTGTTTTTATTGTTGTTTTGGCATTCTTTTCGAGTTCGATGAAAATTTCATTGGAGGTGAATGCGTTTTCAGAATCATTATATACATTGCTTCTATACAAGCTTTTTCTTACATCAGCCTGACCAATAAAGCGAATATTTGGGAAAGTAAGATTAGCTCCAACACGTATCCGATCATTTTTGGTTTTGTACTGTACCCCACCCTTAAATACAAAACTTACATCCCAGTATTTCAATTCTTCATCAAAACCACTTTCCGCAATATATCTGGGTTCCATATTTTGGTCTACAATCACAGAATCACTTTCCTGATATGCTTGGGCTAATTGACTATATTGATACTTGAGAGATTTATATGAAACAAATGAACTGAGACCTACATAAAATTGCTCTGACAATTGATATGAAACGCCAAATCCAAACCAGGTATCATCATATTTTCTGGAATATTTCAAATACCCCGAATATGTTTCCGCGCCTAGAGTTCTTTTAATAATATCCAACTCTTCAAAATGCTGAATAGTATAAGATATTTCTTCTGATACAGGAGAAAGAACAGCTGCTTCAAAACCCAGTTTTTCATTTTTAGTGGGCAGCACGTATGACAAAAATCTGGGTTGAATTTTAAAAATAAATTTATCAGCATCAATCCCATCACCAGCTATATTCTTTGCTTTAAAAAACTGCAGTGACACCAGGTTTGCACTCAATGAAAGTGATGGCATGCTTTCATGGTCAATTAGTGCTGGATTATAATAAACTGCACTTGGGCCAGCGCTTCCTCCCACAACGGATCCGGCAAGTAGGGTAGAGGGAGTATTAAAATTCCATGACCAGTAATTATCTGATTGAGAAAATGAAACTCCATACATAGAAAAAAAAAGTAGAAAAAAAACGAGACCAGGCTTGTAGACAGAAGAGTAAATCCGGTAATTTTTCTTTTTCATCGTTTTATCTTTTCACATATATATAATACATAATCACGGATCTTACTCTGAATAAGTAGACCCTCTTTTGTGTCAAATAGATCAAGGTCCATTTTAAGGTCAATCATAATTGAGGCTTCTGCTACCATTAAGGTTTTGAGCCGAAAGTAAATCACTCGTTGAATTGCGAAAGTTATGGATAATATTAGAATAAGAAGTGAGTCTGAAGAGGCATTAAAATTATTTTTGTAATCTTTATCGTTCTTGTACAATGAATCAAAGTCATGAATTTGAGCAGCTGAGAATTGACAGTTCGCGAAAAATACAAGCAATACTAAATAGATTAACTGTCGGTTTTTCATCTATCCTCAGGTTTTATGTTTATTGTGTTTTATTAAAAGCGTTTACCGACTCCTATACCCCAGGTAAATGAACCGATTTGTCCTTCTTTCAAATCAAAAACGACTTCTGGGGCAAAATCCCAATTACCTGGAAGCTCGAATTCATAGCCCATCCCCACTCTAACTACAAAAAAATTGTGACTTTCTTCAAATTCAATTCCAGGTCCGGCAAATAAATTCCATCCTTTAGCAGGATTATACAGAAATACTGTAGATACTATGATGGGATTGTTTCTTTCTATTTCCGATTGATCTTCTAAAGTAACTACGTAATCCATGATTTCAATATCGCTTTTTAGACCCACTCCAAATTTCTTCTTAATCCAAAATTGATAGTCTAAACCCCAGGTAGGCATAGTTGCGATACTTTTTCCACTGTTAACATCTTCAGCTCCAATAACGTGACCATGACCGATGATAATAGCTACACGATGATGCTTAAACTCATGAACCTCTGAACCATGTTCTTTATGCTCATCTTGCTCCTGTCCGAAAAGGTAGGAGAATGATAGAAGAAGTAAGCTTATAATTATAAATAAGTTCTTAAACCTTTTTTTTGTAGAATATGCCATACGCGGCTCATTTAAACTTAATGCCATTGCGAGTAAAACCAATCAGTATTGCATGGATTCACTCGAAATGACCTTTTAGATACCATCTTATTTTGGTACAGCTACCGGGAATTTCTTCATCAAAGCAGCCACTGTTTTAGGAATGGACTTTTCTCTTTTTTCTGGTTTCTCCTGAACTGTTCCGGCAGCTACTCCTTGCCAGATCTGTTCTCCGGATTGCTCATCAAATGCATCCATAACTAAGGTTCCTTTTAGATAGTCATTTTCGCTGTATGACGTTGAAGTGGAGCCTCCCCATCCTCCTCCATACCTGCGGTATCTTCCGTAACCTCCACCTCCGTAGTAGTTTGTATATGCGGTGACACTGGTTTCCTTGTTGATAACTATAAATAAAGAAATACTCATGTCCCCTCCTTTTTCAACAAATTTGAGGTTTCGGCTCTGAAATTCACTTTTAAACGCATCGTGCATCCTTTTTTTATCGAAGTCATTCATGATTTTATCACTGTCATTTTGCCAGCCAAGAAAACTATAGGTCTTGTATTGGCTAAAATCAGTGGTTTTCTCTGAATCTGATGTAACCTTAATGCTGGAGCAGTTAAGCAATAATCCTCCAACAAGGACAATAAAACCTAGACTTCCGATTTTCATAATTGTACATTAATTATTTTGACTATCTACTTAAGATCGATCTGACTTATCTATTTATTTTTTTTCTGTTCTTCTTTATAGGCATCATAGGCATCCATTTGAGCACCAGTCATGATTTTTTCCATGCCTGCACGCTTCTCTTTCTCTATTTTTTTCATATCGTTTTTAATGCCTACTTTCTTAGGAAGGGAAAGGCGTTTACCAGCATTTTCAAATAACAATCGAACCGTACTTAACATGCTTTTACCTACGATCGGCACCAAACTTTTAACCTGACCATCCGTCAGATCTACCTGTGGCTGTACTTCTAACAATCTTATTACAGCCAGATCATTGAACATATCTGTCATGATGCCATCAACTTTGGCTAGATAAGTAGTATACTGATCCGGTGACAATATCCCTTGAAGATCCTTTCTATAACCATCTCGTACATCTCGAATTTCACCTATCATTTTATCAACTTCAGGTTCTTCCTGATCTTCATATTTCAATAGTATTCCATCTAACTTTCCTCGATACTGAGTCAGCAAGGCTTGTATTTGTGGAACTTGAGTGTCAGATAAATCAAGTGTTGTTGTTACGTTGGCCATCAATTGTGACGTACTTTCTTCCTGGGCCTGGGCCTGAGCCTGAAATGAATTTGCTACTAATACCAGCAATAAAGCAATTAGATTTTTTATTAAATTTTTTCTCATAATGGTTAATTTAAAATTTATAATTTCAATTTATTCTTTTTATATAAATGGGTTTTTAACTATGGGTGCAATTTGAACTCGAATATTCCATTGACTCCCATAATTTTCAGGTTTTATAATTGAATATTGAGGTTCCACCCTCAATTTCCAGGGCGTATTACCCCACTTCACTGTTTTGGTAATACCCAATCCGATAGGGAAAGTTAGTTTATTCCCTTCACTCGCATTCCAATTTATAGATATGTTAGGGCCCATTCCAATTGACATACCTTTACCTTTTATCTGTTTTCTGATAATATATTGAATATCGGTTTTACTAATTTCGGCTCTGTTTTCATCGCCAGCTATAGAATTCCAGTGCTGGACTATTGAACCCATAGTCCACTTTTTAGTGATGCTTAAAACCATAAGAGCCGGCCCCATTTGAGTTTTACCACTACCCAGATTTTCAGAAGATGCTGTAGGAAAGGTAAAGGTTAAACCAGCTCCCCAGATCACTCCATCTTTTTTATCCGGGCCATACAGTGAAAAAACCTGTATATCACCCAATCCAGTTTCATATCCATCCTGTTCTCCATCCTGGTTTATATCAGGCACTGTAATAAATGGAAAAACCGGACGAACCAATAACATTTTACTTTTCCCAACAGGTACCGGTAAGGAGGGTTGAAAATTAAATACATTACTTAATTGTGTTCCATCAATGAGGTCTCCGGTATCAAAGCTCAGGTTTTCCTGGAAGATCAATGACCAAAATCGTGACAAAGGATTCTCCAATTGACGATTTAGCTCATCGATAGAAGGTTCTTCCGATTCTTGCGAAAAGGAAATCAATACATTAAATAGAAAAAAAATTGCGAGTAAATATTTTGTCATATCAATGCTTAATATTTATAAAATGGTCTTCAGAACAATCTGAAGACCATTTTATATTTAGTTTTCCCAGGAAATCTTAATATGAATTATATAGTTTCTCCAGGTTCTTTGTTTCAGGTCTCGCATTTGATATCCCAGTAAGTGCCGGACCTTTAGCTTGTGGCTTATCCGGATATTTTTCTTTCAGATGAAGATGGCGCTCTTTCATCCTCACAAAGGCAGCATTAAAGTGTAATAATGGCACTTCCAGCCCTTCCTTTTCC
>Ga0316187_10004353_pt1 | contig 12255 bp, 13 predicted proteins | sample CroRivburrow1_MG_FD_204927 | JGI IMG/M metagenome (GOLD analysis project Ga0316187, IMG submission 204927) | Coastal sediment microbial communities from Maine, United States - Cross River worm burrow 1 | ecosystem: Environmental > Aquatic > Marine > Coastal > Sediment | place: USA: Maine...
ATATAAGGGGCAGAAACATGCTGCCCATCACCCATCACCCATCACCCATCACCCATCACCCATCACCCATCACCCATCACCCATCACCCATCACCCATCACTCATCACTATAAAAGGTGTTGCCATTCCGGATCAGGCTTGCTGGAGTTGATGGACCGTTGTTGCCAGTCTTTTCCCCAGGGCAAGGCACAGGCGTTTTTCTTCTTCAGTGATGGGTCTATCGTTATCGGGTCCGGCCAGGTGGCTGGCGCCATAGGGTGTGCCGCCACTGGTGGTATTGCTGATGTCTGTTTCACTGTAGGGTATGCCGAGTAATAACATGCCATGATGCAGCAGGGGCAGCATCATGGAGAGCAGAGTGCTTTCCTGGCCGCCATGTGGGGTGCCCGTCGAGGTGAATACGGCAGCCGGTTTGCCGCTCAGAGTTCCGGACAGCCACATCGAGCTGGTGGTGTCTATAAAATATTTTAATGGTGCGGCCATGTTGCCAAAACGCGTCGGACTGCCCAGGGCCAGACCCTGGCACTGGTGCAGGTCATCGAGGCTGGCATAGGGTGGTCCCTGCTCGGGTATATCGTCGGCAACGGCTTCGCAAACCGGGGACACGGCGGGGACGGTGCGGATACGTGCCGTGACACCATCAACCTCTTCAATGCCACGGGCGATGAGTTGAGCCATTTGCGCGACACTGCCGCTGCGGCTGTAATAAAGCACCAGGATTTCCATAATATGCGGGCCTTGTCTCAGAGGATTTTTAATACGTTTTCGGGCGGGCGTCCCAGTACAGCCTTATTGCCGTTGACGACAATGGGGCGCTCGATCAGGCGCGGCTCGGCAATCATGGCGTCAATCAATTCGAGTTCACTGAGGTCAGGGTTGTCGAGGTCGGCATCTTTATAGGCCTGCTCCTTGTTGCGCATTAACTGCCGGGCGCTCAGTCCAAGTTTGTCGAGCAGGGAGATGAATGTCTGCCGATCAGGGGGAGTATGCAGGTATTCGATAATGTCCGGTTCAATATTATTTTCGCGTAACAGTTCCAGTGTCTGGCGAGACTTGGAGCAGCGCGGGTTGTGATAGATTGTAATGCTCATAAACTGATTTCCTGATTTAATGGGTCATGCGTGCTGTTTGCCGCTTATTTGTCGTCCGCTGTATTCTATCTTCTTCGGGCTGGTTGTGCTGCACCGGCTATTCTTGACAGTGGCTGGGGCCGGTGCTACTGTCATTTACAGGCTGGCGGTGGTTGATATAACCCCATGATATATAAAAATATATGAAGAATTTTAGGCCTATTTCGATGGTGTTGGCAAGTACAGTGGGTGTTATGAAGCAGGTTCTGCTAATTGCATTATTGTTGCTGTTTGCGGGCTGTGCGACGGCGCCGACCCAGGAGATGAGTGATGCCCGTCAGGCCGTTAGTGCGGCCCAGGACGCCGGTGCCGACAAACATGCCCCCGAGATATTAAAAGAAGCCGAAGAACAGCTTGATCGTGCCGGGGAAGAATTACATAAACGCGATTTTCGAGAAGCACGTAGGGGTGCCGTGGCCGCCAAGCTGCAGGCCATGAGTGCCCAGGAAATGACACTGGCTATCGGTTCAGCTGCCACCGCAGTAGACAAGGCGCGTGAGCATGGTGTGTTATCGAATGAGACCGAACAGGTATTGCAGCAGGCGCAACAGGCTGCGAGTGAGGGTGATGTGCAAACGGCCGTGCGTCTGGCCAATGAGGCCAGAAATATGGCCGATCAGGATTTGCGCCTGGAAGAATGATCACTGATGTCACTGTGTAATATTTTTAATCTTCATGATTCAATAAACCGTCAGAATAATTTCAGGTAGCAGTTAATGAATAAAACCGAATCCCTGTTTGAAAGTTTTTTATGGAAGAGTCGCTATGTGGTACTGCTAGCCGTTATTGCCAGTTTATGTGTGTCGCTGGCCATGTTTTATATGGCTACAGTGGATGCCTATTACACCGTTACCCATCTTACTGAATATGCCTCACCGAACCTGGATAACGACGCTCGTGCACTATTACGTGGTGAGACGGTAACCCATATCGTCGAAGTCATTGATGGATATCTTCTGGCTACCGTATTATTGATTTTTGCCCTGGGCCTGTATGAACTGTTTATCAGCAAGATTGATGAGGCCGAGCATTCTGAAGCGGCTTCCGGCGTGTTATTGATCACCAGCCTTGATGACCTGAAGGCACGCCTGGCCAAGGTTATCCTGATGATCCTGATCGTGCGTTATTTCGAATATGTCGTCAGCATGAAGTTTGCATCACCGCTGGAAATACTCTATCTGGCCTTAGGCATCAGTTTTATCGGCCTGGCCCTGTATCTGTCACACAAGGCGGATGAGAAACACTAAAGTAGTGTTGTGTGCTGTTCATTCCTTATCGCCTCGAAAGAATACGTGAGTTAAGCGAGATACGGAAAAATACGTTTCCCACCGAATGTATCTCACAGCAGTGTAAAACCCGACTGACGTTTTTTTCGACGTTGCATAAGTTACAGAAAGTCTGGCCTGTAGCCATTATCATTTTAATATAACGTTGTCAGTTAACCCGGAAATATTAATAACTTTGGCTCAGGAAGCTATATTGATAGTGTTTTGATTAGTGGCCAGGCACATATTGTGATTTGTTCACGATAGTTATGCCAGCTGTTGCTATCTGGTTTGCTACTAACATAAGGGAGATGTGATGGAGCAATCTGATGAGATAAATCCAGAATCTGGTTCAGATCTATTTCCACCGCTGGACGTGTTAAATCGTCTGGCGATCAGTGAAAGTGGTTTTGTTTTTGATCCTGCAAGCGGCCATAATTTTACGCTGAATGAAACAGGGCTGGTGTTGTTACGCTTGTTGTTGAAAGGGCAGCGTCTTGATCAAATACTCGGGGTTCTGAGCGATGAATTTGACGCTGAGCCGCGGGAAATAGAGCGCGATGTTATTGAATTTGTCAGTGTGCTGAGGGAGAACGTGGGGGCCTGATGTCTATCATCAATGCCACGGTGGCCATAACGGGTATGAATGCCAGGCCGGATAATCCAGGCCCGGGGCTGGCGGTTGCCAGGTGTCTGCGTGAGTCAGCTGAGTTTGAGGGCAGGATCATTGGCCTGGGTTACGATGCCCTGGATCCCGGCCTGTATCTGGATGATATTTGTGATTCTTCTTACCTGTTACCTTACCCGTCGGCGGGTGATGATGCCTTGCTGGATCAGTTGCAGATGATCCAGCAACGAGAGCGGGTTGATATCCTGCTTCCCTGCCTGGATGCCGAGCTGCCAGGCATGATACGCCTGTTGCCGGCGCTGAAAGAGCTGGGTTTTAAAACATTTTTACCTACGTCTGAACAATTGCGTTTGCGTAACAAGGATCGTCTTCCCGAGCTGGCAGAAATGGCCGGTATTTTTTGCCCGGAGATCAAGGCCATTACTCAGGCTGGCTTCTTTTATAAATGCCAGGACGATGGCTGGTCTTATCCGCTGGTAGTGAAGGGGCTGTTTTATGGTGCTTATATTGTTCACAGTGCCGATGAGGCCTCTGATGCCTTTCACAAGATAGCTGCCGAGTGGGGCTTCCCTGTATTGGTGCAGCAAATGGTCAAGGGTGAAGAATATAATCTTACCGCCGTCGGTGATGGCGAAGGTAATCTTCTGGGTCCGGTAATGATGAAAAAAATGGCGGTTACCGACAAGGGCAAGGCCTGGGCCGGTATCAGTATAGACGACCAGCCGTTACTGGAAGCCAGTGTTGCGCTTGCAAAAGCCATTCGCTGGCGTGGGCCACTGGAAGTGGAGGTTATGCGTGATCAGCATGGCCATTATCAATTGCTAGAAATCAACCCGCGCTTCCCCGCCTGGATTTATCTAGCGATGGGTGTTGGACGCAACCTGCCCTTTACCTTGCTACAACTGGCCAGTGATCAAAACCCGGATGCCTTTCCTGATGCCAAGGCAGGCGTATTGTTTATTCGTTATGCTGCGGAGAACATAGTACCTATTTCTGAATTTGAGTCGATTGTTATACAGGGCGCCCGGCATATGTCGAGCACTGGGCCGGCTGTCAGTTAACTACTGCTTAGTGAACAGTGGGCTGATAGCGGTAATAAGAAAAATGATTATGAAAAGGATGGGGCCATGACAGAGGAAGAAATCCAGGGCGAGACTCCGGATCAAAATCAGAAGGAAGTTATCAAAAAGTTATGGGTTAAACCTACCGTCACTGCACTGCATTCCGGTAACATTAATAAGTTCGGTGCTATGCGGCATGAACAGTGGCAAGACAACATTGATGGTGTGCCGATCAAGGAGCTGCTGGAAAAATACGGTTCACCATTATTTGTACTTTCAGAAAAACGTCTGCGTGACAATGCCCGTCGATTTCAGCGTGCCTTTAAGGCACGCTATCCGCAAGTGCTTTTTGGGTGGTCGTATAAAACCAATTATCTGGGTGCCGTGTGTAATGTTTTTCACCAGGAGGGTGCCTGCGCCGAGGTGGTTTCTGCATTTGAATATCACCGTGCCCGCAGCCTCGGTGTGCCCGGTCACTGCATACTTTTTAATGGTCCGCATAAATCGCGGGAAATTCTGGAGCTGGCGGTAAAGGAAGGGGCTCATATACACATTGATCATCTTGATGAGCTGTATTTGCTGGAAGATGTGGCTCATGACTCGGCTAAGGAAGTGCCCGTTACAATCCGTCTCAATTTTGATACTGGTTATACTGAGCCCTGGAGTCGTTTTGGATTTAATGTTGAATCGGGTCAGGCTATGGATGTGGCATGGCGTATATGTTCGAGCCGATACCTGAAGCTCACCGGCCTGCATAGCCATATTGGTACATTTGTACTGGAGCCGGAGGCCTATCGGGTTCAGGTACGTGTGATGTGTGATTTCATGCGGGCGGTGGAAGCCAAGACCCAGTGTCAAATTGAATATCTTGATATCGGTGGTGGTTTCGCTTCCCTCAATTCCCTGCAAGGTATTTATCTGCCGCCGGAACAAGTGGTGCCCAGTATCGAACAATATGCAGAGGCGGTTTGTGACACTTTGCTGGAGTTGACTCATGAGCGCGCGGCTCAGGGCCGTAGCCGTCCAACCCTGGTGCTGGAGACAGGCCGGGCCATGGTTGATGATGCTGAGATGCTGGTCAGCTCGGTAGTAGCAAACAAACATTTGCCCGATGGCCGCCGTGGCGTGGTGATGGATGCCGGTGTCAACCTCCTGTTTACCGCCTTTTGGTACAACCACGATGTCACTCCCATCCGTCAGCTTAGTGGTAAACCGGAAGGCACGGTGTTGTATGGTCCGTTATGTATGAATATTGATGTGCTCCGTAATGATATCAGCATAGCGCCACTCAACGTTGGTGATGCGCTGCTGTTCAGTCCGGTGGGTGCGTACAACAACACACAGTGGTTGCAGTTTATCGAATATCGGCCGGCTGTGGTGATGATTGGCCTGGAGGCTGAGGTGTCTTTGGTGCGTGCCGCGGAAAACCTGGCTGTTGTCACAGCGCAGGAAAGATTGCCTGAACATTTGCAAAGCGCTTACCCTGATGGTGCGCCCGTTAATTTGTTTTCGAGAAAAGGTGGCTGATTTATCATGACGCTAGAACGGTTCATGTCGCTACCCCGTGCTTATGCCAATGTCCTGTTTATTGATCATTTGTGGCTGGGGCTGATTATTATCGCCGTCACATTCTGGTATCCCAATATAGGGTTTGCGGGCTTGCTGGGTGCGCTAGCGGGCCTGTCAACATCGCGACTATTCAAATTTCCGGATTCCAATGGCGGCCTGCAAATCTACAACAGTATGCTGGTCGGTCTGTCATTGGGTGCATTTTATGAAATTAATGCCTATGTCATGGTGTTGATTGTTCTTGGGGCAGTGTTTGCGGTTTTGGTTACCGTAGCGATTGCTGACGGTCTATGGCGACTTGATCGTTTGCCTGCTTTGAGTCTGCCCTTTATTATCGTTGTATTATTCACTACGCCTGTAGCCAGGCGTTATTCATCGCTTAGCGATTTTCTAGGTCTGGCCGAGCCACAGTACCATTTGTTGACTCCCTGGTTTGATGGTTTTCTTAGCAGCTTGGGGTCCATCTTTTTCTCGCCACAACCGATGGTGGGGCTGGTGCTATTTTTGCTCATTCTGTGGCGATCGCGTTATCTCGCGCTACTGGCGTTCGTTGGTTACGGTTTCGGTTATGTTGTTTTTGACCTGTTAACCGAAAGCCCGCATCCCAGCCTGATCGTGTGGACCGGATTTAATTTTTCACTGATTGCGATGGCTGTTGCCGGCTTTTATACCGTGCCAGGTATTGCCGGTCTGGCCCTGGCTTTGTTGGCGGTTGCTGTTGGTGCGATGCTGGTGGTGGCGACACAGGATTTTCTTATGCTCTATGGTTTGCCCATTATGGCCATTCCTTTTGTTGTAACAACACTGACTGTTTTGAGCGCCCTGGGAAAGCGCTATGGCTTACCGCGGCCCTGGGTTGCACCACAACCTGGCTTGCCGGAGGTAAACTATGATCGTGCACGACTGGCCCAAATTCGCAACGGCGAACTTAACAGCGTGCCATTAAAGCCACCTTTTTACGGCGCATGGGAGATCTATCAGGGTTTTGATGGTGAACATACCCATAAAGGGCAGTGGCGGCATGCGCTGGACTTTTACATGACGGAGCAGGGTAAAAGCTTTAAGGGTCAAGGTAGAAATCTGGCTGATTATTACTGTTTTGCCTTGCCGGTCATTTCGCCCGTTCGGGGTCAGGTGGCGCGTGCCTTCGATAAACTATCCGACAATGCTCCGGGTGATGTTGATGTCAAAAATAACTGGGGAAATTTTATTCTTATACGCCTTGATACGGGTATACATGTATTGTTGGCGCACTTGCATCAGCACAGTATTAAGGTGAGTGAAGGTGATTCTGTGACTCCAGGCCAGCAACTTGCGGCTTGTGGGAACTCAGGGCGTTCACCACAACCACATTTGCATTTACAGGTACAGCGGGAGGCTGGACTGGGTAGCCCGACACAGCCATTCCATCTGACCAGTGTCCTGGCCAGCGATGAAAATAGTCGACTGGAATATCAGTTAGTGTGCCGGCCGCAGGCAGGCCATAGTGTTGAGGCGGCTGAGCAGGATGAGCTGCTATCGGCGCAATTACATCTGCCTGTGGGGAGAACACTCCGTTACAGGCTTGCCTCTCCAGGGGAGAGCCAGGAAATGGAGATGGAGCTACGCGTCAAGTTGACGCTGCTCGGCCAGTTTCGGCTCGTTAGTGATAGTGGTGCCAGTGCCGCCTTTGAGGAAATCAATGGCGTGCTTGCCTTCTATGACAGGCAAGGGCCCAGAGATATGCTGCTGGATAGCTGGATGCTTGCCAATGGTCTGACGCCGCTGACTGATCGCGCCCACCGTTGGCGTGATGGTCAGTCAGCCGGCCTGTTACCGCTTACCTGGTTTCAGCGTACCTGGCTATGGTTGTGGCGGCCCCTAGGGTGTGGTCTGGATACGTGTTATCAACGGCAGCGGGATCAGAATAGTGAGGCATGGTTACAGAATGGTGTACACAAGTTACGACTCGGACGGCAACTGCTGGTTGCAACGACGGAATCGGTTCTGGATCCTGTTTATGGCTGGATACGGATCAAGCTGCTGCTGGGGTCGCAGCAATGGCTGGCCACGCTGGTAGATACCGGGCAGGTCGAAGATAGAGGAATGCCTGGCTGGAATCAGGGCATGCCGCCGCAAGCGGAACCCCGGCATGAGGTAGAGTTTTCCACGGAATATAAAAAAGGAAGAAGTATTGTAAATGGATAAATAAAATGCAAATCAGGGTTATTCACATTTTATGTTTCTGGCTTTTTACAGGACAGGCCTGGGCAGCAGAAAACTGGTATTGGAAGGGCGGTGTTGAGCTGCTTGCTAAAGGCTACAATGACAGCATGAAACTACATGACCTTACGGGTATTGGTGGCATGCTGTCTGGTGATTATATGGAGCGTGGTGGTTTTGTGGTTTCATATAACGTTAATCACATTAACTATCAATCAAACATTAGCAGTGACCCGAAAAGTATTGATGAAGCAGTTCTTATGCTTGGTGGGCGATTCAATTTCCATCCTGACGGACTTCCCGGCAGAGTGACGCTGCGTCTGGATGGTTATAGAGAAAATGATGACATGCATTACCGGGTCAGTGGGTCTGGTTCATCAAAAAAGATTGTTACTATTAGGGACAGGGTGGTGGGTGTGAATCCTGTTGCCTCGTTTCTTAATTACACCAAAACATTTTATGCCGATGTTGGTTATGCCTACACACACTATCATTCTGATGACAGTGCTGTTGACGATGTTAATGTCAGGCAATGGGCGCCAACGCTAGGTTTTGGTCTAAATCGCAGTTATGACTGGTTGCAGTTGCGTGCTTATTTAATTAGCCTGTCAGCGAGCAATCGTGTCGCCGATAAAGATATAACTTCGGCGCTGGAGGTCAAGTGGAGTCACTGGTTTACGGCTGATGTACCGCTAGATCTACACAGTGCGAGACTGGCTGCTGTTGTTGGCAAGCGTATTTATGCCGTCGATAGTGATGCCAGTACCATGTTCAGTGTGTCCGATCTGCAAACTGGCGCGATTTCCATTGCTATGGAATGGCGGCTGGGTGATCAGATCAGTACAGTGCTGCAGGGTGGTTATGAATCGTATGAGGAGTTGTTGAGTAATGATCGTTACAACAGCGTCTATATGTATGTTTCAGTGTCACAAAGTTGGTGAGGTATTTTTATTATGTTGACAAAAAACCTGTTTATATTAGTTTTGGTTAGTGGTTTTCTGGTGCCTGTGTATGCATCCGGGGCTACAGACCCCTGGATAGAAAGTTATCGTCTTGAAGCGCTGGCTCAATATGACAGTGCTGCAAAATCACTTGAGCAGATAATTAAGGAGCAGCCCCGCAATGAATTTGCCATTCTGCGTCGGGGCTGGCTGGGCTATCTTCGCGGTGCCCATAATGAGGCGATACGCGATTATCAAAGGGCACTTGATATTAATCCGCTATCGCTTGATGCTCGGCTGGGGTTGATGTTGCCCTTGATCGCCCAGCAACGCTGGCGAGAGGTGGCCGCTCATGCCAGTCAGGTACTGGAAGTGTCGCCATGGAACTATTATGCCCATGTGCGCCTGATGATAAGCGAAGAGGGGGAGAAGCAATGGGAAGTGTTAGCGAGGCACGCCGATAAAGTGCATCAGAGGTATCCTAGTGATGTCACGGTACTGGTTTATCTGGCGCGTGCTAATGACTGGATGAAAGAACATAAAAAGGCCCGCAAGGCTTATGCGCAGGTTCTGGAGCGTGTTCCCGGTCATATAGAGGCTACGCAATATCTGAGTCGATACTAAAGCGGGCACGCAGTCTGCACTGCAGTTCCAGGTTTATTCTTAAGGTCTGATAAGCTCAATCCAGAAAGTGCTGCCGTTGTTGCGGCTACTTTCTACGCCCATCCGGCCGTTCATGGCCTCTATCAGTTTTCTGCACACAGCAAGACCAATGCCCATACCTTCTTCAATATCATGACGTAGACGAAAAAAAGGTTCGAATATCTGCTCGATATTTTCCTCTGCAATACCAATGCCGGTGTCGCTTACCATGATACGCAGATGATTATTCTGTGTTGATGTGTTTGAGATGGTAATGCTACCGTTGGTGCGATTGTATTTAATGGCATTAGATATCAGATTGATCAATATTTGTTTTAATTTTATATTGTCAGCGTAGACGAATCGTGTGTTGTCCGTGATTTCGTTGTTTATCGTGACCTGTTTTTTTTCAGTGAGGTGCTGAGTTAATTCAATGGCGTTATTAATCACTGTTGCAATGTCGACTTTCTCTGTTGTCAGTTTTATCTGGCTGGCTTCGATTCGCTGCAGGTCAAGGATGTCATTAATAAGCATGAGCAGGTGTGTGCCGCCGCCAATAATTTCGTTGACGTGCCCTGCCTGCTCTTTAGATAGCTTTGCGTCAATTTCCAGTACCTGGGCAAAACCCAGTACGGCGTTGAGCGGTGTACGTAGCTCATGACTCATTCGTGATAAAAATTCAGATTTGGCATTGCTGGCCATGAGGGCTTCATTTTTGCTGGTTTCGAGTTCCTGTGTGCGGGACGCGACGCGAGCCTCAAGATTGTTATTGGCTTGTAGCAGGGCATTTTTTGAAGTCAACAGTTCATCGTACAATTGTTCCTGGAGCTTGTGCTGGGACCAGCTGATCACAGAGATAAAAAAGGCCATTAGTAGCGCGAACGGTAAAATATAGCTGGTCATTTCCGGGGTAAAGGACTCGCGAAAGAATAATAACAGGGTGGCCAGCCAGATAAGGCAGATTCCGACAAGCAGTGAATTAATGAATGTAGTCTGAATCGGCGCGTTTAAAGGGAGTTGTTTTTTCCGTGGCGATGTCTGCAGGGTGCGTTCGGATGCTGCTATAAAAATGAAGGCAAAGCCGATTACCCATAAAATATCCAGATGGTCACCAACGAAGTAATTCCTGCCGAGTAATGAATGGGCATAAAAGGTATCGGTCAGGGCATGGATGCCCAGGCCGGTTAATAGCAGAAGAAAGAAAGATGAACCGGATTGTTGTGGATGACTTATCAGGTTGTGCAGGCCAAGAAAAAATGCCCCCATGTATAAAACCGGGTAGGCCAGCGCGGTATACAGGTACAGTGGCGGTTCTTTCAGGTTTATGATGTCCTGATAGAGGATGATGATCAGAGAAATAATTATCGTGCAGAAAATCAGTCCCAGTTCGCCCAGTTGTTTGATGGTGAAAGATGTGGGTTTTATTTTTTTGTTATAGGCAATCAGTCCCGCGCTCATCAATGGAGCAAATAACAGGAAACCAATGTCCGAGATACCCGGAAACGGGGTGGCGATCCCTTTGACCAATTCCTGGTAATCCCACACCAGCATGCCCAGAAACCAGGAAAGATTGGCGCTACCGAACACGACCCATGCCAGTTTCTCGTTTACGTCAGTCTGCCGGGCGGTAGCAAAACAACGTAATGCCGCTGCCAATGCGGCCAGGCTCCAGGCCAGATCAATGATCCAGCGATGTGTCGTCGGGTCTAGATCAATAATGTAGTTGCACAGTATAAAGAAAACGATAAAGGTCGCGGCAGAGCCAATAGAAAAGGCCCTCTGGTAGCGATGAATCAAGGCGGATGCCCGGTTTTTTTCGGGCCCGGGTGCTTTCCTCTCAGTGTTTGTGCTGGATGTTGGTTGCATGGTAAACATTATTTTGTGTTATCCAGGAGTGGCTGTCAAAATAACAATAAATGCAGGGAGTCCATAATATGCGCCTGGTTATTACGTTTGTTTTATTTTTGCTATCAGCGCCAGTGGCGGCGGTTGAAACTTTTTCCGCCAGTACCAGCATCTATCTTGTGTCTGACTATGTATTTCGTGGCGTCACGCAGACGGATAAAAAACCCCCGCAGCACAGCTCGGAGTGGATGCGGTTTACGGGGACAGGATAACGGCGGGTCTGATTACCTCAAACGTTGATTTTGGCACAGCCACAAACCGGGAGTTTGATCTCTATCTGCTCTACAGCCTCGATGCAGGTTCTGATCTCACGCTCGATCTGGCTGCATGGCGCTATACGTACCGGCATGAGTATAACGCTAATTACAACGAGTATATGCTCGGTTTGCACTATCGTCAGGGAGTGGCGAATGTCTGGTATGCCGATGACTATGCCGGTGCCGGTGGTAACCAGTTCTATTATGATGCTGGAATAACACTGCCAGTCACAAATGAGTATTCCCTGCAACTACATGCCGGGCATACTGATTGTGACGCTCAGGTTGGGGTTGAGGATTATTCCGATTATTCGCTGGCTATACTTACAAAATATGTCGGTTTTGCGTTTTCATTGCAGGCGTCCACTACCACGGGTGATCACCCCGGGGATAGTTATGATGACAAGGCGCTGATCAGGGTATCAAGATCCTTTGCCTTGTTTTGACTGCTGGACCATCAAGGCCGTCAGGCCAGTCGTTTGGCTGAGTGGCATGAGGGGTATTTCATCCCCGTTTTTCTATAAAGGGGTTCGGAGAAATGACTTCACTGTTGAACATAAAAATGTTCTGCTGCGAGACCTTCGTCCAGACGTCTGGCCATCTGGGTGAATGCTGCTTCTATGTGTCTGGTATAGCTGGCAGAGTCGAACAGTGC
>Ga0316187_10004356_pt1 | contig 12251 bp, 12 predicted proteins | sample CroRivburrow1_MG_FD_204927 | JGI IMG/M metagenome (GOLD analysis project Ga0316187, IMG submission 204927) | Coastal sediment microbial communities from Maine, United States - Cross River worm burrow 1 | ecosystem: Environmental > Aquatic > Marine > Coastal > Sediment | place: USA: Maine...
AAAGGCATCAAACATGAAGTACTCAACGCCAAACATCACGAGCGCGAGGCGGAGATCGTCTCTCAGGCAGGCCGTAAGGCTGCGGTGACTATCGCTACAAACATGGCTGGTCGCGGTACCGATATCATGCTCGGTGGTAACCCGGACATGCTGATTGCACAGCTTCCGGCCAAGCTTTCCGATGCTGAACGTGAGGCCAAAGCAGAAGAGATCAGAGCAACATGCCTTGCCGAACATATCGAGGTAGTAGAGCTCGGTGGCCTGCATATTCTCGGCACTGAACGTCATGAGTCACGTCGTATCGATAATCAGCTGCGTGGTCGTTCAGGCCGTCAGGGTGATCCGGGTACAACCCGTTTTTACCTCTCCCTTGAAGATGATCTGATGCGCATCTTCGGCGGTGAAAAGATGCAGTCGATGCTGACCAAAATGGGCTTCGAGAAGGGCGAGGCAATCGAACATCCGTGGGTAACCAAGGCGATCGAGAACTCGCAGAAGAAGGTTGAAGGGCGCAACTTCGATATTCGTAAGCAGCTGCTTGAGTACGATGATGTCATGAACCAGCAGCGCGATGTGGTCTACTCTCAGCGTCGCGAACTGTTAAGTGCTGATGACGTCCACGATGTCATTGAGGATATGCAGGCAGATTTTGCTGTCCACATTGGCGCCGAATTTCTCGATGGTCATCCGGAAGCATGGCATATGGACGAACTGCAGGATGCGCTGAAGGAGCGCCTCTCTGTTGAAAGCGATCCAAAGGCTTGGTTTGAAGGCGATGATGTTGAAACTGCTGAGGATATGATCGAGAAGATCAAGGATGCGCTGAAGGAGCATATGGCTACCAAGGAGTCCATCACGGGCGCTGAGCAGATGCGAGGCTTCGAAAAGTACCTGGTTCTGCAGATTCTCGACCACCACTGGAAAGAGCACCTGCTGGCCATGGATCACCTGCGCCAGAGTGTAGGACTGCGTGGCTATGCCCAGAAACAGCCGATTCAGGAGTACAAGCGCGAGTCGTTCGAACTGTTCGAAGCCATGCTCAACAAGGTGCGTGAGCAGACCATGATCGCCCTGCACAGCGTAGAAGTGGAGATGCAGACGCCAGTCGTGGAAGAATCGTCGCGCGAAGCTGCACCGGTCACCTATAACCTTGGCGAAGAGGAAGAGGTTGAACCGCAGCACACCTACAAGCGCGACCACCCGAAGGTTGGCCGCAATGAACCCTGCCCATGCGGTTCAGGCAAGAAATACAAGCAGTGCCACGGTAAACACAGTTAATCCATGCTGACAGGGTATCGGACCTTCTCGGCCCCTACCTTTCACGCCAGACAAGCTTCGTCTGGCTTATTAAAACAGTCCATCCATGGACAAGGAAATAGCGCTTATGCCAGTTAATCAGCCTGAGCTTTCACCACCTCTTGCAGTGACCGGCTTTAAAGTTGGCACGGCATCCTGCGGCGTTAAATCACCGGAGTTGAAAGGCAAACGCCAGGATGTAACGCTGATCGTCTCTGATGTCGATTGTCACGCCGCAGGCGTCTTCACCAGCAACCGTTTTCGTGCCGCCTGTGTGACACTGGGTGAAGCAACCATTGCCGCCAATGCCAGTGGTATCCGCGCCATTGTTGCCAACAGCGGCAACGCCAATGCAGGCACTGGTGAAATGGAACGGGCCTGGTCCGAGAGCCTGATCGAATCAGGAGCTATTGCAGCTGCAGTAGAGAGCACAACGGTTCTCTCCTGCTCCACCGGAGTGATTGGCACACCATTCCCGATTGAGCGCATTCAGGCCGGCATGCACGAAGCCTCCGCATCTCTGAGCGCAGATAACTGGGCGGCAGCAGCCGATGCCATTCGCACCACAGACACCTTTGCCAAGTGGGCTTCTGCAAAAGTCGATGACTATACCATCACTGGCATCTGCAAAGGCAGTGGCATGATCCACCCAAACATGGCAACCATGCTCGCCTTTATAGCCACCGATGCACCGCTCACCAGCGAGCAACTGCAGCCGATGCTCAAGAGAGCTGCCGACCGTTCTTTTAACTCCATCAGCGTTGATGGTGACACCTCGACCAATGATACGCTCTACCTGCTCTCTTCCGGTATCGGGCTGGGTGCCAAACCTCTGACCGACATCGACCTATTTGAACGTGCGTTGACCGATCTTTGCATTGACCTGGCGCAACTGATCGTGCGCGATGGCGAGGGTGTAAGTAAATTCGTCACAATTGAAATTACAGGTGCCGCTAGCGAGGGGGATGCACGTACTGTTGGTCGTTCTATTGCTGTTTCACCACTGGTCAAAACTGCCTTTGCAGGATCGGATGCCAATTGGGGACGTATACTCTCTGCAGTTGGCAATTCCGGAATAGCCATTGATACCAACCTGATCAGCCTGAGTGCTGATGATGTGCTGATGCTGGAGAGGGGTAATCTGCATCCGGACTATCGCGATGAAAATGGTATGGCCGTCTTTGCCAGGGATGAGTTCACTATCACAGTTGATCTCGGGCTCGGCGAGGCATCGGCGACAGTCTGGACCGGCGATCTGACCCACGAATACATCACCATCAATGCCGAGTACCGCACCTAATTGCACCTCCCACACAAGCCGTTGATTCAGGCCTTCCTTGGCGGGATAGATCATTGAAAGCTCAAGCCATTGCACTTGTTGTCCCATTTGATGGCGATGGCAAGGTGCTGCTGCTAAAACGGAACAGCGACCAACACTGCGGTGATCTCTGGTCATTCCCTGGCGGTAAAATTGAAGTGGGTGAAACACCCAAAGTGGCTGCCAAACGCGAACTTCAAGAGGAGACAGGGCTTGAAGGCTGCGACTGGAAGTTTCTCGGCGATTCCACTTTCGAGTATCCGGATCGCCTGCTTCACTTCCTGCTGTTCAGCTGCCTGTGTGACAACATCGAATCACTAGTAAGTGAGTCCACCCATCTCTGGGTTGAATTCGATCAATTATCCAACTATCCCATGCCGGGGGCCAATGAAGAGCTGATCAACATGCTTATTACGAAGCTTGGGAATTAACTGAAACAACTGATTTCTGACCCTCATCCTCACCTTTTACTCAGTCCGCAGATATTCAATGTACCGGGTGTCCTCGTACAATACATGACTTACCAATAGCTCCTTGATCGTCACCCCCATTTCAATCCACTCACGGCTGAACTCGCTGTTATGGATCTTTTTCAATGCTTGCTTAAATTTAGTGATAAGTTCCGCATGTATTTGAGCGTGCTCCTGCCTGTCGGGATAGGATTTTTCTATAAATAGCCGCTCCTCATGCGCGAAGTGGGCAATGGCATCTTCCAATATAAGGTTCATGATACGCTCAACAACTGCTTTATCCCGCTGCTGACTCATGATTTCATCATTTAGCTCGTTGACCAACTTGATGAAGTGCTGGTGCTCGGCATCAATCTCTGCATTCGACATACTGAGCTCATCAGACCACTCAATTTTCCAAGGTGATGAATCCATGACGTAACCCTCCTTCTCAACTCTTACTAAGAGTATAGCAAAGTCTCTAAGTATCTTCTTTTAGCCATCATTCAACCGCTTTTCTTTTTCGCTCTTGGATGGGTTTTATCGTAAACCTCGGTGAGCTTGGCAATATCAAGATGGGTGTAACGTTCGGTGGTGGCCAGTGATGCGTGGCCAAGAAGCTCCTGAATAGCACGCAGATCAACGCCGCCAGCCAATAGGTGGGTCGCGAAAGAGTGGCGGAGGCGGTGCGGGGTGACCGATACATCGGCACCATTCTCCAGTGCCCGCTCTTTAAGCATACGCTGTACGCTGCGCGCGGTTAAACGCTTGCCGAATCGATTAAGAAATACCGCATGCTCCTCCATCGCCGAAACGCGTTCGGCCAGATAAGCCTGCAAACAGTGCACAGCACCTTGCGGCAACGGCACGATACGTTCCTTGCGCCCTTTACCGAATACGCGCAGTTCAAACTGTTGCATATCAACAGCATCAATATTAAGGCCAACCACTTCGGAGACTCGTAGGCCACAACCATACATCAGTGCCACCAACGCCAGGTCACGAAGCTCACTGGCTCGGTCGGTGCTGTTCATCAGGGCTGCGGTCTGTTCCGGCGGCATGGTACGAGGCAACCGCTTCGACTGCTTGGGTGGGCGCACGCCTGCAGCGACATTGGCACTGCACCAGTGAGCCTGAACAGCGGCATCGAAAAAGCTGGAAAGGGCGGAGAGTCGTCTTGCCAGTGTGGAGGCAGCAAGACCAGAAGCGTGGCAACTGACCAGCCAGTCCTGCACCTGCAGGCGTGTTACCTGCTGTAGCGGCTTATCTCCGCAGAATCCCACGAAACGGGCGAGGTCACGACGATATGCGGCAACCGTATGCTCAGAAGCCAGACGCACATCAGCTAGTTCATGAAGAAATCGTTCGACAGCCTCGCCAAGGCCCGGATCAGTGACTGTCGTGTTCACCTGAGTCGGCCACCTCGAATCGGCTTCCTCCCAGCGCTTTGGCAACATACATCGCCTGATCGGCCAACGCGATCAGCTGTTTCACAGCCATATCCTGATCCGCAGACGAGAATGCCACACCGATACTGGCGGTAACCTGCTCACCTTCAATCACACTGCTCTCGGCAATGGTCTGGACGGTAAGCGCTGCGATATCACGTGCCTTCTCCTCTCCACAGCCAGGCAGAAGCAGTACGAATTCATCGCCTCCCATGCGAATCAAAGGATCGCTGGCCCGGACGTGCTTATGCAACGCCTTGCTAACCATGTTCAACACATCATCACCAACCTCTTCACCCAAACGCTCACTCAGCGCCTTGAACTGATCCACATCAGCATACAGGCATGAGACCTGTGTCTCGCTACCAAACCACTGTGACAGCGGCTGATGACTGTGTGGCTGCAGAAAGCGACGATTCTGACTGCCTGTTAATGTGTCTGTAACTGAAAGGCGGGCCAAGTGTTCGCGCGCCACAGCATGCTCAAGGGTTAACCCAACCACCTGCGCCAGATGCTGAAGGAAATCACTGCTTTGATCGGGCGCGAAGCGGTCACGGTCGATCGAACCCACACCAAGTACGCCGAAAGGCCTGTCCAGATCACCCAATGTCAGTAGAGCAATCGAGCCGAGATGCTGATCCTGCGGTCCCAACCAGTCGAACGCATGCTCGGGTGAGAGCTGAATCAGCCACGCCTGTTTGCGTGAAATGCCCATCTCCCTGATCTCATCCTTCTCAACCCAGACCAGATCGCGTTCGGAAAGTGAGCCCAGTTTATGGCCGCCTATAAAACTGGAACGATCCAGCCAGAAGCGGACAAAATCGAGCTCAAAGCTTGAGCGCAGGCCGCGCAACAGTGTAAAGCAGAGATCCTCGGGATCTGTTGATTTAAGCACCTGCGATTCCAGATCAAACATGCGTGAGAACAGAAGTTCGTTCTTGCGCAGACGTTGCATTACATCAGCAACATAAACTTTAAGTTCCCGATTCTCATCTGCCATCTGCTGAAAGCGTCGGCTGGAGAGATCCTCCACCTTTGAGGCTTTTTCCTTCTTACTCATCGCTTCAGTCTCCCCTCCAGCACAGCTTAACCCTCTTTACTCTTGTGAACCCAGAACATCCCTATCTGACCATCGTAACGGGATTGAAGAGTGGGACAAGGTCCATCTCCTGTTACTCCGGCTTTTCTCCGTTCCCGGCAAGCAACGTTCCGCCGGACAAAACCAGCTTCATGCCCTCTTCTACACTCATATCCATATAGACAATTTCCGATGGTTCGATAAACAGTAACCAACCAGTCGTAGGCATAGGTGTAGAGGGGACGAATACTGAGACCCTTGTTTCATCCGAGCCATGAATTGCAACAGCAGTTTCACCTGTAACAAAGCCAATCACCATCGTTCCTTTATTGGGAAATGGAACCATCACCACCTTCTGAAACGCCTTGGAACTGTCGCTTAGTGTGGCCTCGAGAAGCTGGCGGGTGGCTTTGTAAATAGTTCGCACCAGTGGGATGCGCTCCATAATCCGGTCAAACAGACGCATCAGGTGGTTGCCAATAAAGTGGGTAGTCAGCATGCCGATCACAATAATCAGCAGCAGGGCCAGAATAATGCCAAGCCCGGGAATATCGACACCGAAAAGCATCTCCGGCCTGTATTCCGGAGGCAACATGGCTACCGCACTGTCGGAGAGTTCGATCAGCCAGTTGATCAGCGCAACCGTGACGAGAAATGGTGTCAGGGCAACGATCCCTGCCAGCAGGTATTTACGTAAAGATGCCACTACAAAAGGACCTCCGGTTTTATCTTCGCATGACGCGCAGAATCACCGCCACGCAGTAACTGCTGAACCGGAATAAGTACGGTCGGCTCCTGCTTGCTCATCTGCTTCTCCAGAAACGCTACTGTCTCCTTGTGCGGATGGGCAATTACCACACAGCGGTAGCCCTTCTCCAGGCAACGCTCTGCACTCTTCCATGCCCGCTTCATCGCCTCAGGATTAAGGTCATGATCGAGGAACACCTCTCTGGATGCCCACGGCACATCCAATAACTCAGCAGCCTCTGCCGCCACGCTTTTATTACTCGTTTTGGAATCGACAAAAAAGAAACCTTGCTCCTGACAGACCTGCATTACCCAGCGCATATGCTCCATCTGTTCACTTAGGTAGGACCCCATATGATTGTTCACCCCTTCGACAAAGGGAACTTCATCCAGGCCACGCTGGAATGTTTCTCGCAGCTCTTCCCGACTCATTTTTTCATGTAGAAAATAGGGTGTCATTTTATTGCGGTAATTTTCCGAAGTCGGCTCCATTGGCAAATGCAGCATGACCACCTGCCCCTGCTCATGTGCCATCGTTGCTGATGCCTGTGCATATGGCGCATCAGGTATCACCGCGATCGCCACCGGCATGGGGAGAGCAAGAATACGTTTCAGTGCCGGCATATCGTAACCGACATCATCAAGAATCAGGGCAAGGCCCGACGCCACACGTGGCAGCGCAGCCAGATCGGGGCGCGCTTCATGCTCATCCTCCGGCTTGGCAACCTCTGGGACTGGTACAACCTTCTCCACCGCCTCTTCAACATGCCTCTTCTGCTGCGCGGGTTTGTTCAAGGTCGCTATCACCAGCAACAGACTTAAGAGCAGTAGAAAGAGCAGCGCCAGCCACGGCGGCAGTTGTTTTTTACGGATCATGATTTGATCAGGACTCCGAATATAGCTCTATTTACAAGCGCATTAGCCGCGCAGCGCATGCAGTCCTCTGAGCAGGTCCAGTGCACGCTGCAGCTGGGTATCAAGCTGCAATCGTTCTTTCATGGTATCGCTCGGCCCTGCTCCAGCAACCTCTTTTGCCTTCTTCTTGCTCTTGCCGTTACCATTTTCGAGGTGCCCCTTCAGGTTGCGTTCTGAAACGGAAGGCAGGCTGCTTTTCGCCTGGTCATCCTTCTTCAAAGCTACCTGCTCTACCAGAATATCGGGGTCGATGCCGGTAGCCTGGATGGAGCGCCCACTTGGCGTGTAATAAAGTGCAGTTGTCACCTTGATTGCGGTACCATCATTCAGCGGCACCACCGACTGCACCGAACCCTTGCCGAAACTTTTTGTTCCCATGACAATCGCTCGGTGATGATCCTGCAGTGCTCCACCGACAATTTCCGAGGCAGAAGCTGAACCATTGTTCATCAGCACTACCAGTGGCAGTCCTTTCAGAATATCACCCGGCTGAGCATCAAATGAGAGGCTTTTTCCTGCCCGTGATTTGGTGCTGACAATATTGCCCTTCTCAAGGAAGAGGTCGGATACAGCCACCGCCTGATTAAGCAGGCCACCCGGATTGTTGCGAAGATCCAGTACCGCACCGGAAAGATTCCCTCCCGCACGCTTTTTCAACGCCCTGATCTGTTTGGAGAGCAGGGTTACCGTCGGCTGCTGGAACTGGGTTACACGCAGGTAGGCATAACCGGGAGCCAGCATGTCGCTCTTCACCGACTTCACCTTGATGATTGCACGGGTGATCTTTACTTCCAGCGGTGCATTCTCACCATCACGGAAGATGGTCAGCATAATGCTGGTTCCAGGTTTGCCACGCATTAACTTCACCGCTTCAAACAGTGACATATCGCGTGCCAGTTCATCATCAATCTTAATGATCAGGTCTCCAGCTTTGATGCCGGCTCGATCAGCAGGTGTATCCTCGATCGGGGAGACAATGCGGATGCCGCCTTCGGCCGCCTGAATCTCAATACCGAGACCACCGAACTCACCCTTGGTGTCCACGTTCATCTGCTTGTACATATCCTTATCAAGATAGGTGGAGTGGGGATCGAGGCTTGAGAGCATGCCGGAAAGCGCGCCCCCGATCAGCTTCTCATCGCTGACCTCTTCAACATAGGCCTGGCGCACCATCTCCATCACCTGCGAAAACTTCTGAAGCTGCTGATAGTCGGTGGCTGCATCGGCCTGGCGGTAACCTGTACCCGGCTGCCAGGCCATTACGCCCGCGCTCAGCAGGGCAACAGCACCTGCTCCCAATAAGAGTCGACGAAACTTTAAAGACATACCATTCTCCATAAACCCGCTCGAGGGTGGGCTGCCACTTTACTGAAAACCATGGCATAACACTCGCTAAGGTTGAGTAACTTCTTCAGGATTACATGTCTGCAACCCTTTTTCAGCTCCTGCAGCATGCCAGCGCATCAGCGCCGACACCAGCGTTTCGGGTTCACAGCTTTACCGCGATCCCTGATTTCAAAATAGACTGCCACACGGTTAATCCAGCCGGTACTTCCGGCTTCGGCAATCGCCTCACTCTCTTCTACCCAGTCGCCCACTTGCTTGAATAGCACATTGTTATGGGCGTAAACACCAAGCACGCCATCGCCGTAATCAACGATGGTCATCAACCCGAAACCACCGAACCAGTCGGCATAACGTACCTGCCCCGAAGCCATGGCCCGCACCTCGCGAAAGTTTGATTTCGGCTTTAGCTGAACACCCTGCAAAGTCGGCATTGATGGTGAAGGGCGAGAGCCGAAACTTGCCACAACAGTGCCCGGAATCGGCCACTTCAGTCGCCCTTTACGCTTGCGCACATTCAGACCTGCACTCGACTTATCGGTAGCAAGCAGCCCTTCGCTCATATCATTGAGAAGTCGCAGAAGCGCCTTCTCTTCCCGGGCCAACTGCCGATCGCGCCCCTTCTTGGAGGTAACCTGTTTGCGCACTCGATTCAGCATTCCGCGCTTGTCGTTCACGCGGGATGTAAGCTCCCGCTCTGCCTGCTCCTTCTCCTTACGCAACTCCTCAAGCCGATCACGCTGTTCTCGCAATTCCGTTTCCACTCGCTGCAGATCCTGTACAGACTTGGCATAGGTGTGGCGATCCTCCTCCTGAGAGCGCATCACCACATTGAGGAGATAACGCCGGTGTGGAATGTCGCTGACCGGAACACCGGTGAATATCCCCATCCATTGGGATGAGTGGCTGCTACGCTGCCATGCGGCAACAGTCTCGTCCGCCATCTGCTTTTTCAGCTCTTTGATACGCGACTGCAAACGGACTCGTTCCCGTTTCAACTCAGCAAGGCGCCTGTCAGCTTCCCTGGCCTGTTGCTTTGCAGTCCTGCTCGCCTTGCGTGCCTTAATCAAAGCAGAATCAAGTTTTCGCAGTTCTCGACCGATATCACCCATCTGCCCTTCGAGCTGGCTGCGCACCTTGCTCAAGCGCTGACGTTCAGCCTTGATTTTGTCTATTCTGATCTGGGTATCCGGATTCGCCGCTATTGCATCAGGAGCACTCCATGAGAGAAGCGCAACAAACAGCAGCAGGAGAAGAGGGCGCAAATTACCAGTACATCTCATACGCGATGGTAAGGGTGTCCCTGAATAATGGTGAAACCGCGATAAAGCTGCTCCAGCACCACAGCGCGCACCAACTGATGGGGCAGCGTCAGTTTGGAGAGGCTCCAGCATGCCCCGGCAGCCCTGCGAACCTCGTCAGATATGCCATCAGCACCTCCGATGACAAAATCCTGCTGTGCATCACCGGACAACGTGGAGAGAAAACCGGCCCACTGCTTGCTGCTGTTAAGCGATCCGCGTTCGTCGAACAGTACAAAGCCGGCAGTCGCATGCTTGAGAATCTGCTTTGCCTCCTCCTGCTTACGCTGGGAGACCTGCTTGCCACGCCCCTCTGGCAACTCGACAACCTGACAGGGCGCAAATGGCTTCAGCCGTTCGATAAAACGAGCCTCGAAGTCGGAGAGTTCTCGCGACCCCCGTCCGACCACCAGCAGTCTGAGCTTCACGACGTCGCGTCTGCGCCCTTTTGAGGAACACGCCACAAGCGCTCTAGCTGGAAGCTCTCGCGCACTTCTGGAAGAAAGAGGTGTACCACAATATCGCCCAGATCAACCAGCAGCCACTCCATCGCCTCCAGTCCTTCAACCTTGGCTGGCAGCCCGTAATCATGCGCAACTTCGGAAACCGACTGGGATAGCGCCTTGATCTGGCGGTCTGATCGGCCGCTAGCCACGATAAAGCGATCGGTAAAGTCGCAACGTCCACGTACATCAATCACCAATATATCCTGCGCCTTTTTATCCTCTAATGCCGTAACCAGTGCTTCGGTCATCTTCTCGAATCTTTCGTCATCTTTTACAACTACTTCAGTCACACCTTCTCCTTAAAAGGACACCCTGACTTTCTCAGGGTATCCATGCGATCCACGCTGGCTCGCCAATATACGCACATCAGTGCTCGATTTTTACCTTTACACCTGAATGAGTGCATAGAGGCAGCCGTTCAGGCCATCCATTATACAACCACCCGATAACTCTTCTCAATCAAGCTTCGCACCGACTCCGGTACCCGGCCTTCAAGCGCTGTGCCCCTCTCTGCTTCCCCGCGCAGTTCAGTGGCCGAAATATCCGGCAAACTCACCGGCAGGTAACACCAGTGGCCAGGACTATGGCACTCCCGCCAACGACTTTCATCCACCTTCCGCCAACCATCATGCTGTGGCAGTTGCGCGGTTTGCATGCCCGCTCGAGCAAAGACCGCCACGTTGCATAGGTTTCGGTGCCCCGGATATTCACGCCAGCCTTCAAGTCCAGTCCAGGCATCGGCCCCCATCATCAACCACGGTACGATCTCGGGATAACGCTGTCGAAAATCCCTTAGTGTCTCTACCGCAGCAACTGGCCGGCCATGACCAATCTCCCAGTCGAGAACCTGTACGTCCTTCTCCTCTGAAAAAATCGTATGCAGCCAACCAAAACGGGTCGGGCCATCTGCATTGCCGGAGAGGCTCCGGTGCACCGGCTCTGCCGGAATCACCCACACCTCATCCAACCCCATCAATTTCAATCCCGCCTCTACCAGCGCCACATGGCCGTTATGCGGTGGATCAAATGTCCCGCCGAACAATCCAATCTTCTTGCTGGTAGAATGCACACTCATGCTGCACACCCAGACGACACAGAGTTTACCCCCGCACCTCGCCGTGGCCGTATACAATCCACTTCTGAGTGGTCAAACCCTCTAGCCCAACCGGTCCACGCACATGCAATCGGTCCGTTGAGATACCAATTTCAGCACCCAATCCGTATTCAAAACCATCGGCAAAGCGGGTACTTGCATTCCACATCACCGAAGATGAATCCACCTCGCGCAGGAAACGACTTCCCGCCTCGTAATCTTCGGTCACAATCGTCTCGGTATGATCGGAGCTGTAGGTGGCGATGTGATCGACTGCCGCATCCAGCGAATCGACAATTCGCACCGAGAGCACCGGAGCCAGATACTCCGTCGCCCAATCCTCATCACTCGCCAGTTTCACATCCAAACCGCTGCAACGCTCGCGGGTAAGTTCACATCCGCGCACCTCGACACCCTTATCAAGCATCGCCTGAACGATTGCCTGTATAACTTCAGCTGCAATATCACAGTGAATCAGCAGTGTTTCCATTGCATTGCAGACCCCATAACGATGGGTCTTGGCATTCACCGCAATCTTGAGTGCCATCCCGGTATTGGCTGCCGCATCAATATAGACATGGCAGATACCATCGAGATGTTTGATCACCGGCACGCGAGAGTCAGCGGATACACGCTCAATCAGCGATTTCCCGCCACGCGGAATAATCACATCAACATACTGCTCACTCTTTAGCAGCGCTCCGACCAGTGCACGATCAGTTGAATCCACCAACTGCACTGCATCCTGGGAGAGCC
>Ga0316187_10004358_pt1 | contig 12249 bp, 12 predicted proteins | sample CroRivburrow1_MG_FD_204927 | JGI IMG/M metagenome (GOLD analysis project Ga0316187, IMG submission 204927) | Coastal sediment microbial communities from Maine, United States - Cross River worm burrow 1 | ecosystem: Environmental > Aquatic > Marine > Coastal > Sediment | place: USA: Maine...
CAGGAATCGAAACGCCTTCCGGCAGCTTGATATCCGACATGCTCAGCATTTCGTCGAGCTCCAGGTCGGTAATGTCAACATCGATGTATTCCGGCAGGTGCTTCGGCAGACAGACGATGTCGACCTCATTCATGAGATGCGCGACCTTGCCACCGCCCTCCTTCACGCCAACGGCGACATCTTCGCCGATAAAGTGCAGCGGAACGCTCATCTTGATTTCTTCGTCTTCGACGATGCGCTGGAAATCCATGTGCATGATCAAAGGCTTGGCCGGATGGCGCTGAACATCCTTGAGAATTGCGGCCTGGCTCCTGCCACGAACCTGGATATTCAGGACGCTCGAATAGAACGACTCGTTCTCGAGTTTCAGGACGACCTTGTTGTGGTCAAAAACCAATGCGCGGGGCGGACGCCCTGCACCGTAGATGATTGCGGGAACTTTTCCTTCATGACGCAGGCGGCGGCTCGCACCTTTCCCCTGGTCCTCACGGAGTTCCGCAACCAGATCGAAATCGTCTCTCATGACCATTCTCCATATCTGACTGAATTTGCTGGTGTTTTACCAGCGATTGATTACACGCAGATCGCGACCAACCTGCGCAAGGGCGCGCATCTTAACTGATAGCGAAACCTATTAGAAGGGGGGACGCCCTTCTATCAGTCCACGTACAGCGACGAAACAGACTCCTCGGTGGAGATTCGGCGCATGGTTTCAGCGAGCATCTCGGCGACCGACAGCTGGCGAATCTTGCCGCAGGCCCGGGCTTCCTCGTTGAGGGGAATGGTATCCGTGACGACCATTTCGTCGAGCTCCGAATCGTTGATGCGAGACACAGCCGGACCGGACAGGACCGGGTGAGTGATATAGGCCGCCACGCTGACCGCGCCGTGCTCCTTGAGGGCCGAGGCTGCGTGGCACAGGGTGCCTGCCGTATCGACCATGTCATCGATCATGACGCAGTTCTTGCCCTCGACTTCACCGATGATATTCATAACCTCGGACTGGTTTGCCCGCGCTCGGCGTTTATCGATGATGGCCAGATCGGCATCACCAAGGCGCTTTGCGAGCGCACGGGCGCGAACCACACCACCCACATCCGGCGAGACGACGACCATGTCGTCGTACTTCTGCTTCCAGACGTCGGCCAGCAGGATTGGCGAAGCGTAGACATTATCGACAGCGATATCGAAAAAGCCCTGGATCTGGTCCGCGTGCAGGTCGACGGTCAGGACGCGGTCGACGCCAGCCGTCGCGATCAACTTGGCGACAAGCTTTGCGGTAATCGGCACTCGCGACGAACGCGGCCGGCGATCCTGCCTGGCAAACCCGAAGTATGGTATGACGGCCGTGATTCGCGCCGCCGAAGCACGCCTGGCCGCATCAACCATCACGAGCAATTCCATAAGGTTTTCTGAGGTCGGCGGGCAGGTCGGCTGGATGATAAACGTCTCGCGACCGCGGATATTCTCAAGAATCTCTACATTGATTTCGCCATCTGAGAAGCGGCCAACCTGGGCTCGACCGAGCGGGATGCGGAGATAGCGGGCGATGTTCTGCGCGAGCTGCGGGTGGGCGTTACCCGAAAATACCGCCATTGTTCCCAGTTCCACGATGACTCCCTCGATGATGAGATGGCTGGGGCGGCAGGATTCGAACCTGCGGTACACGGGATCAAAACCCGATGCCTTACCACTTGGCTACGCCCCAATAAACTGATTTCCGCGTTGCGGCGCAATTGTGCGGTGAGGCCCCTTGACTGTCAACGATCGAAGAACAACCAGCGGTCAATGACCATGCGAACGCGGGTGTCGGGGTTCGTCGCAGACAAAATACGCGGCATTTGCTGTCCGCCGCCCTCTCTATAACGGGATATTTCGACGATCCAGTCGCTTTGCTCGAGGCGCACGAGGTGGCCGTTGTCGTCCAGCTCGGTGATGGCCGCCACATCGGGATCCGGGATGCCCAGCGCCCAGTAGCGCAGGCTGCTCACGGGAATCGTCCAGCCGTAGCGCCAGCGCAGTTCTTCCTCGGCATTCTGCAGGGCGGTTTCTACACCATCCTTGTCCGTCAACACAACGGACTGACCATCGCCCTCGATGAGCACAGTACCGATGCCGAGCGGCCCGCCTACCGTCGCGCTGAAAGCCTCGTCCTGTTGGACCCAGTTGAACTTGCCGTTGAATCCCTCATCGCCGGCCTTGACCGCGATACGGCCCCTGAATTCCCAGTCACGGATACTGGCAAGAAATTCGTTGCGGGCATCCCAGCTGCCAAACGCAGGAAGTTCGACGCTCTCGCGCGTCGTCGCGCAGCCCGCCAGCACAATGAATGCGCAGACCAGGCCCAGCGAACGAATATCAGGGGACATCGGCAAACAGGCGGTCCCGAATTTCCTTCAGCAAGGGACTGTCAGGCGTCTTTTCTTCAGCCTCAATCAACCGCTGCAATGCGTCATCACTGCGATCAAGCGCGACCAGCGTTTCAACAATATGGGCGGCGACTTCATGATCCGGCATGGACTCATAGGCGCGTTCGAGCTCGGTCAGAGCCCCTGCGTACCGGCCACGTTTGAACAATACCCAACCCAGGCTATCAATAATGGCCGGATTGTCCGGGTCATACCGCAGCGCCTTGCGTATCAGCTTCTCGGCTTCACCGTAGCGATCGGTGCGATCCGCCAACGTGTAACCGTAGGCATTCAGGGCGATGGCACTCTTCGGCCAGCGCTTCGCTGCGTCCGCATAGCCCTCCAACGCCTCGTCGAGACGGCCCATGCGCAACAACAACTCACTGTGGCTAAGTACAAAGCGTTCTTCGTCAGGATGATAGGACACCACCTTTTCGTATAGCTGCAGCGCCTCATCGTATTTTTCCATGGATGCCAGCAACTGCGCCTTGGTTGACAGGACTTCAACGGCGTTAGCCGGAGACATCTCGGCAAATTCATCGAGTTGGCGCAGTGCGCCATTCAAGTCGTCCTTTTCGTGCAGCCGCAACGCGGCCGCGCGTGTCTGCGCAGCCAAGGCATTGGATCCGTCTCGTACGCCACTGTAGAAGCGGATGGCACGATCGATCTCATCACGATAGTCCGCGATGCGGCCGAGATAGAATAGCGCATCCATCTGATACTGCCCGCTCCCGAGCAGGTCATGGAAATCATCCCATGCTGCGTCGAGATGGCCCTTGTGGAAGTTGATGATGGCCATCAGGCGCAACGCGTCCATGCGACCGGACTGCTCAAGAAGTACCTGGTTAACCTGGCTCAGCGCATCGTCTTCGCGATCCGCCATCATGTACAAGACAGCCAGCTCCATGCGCGCGTCAGGATCAGGATCAGGATCGTCGCCGATGATGAGAGCCGTATACTCAATCGCTTTCTCAACCTCGCCGCTGGCGAGCAATATGCGGCCGTACAGAAGCCGTGACTGCAATCTGTCAGGATCGAGTTCGATGGCCTTGGCAGCACGCTCCAGTGCATAAGCCGTGTCGCCGGCCCGGAGCGCCATTGTCGCCACTGCGTGATGAGCGAGGGCAGACGCGGGATACGGGCGCGCGAGCGAGCGCATGAGCTCGTCTGCCTTGTCCGGATCACCTTCGTCCGACAGGTGCCTGACAAGCGTCAACAGCATTTCGCCGGGCTCGTCGTTGCTTTTTTCAATGAGGTACTTGAAGTGGCGGCGCGCCGTACTGACATCACCGACCCGGAAACTGAGTTGTGCGAGGTACAAGCGCGCTTCGCTGCTATCGCGATCGAGTTTGTACCAGCGCTTGGCCGCTGTCAGCGCCTCGCGGTCAAACCCGTAGGTCATCCCGATGCCCGTAGCCTGTTTGGCAACATCGGGATTCTCGCTAAGCTCGGCGGCTTTGCGGTATTCCTGAACCGCCATGAGATAATCATCTCGCTGCAGCGCCATTTCGGCCTGCAGGATGTAAGCACCGACTTCCGAGTTGTCTTTTTTGCCCGCTGAGGCGGGCGTGCTGGTGAAGGCGATTAGCGTACACAGCGCGGCCGCTGCCAGCCATCGTCGAATTTCATGCATAAATTGTCGTCCGTTTAGTACACAGACAAGGAACTCGCCGTTCAGTTCGCTTATCATACGCAATTCGATTTTCTTGAGTGCCCGCTGGGCGCCACTAAGTAAACGTATGCCGCTGCAAATACTCGGGCTAAACCATAACACGGCACCTGTCGAAATACGCGAGCAAGTCGCGTACGCCGGCGACGAGGTTCCGCGGGCCTTGGAGCGCCTGGTGGCGCTGGATGGTGTGAATGAGGCAGTGCTACTGTCGACCTGCAATCGCACCGAGTTTTACGTCATCGGCGACAATAGCAGTCGCGATCAACTCAAGGAGTGGCTGCACGATGATCGGTCGCTTGGCGACGGCTTCGCGGAGTCTCTGTTCACGATGGATGACGAAGACGCGATACGGCATATCTTTCGTGTCGCCTGCGGCCTCGACTCCATGGTTCTCGGCGAGCCGCAGATTCTCGGCCAGCTAAAGGACGCGTTTCGCTACGCTCAACAAGCCGACTCGCTGGGCAGTGACCTGAGCCGATTATTTCAGCACACGTTTGCTGTCGCGAAGAAAATTCGCACCGATACCGAGATTGGTGCGAGCCCGGTGTCAGTTGCATCGGCCGCTGTAAACCTGGCGCAACAGTTCTTCGCGGGATTCAAGAAACACACAGCATTGCTCGTCGGTGCCGGCGTGACGATAGAGCTCGTCGCCAAGCACCTTGTCAGCCGTGAGATCGGTCGTCTGTTCATAGCCAATCGCAGCATCGAGCGGGCACAGGATCTGGCTGGCCAATTCGGTGGCTTCGCACTCCCCCTCTCAGAAATCGAGGGCACGTTGCCCGAGGCCGATATCCTCATTACGTCGACCGCCGCGACGGAACCGATCGTGTCCACCGCACAGATCGCAGCAGCAATCAAGGCCCGCAAGCACAGGCCCATCTTTGCGTGTGACATTGCTGTGCCCCGTGATATCGAGGCGAGTGCCGGCGATCTCAACGATTTCTACCTGTATACGATTGACGACCTCGACAAGGTGATTCTCCAGGGCCAGGGCAATCGCGAAGCCGCGGCCGTCGAGGCGCATCGCCTGCTCGACGATGAAATCCGGCGCTATGCGGCTATCGAGCGATCGAAGCAGGTTGCGCCAATCATCGCCGAACTACGCGACAGCCACGAGGCCGTGCGCAAGCAAGTTGCGAAAAACGCCAGGAAACGAATGGCCCGTGGCGAGTCGGCCGAGGATGCGATCGAATTTGCGACGGCATCGCTCATGAAGAAGATACTGCACAAGCCGAGTGTCGCACTGCGCAAGGCAGGCGAGGCATCTGATATCGAGTTGATCGAGTCAGCGCGCAAACTGTTTGATCTCGACAACGATTGAGCACTGCAGTTATGAAAGAGTCCATTCGCTTCAAACTCGAGTCCGTGCGTGACCGTTTCGAAGAGATCGCGGGCCTGCTGGCCGACCCTGACATCATCTCGGACCAGAACAAATTCCGTGACCTGTCAAAGGAGTACGCTCGAGTAGAGCCTGTCGTGCAGTCCTTCCAGCAGTACGAGGGTATTCTCGACGACATCGCCGCCGCAGAGGAGATGGCGAACGACGCCGACGAAGACATTCGCGAGATGGGCCAGGAGGAACTCACCGGACTTGAGGAACGCCGCGAGCAATTGCTGAGCGATCTGCAGAAGGCCCTGATACCACCCGATCCTTACGACGAAAGTAACGTTTTTCTCGAAATTCGGGCCGGAACCGGTGGTGACGAAGCGGCAATCTTTGCCGGTGACCTGTTTCGCATGTATTCAAAATACGCAGAGACCGCAAGGTGGCAGATTGAGATCCTGTCAGCGCGCGAGGGTGAGCACGGTGGCTACAAGGAAATCATTTGCCGCGTAACGGGAAACAGCATTTTCGCGAAGCTGAAATTCGAATCGGGAGCACACCGCGTGCAACGCGTCCCGACTACCGAGTCCCAGGGCCGCATTCATACGTCAGCATGCACAGTTGCTGTACTTCCTGAACCGGATAAGGTCGAGGAAACCGATATTAACCCGGCGGACCTGCGCGTTGACACGTATCGCGCGTCCGGCGCCGGTGGTCAGCATGTGAACAAGACGGATTCGGCTGTTCGACTTACGCACTTGCCGACAGGCATCGTTGTCGAATGCCAGGACGAACGCTCGCAGCATAAGAACCGCGCACGCGCGATGTCGTTGCTGCAGGCGCGCTTGCTCGACCAGCAGGTTTCCGCTCAGGAATCCGAGCAGGCAGAAAAACGCAGGCTTCTTGTCGGGTCAGGGGATCGCAGCGAACGTATTCGCACCTACAACTACCCGCAGGGGCGCGTGACCGACCACCGCATCAACCTCACGCTGTATAAACTCGACGAGATCCTGGAAGGCGGCCTCGACCAGGTCATCGACCCGCTGACGAACGAGTACCAGGCCGACCAGCTCGCGGCATTGGGTAACTGACATGAGCAAGACCATCAATGACTTTTTCTTGAACCAGCCCAGAGGTAATCATGAATAGACTATATATAGCGGCCGCAGCTTTACTGTGCGTGGCGGGATGTACCACGCCTGGCCCGAGTACGGAAACACCGACCTCAGTGGCAAATAGTGGCTCATCTTCAGCCGAAGCCGAACAGATCTGTCGCTATGAGCGAAAAACAGGCTCAACTATACGGACAAAGGTCTGTCGTACGCCCGCAGAAATGGAAGCGCTGCAGGAAAACTCTCGAGACGTGCTCAGCGAAATGGATAAGAGTTCCACGGCCGCAAGCGGGCAGTAATAATGAATGAGCTTACCCGAAGACAACCGCGCCGAAGGCGAACAGGCTGAAAACAACCAGTGTGGTTGATAGTGAGAACCGCAGCATCTTGGCCATCATTTCGATTTCCTCAGGAAGTGTTTCGATGGCGAAATCGTATGATTTCAAGACAGCACAAAGCGTGGATTCGATCACATCTCCGATATGAGTAGGTAGATTCCACAGTCGTCACTACATCGAAAGGAGATGTCCCGTTCAGTCAATCCTTAGCCGTGTCTGGATGTCGGCTTCGTCCTGGAAAATATCCTCGATCGACAATCCAAACAACCGGGCAGCTTTGAAAGCCAGCGGCAAACTGGGATCGAATTTTCCTTTCTCGATCGCGTTCACGGTTTGCCGCGACACGTCCAACTCGCTGGCCAACTGAGCCTGAGTCCAGTCCCGCTCTGCGCGCAGCACCTTCAGGCGATTCTTCATTGGTACTTCCTGCGGCCGAAAATTATCCCGACGCCGTAGGTAAGACAAATCAGGAAAACGAGGTGCGAGAATTCGGCATCGAATCCAATCAGGTTGGTAATGTCAGATGTCGAGTACGCGAGCCCGGCCACCAACGCTACGCCGAGTGCCAGTGCCATGGCGTCGAGCTGGATCTTCTGCTGCATCTCATCGAGCCCTCTCAGGTGGTTCTTGTTCGCCACAATCATGCCGGCGCCTGCGGCAACATTGACGAGGATGGCGATGGAGGTCAGCACTTTGCTGTCCGACCAGACGAGCAGAGATCCGAAGACCGCGACTGCCAGGGTGACTACCCAGGCGCCGGTCCAGAATCCCAGCAGGACAACGTTCTTTTTGTGTCGAGCGGCCCAGCCGCCCGAGTCTGAATTCAATGTACTCACAGGTCTAACTCCCTTGTCATAAAGTCAACTACACTTTACACAAAGTAATACGTACCTGTTTGATTGTCAAGTTTACTTTACTTCTTGAGCGCCTGGTCCAGGTCTACGATCAGGTCGTCGACCGCCTCGATGCCCACCGACAGGCGAATCAGCGTGTCGCTGATCCCGAGCTTGGCGCGTTCCTCAGCCGGCACACTTGCATGGGTCATGATCGCGGGGTGATCGACCAGGCTCTCGACGCCGCCGAGGCTCTCAGCCAGTGAAAATACCTTGCAGCGCTCGAGGAAGCGGCGCGCATCATCGAGACCGCCTTTGATAAAGAAGGTCACGATGCCACCAAAGCCGGGCATCTGTTCTTTGGCGAGTTCGTGTTGCGGGTGTGATTCGAGTCCCGGGTAGAGAACGCTCCCGACCTTGTCATGTGCTTCGAGCCACTCAGCGATTTGCATCGAACTCTTGCAGTGCCGCTCCATGCGAACATCGAGTGTCTTCACACCACGCAACGCGAGGAAACTGTCAAATGGCCCCGCTACAGCGCCGATCGAATTTTGCAGGTAGGCCATTCGCTCAGCGAGCTCATCGCTTGACGTAGCGACGATGCCGCCAACCATGTCGGAGTGACCGTTAATGAACTTGGTCGCCGAGTGCATGACGATATCTGCACCAAGCTCCAGCGGGCGCTGCAAGTACGGCGTGGCAAAGGTGTTGTCCACAACAACAATCGCGCCACGCTTCTTCGCAAGGGCGACGATCGCTTTGAGATCAACGAGCTTAAGCAAGGGATTCGTCGGCGACTCGATCCACACCATGGCCGTGTCATCACGGAATGCCGCTTCGGCAGCCGCCAGGTCACTCAAGTCGACGTAGCTGAAATTCAGCCCGGCACTGCGTTCACGCACGCCCGAGAACAGGCGTCGTGTTCCGCCGTACAGGTCATCCATCGCAATGATGTGCGCCCCACTGTCGACGAGTTCGAGTATCGTCCCTATCGCCGCCATGCCCGACGCAAACGCAAAACCATATTTGCCGGACTCGAGGTCTGCAACACAGCGCTCGTACGCCATGCGCGTCGGGTTTTGTGTCCGCGAATACTCATATCCCTTGTGTACGCCAGGGCTCTCCTGCACATAGGTCGAGGTCGCGTAGATCGGTTGCATGATCGCGCCCGTCGTCGGATCCGGCTCCTGTCCGGCGTGGATCGCTCTCGTAGCGAATTTCTTCTTGTCTGCCATACGGTCCTCTACATCTGCCTGCGCAGGTAATTGAGCACGTCCGATCGTGTGATCAGTCCCAGGAATTCATCACCATCCATGATGGCCGCGTATGGCTGCACTCGCAGCATCGCGACGAGGTTGTTGAGACTCTCCGATTTGTCGAGCTTGATGAATGCCGACTCCATGGCGTCTTCCACAGCTGCGGCCATCAAATCCGGATGGCCATAAACGAATTGAATGATCGCGTCCTCAGTCACGATACCAACCAGCTTGCCCTCCTCCATGACTGGCAACTGCGAAAACCCCGCATTGCGTAAACGGTTGTGCGCCGTCGTGAGCACATCGGTCGGTCCAATCGTGATTGTTGCGCGCTCGCCGTGCGGGCGCCCGATCAGGTCGCGCAGATCACCGCACTCAGCGCGCGTAATAAAGCCCTGATCTTCAAGCCAGAAATCGTTATAGAGTTTCGACAGGTATTTGTTGCCGGTATCGCAGGCGAACGTGACGACACGTTTGGGTTCGGTCTGCTCTCGACAGTACTTGAGCGCAGCCGCCAGCAAGGTGCCCGACGACGATCCGGCGAGCACGCCTTCCTTACGCAGCAACTCCCGTGCTGCGGCAAATGACTCGGCGTCCGAAATCGCATAGGCCTTCACGACTTTCTCAAAGTCCGCAATGTCCGGAATGAAATCCTCGCCGATGCCCTCCACGAGCCAGCTACCGCCCTCGCCGATTTCACCCTTGTTAATGTAGTCCGTCAGGATCGAACCAACCGGGTCCGCCAGGATCATGTCCACGCCGGGCGCATGTTCCTTGAGGTAGTTGCCGATACCGGTCGCGGTACCGCTCGATCCCACACCGAGCACGATCGCATCGAGTTCGCCGCCCATCTGCTCGAGTATCTCGGGGGCTGTCCCCGTCTCGTGAGCGAGCGGATTGTCCGGATTGCCAAACTGGTTGATAAAGTATGCGCCCCGCTCCTCAGCGACACGTTTACCGAGATCCTGGTAATACTCCGGGTGACCACGCCCAACGTCGGAGCGCGTAAGAATCACCTCGGCGCCCATGGCGCGCAGGTTGAAGATCTTCTCCTGGCTCATCTTGTCGGGCAGCACGATTACAAGCCGGTAATTCTTTTGCGCGGCAACAAGCGCGAGCGCGAGACCCGTATTGCCCGCCGTCGCTTCGACAATAGTGTCGCCGGGCTTGATGTCGCCACGTTTCTCGGCTTGCTCGATCATCGAAATACCGATGCGATCCTTGATCGAGCCACCAGGGTTCATGAGTTCGAGTTTCAGGAACAGGCGGCAGGGGCCCGTATCGATGTGTGTGACCTCGAGCATCGGCGTTTGACCAACCATGTCGAGAACATTGGAATACACGTTCATAGGCGCATCAGTTACATTGGTTACATTGGAAATTTTTCGGCGAGTGTACTCGAAGATGCGACTTGATGCCGCAATAGCGGACGCGACAGCCCGTTTGTCGCAGATCAGTGAATCACCGCGGTTGGATGCCGAGATCCTGCTGTGTCGGACCATCGATATGCCTCGCAGCTACCTGTTCGCACATCCCGAAGACGAGCTCGACAAGCTCACGCTGGGCCGCTTCGAAGACGTGCTGAAACGGCGCGTTGCGGGCGAGCCCATGGCCTACATCATGGGCATTAAGGAATTCTGGTCACAGGAGCTGGCCGTCAGCCCGGCAACCCTGATACCGCGTCCGGAAACCGAGCTTCTCGTCGATCTCGCCCTGCGAGAGATTCCGCGCAAGGCCGAGTGGGACGTACTCGACCTCGGCACAGGTAGCGGTGCGATTGCCATCGCGATTGCCAGCGAACGGCAGATGTGCCGGGTCACCGCGGTCGACATCAGCGAGGACGCGCTCGCAGTCGCACGGGAAAATGTGCGGAACCTGTCCCTGGGCAACGTCGAACTCGCGCACGGTAGCTGGACAGGGCCAGTACAAGGACGAACATTCAATATCATCGTCTCGAACCCACCCTATGTTCGCAGCGATGACGAAGCGCTGCTGAAATTGCAGCACGAACCGCAATCCGCACTCGCCGCCGGCATTGACGGCCTCGACGCAATCCGTGCCCTCGCGGCCGAATGCGCGGCACTGCTGGCTGCAGACGGAGTGCTACTGATTGAACATGGCGCAGAACAGGAAGATGGTGTGGCCACCCTGCTTGAAGGCCATGGCTGGTCGCATATTTGCTGCCATAATGACTTTGCAGGCCTGCCGCGCGTGACAGTCGCGCGCAGGGATGGTAAATAAGCGCCCTCACAGACTTGGCGAGACATCATGATCACTATCAAAACCAATCACGGCGACATTGGCGTCGAATTGTTCGACGAAAAGGCCCCCATCTCCTGCGAGAATTTTCGCCAGTACATTGCGGACGGCCATTTTGCAGACACCATTTTCCACCGCGTCATCCCGAATTTCATGATCCAGTGCGGTGGCATGGATGAGAGCATGTCCTCGAAGCCAACACGGGCGCCGATCAAGAACGAAGCCGACAACGGCGAATCGAACGTACGCGGCACGCTGGCTATGGCTCGCACCGGCGTCGTTGACAGCGCAACCTCGCAGTTCTTCATCAACCTGCGCGACAACGATTTCCTGAATCACGGGACTCGTGATTTTGGCTACGCGGTCTTCGGCAAGGTCAGCAGCGGCATGGATGTCGTCGATGCAATCGCCGGCGTGCAGACCGGCGATTATGGCGGTCATCAGGACGTTCCCGTCGAGACCGTCAAAATCATCGACGTCACTATCGACGAATGACGCTAAGCCGCGACGCACGTCACCTGGCATTGCCGCAGGTTGGTGCGGACGGGCAGCAACGCATATCTGAAGGCAAGGTCCTGCTGATCGGCGTCGGCGGCATTGGCTGTGCCGCGGCAGCCTACCTGGCGTCGAGCGGCGTTGGCCACCTTGCCGTCTGCGATTTTGACACGGTTGATGCAACTAATCTCGGCCGGCAGGTGCTCTACGCGCAGGGCCACATTGGTGAGCTCAAAGCCGAGGTCGCGGCCTCGCGCTTGCGCAAGATCAACCCGAGCATTGCGGTCACCGCGATAAGCGAACGCCTTACGGGCGTTGCGCTGGCCGAGGCTGTTGCTGCTGCGGATGTCGTGCTTGATGGCTGCGACAACTTCCCGACGCGCTTCCAGGTCAATGCTGCTTGCGTTGGTGCGTCGCGCCGCCTCGTGTCCGGGTCCGCCATTCGTTTCGAGGGCCAGCTGGCAGTGTTCGGACCGGACTATTCGGAGTCGCCCTGCTTCGAGTGCCTGTACGTCGAGGCCGATGAGTCGCTGGGCAATTGTGCGGGCAACG
>Ga0316187_10004359_pt1 | contig 12244 bp, 12 predicted proteins | sample CroRivburrow1_MG_FD_204927 | JGI IMG/M metagenome (GOLD analysis project Ga0316187, IMG submission 204927) | Coastal sediment microbial communities from Maine, United States - Cross River worm burrow 1 | ecosystem: Environmental > Aquatic > Marine > Coastal > Sediment | place: USA: Maine...
AGACTTATCTAATTTAATAAAACCACCCATTGAAGCTATTTTAATTCCCAACATAAAATAAAAAAATGTAATAGCTAAAATTATAAAAACAGTAATTCCTTTTAGTTTATACTTATTTTTTATTGAAGCCTCCTGAACCATCGCCGCCGCCCTTTCTTCTTTCTTCTTTTTTTGAGAATAACCTAATAATAAAAAAAATCCCCAGAAAATAATCCAGAAAATTGTAAAGAAGATATTGTAATCAAATAGAGAAACATTCATAGTAATGAAAAAAAATAAAATAAATATTTAGCTTTTGCTGTATTTTACACCATAAGACCTTTAATGTATAATCTATCAAACAAACATGCTCAAATATATACACGATGAAGATAAAATAAAAAAGTTAATTTCTGAGGTATGGGAAAATAACCACTCTTCTTTTTATACAAAAAAGTACAAAGACGTTGGTTTAAATAAAGAAGATTTATTAAATATTAAAAATTTTCAAAAAATACCGTTCTTAACTCGCAAAGAGCTTGAGGAAGTTCACCCAGACGAAAGACTATTTATTAAACCAGAAGAAATCAGCTTTGTAGCCTACACCTCTGGAACAACAAGTAATAATCCCGTTATAACTTATTTTAGTGATGTGGATAATTATTACTTTGATCCTTCTTTAGGGTTAGATGTAAAAAAGCTTCTAATTACTTACCCCCCTCTTAATAAAAATTTTGGGCATACTTTTATCCAACAATGTAAACAAGGAAATAGAAAAATCACACCTATTTTTGCTGATTATCAAAATCTACCCAATAGCGCATTCCTTGCTGGAAAACTAGAGATTGATGCAATTTATGCTACTCCAACAATTGCCTCTCAATTAGTAGAGCATATAGACAAGTATTACGATAGAAATAAAATAAAATTACTTGCCCTTGGGTCAGAAACACTAACACCAGCAAAGAGAGATTTTCTAAAAAAAGCATACCCTAATGCTAAAATAGCTAATTTATATGCTTCTTCTGAAATTGGGCAATTTATTTTGTTTCCTTGTAAAGAAATAATAAAAAACGGTGATAATTTATTCCATCTTCTAGCACCACCTCTATTGGCTACTGAAATTATTGATGGAGAATTAGTCTTAACCTATGCCAACAATAAAGCTATGCCACTTATTAGATATAGAACTGGTGATTTTTTCGAAGAGACTAAAGAACCATGTTCTTGTTCCAATAAAGGACCTTTATTAAAGTGGTCTGGAAGAAAAGGAGTAGATAAAATAAGAATAAATGGTCTAGAAATAAAAGTAGATGATGTAGAAAAGGCCTTTCAGGAAATAATCTCTTTAATAGGTGATAAATACCAAATTCATTTCTATTCTTCTACTAAGGATTCTATAGAGACTGTTGATTTAGTAGTAGAGGTTGAAAATAAACAACTACTAGAAAAAAGTGCATTATTGGAAAACATAAAAACAATGGTTATAAATCACCTTATGAATAATTGGTATTTAACACCGACAGTAAACTTAGAAGAAATAATAAAACGAAAGATTTTTTCTTCAATAAAAATTAATATCCTAGAGAAACTTTCTTTCACGGGGGATAAAACAAAAAGATTAATAACCCACCTTAATGATTAACATACAGTTGAAATGAAAAAAATAATACTTACATTAGAAAAAAAGTGGTTTATTTTACCATGCTTATCTGCTTTCTTTTTAATTTTTTCTTTTTATCCTTTTAACATTCCTTTTCTTAGTTTTGTAGCTCTGGTTCCTTTATTTTATTTTACTTTTTTTCTAACAAATCTATCTAATTGGAAATTATTTGGTGGTGGTTTTTTAGTTGGTTTTTTATTTTCCACTTCTATTTCTTTTTTCAGTCTTATGCAGTTCCATTGGTTACCAGAAGCACACTTCTTTACCAGTATAGTTCACTCATTGTTTCTACCTATTGCCTCTATTACTGGAGCAATTTCAGGATTACTTATTCTTTTTATTAAAAAAATTAAGCATTCGAAGTTTATTTACAATATTGTTGTTTTTGCTTCGCTTTGGACCTTATTTGAATGGTTAGTATTTATATCTTTTTCTGGGTTTCATATGGGTCTTTTAGCTTATACTGTAAACAATTTTCCTATATTAATGAGTTTTGCTGGAATTGGCGGTATTTTTCTAGTCTCTTTTATTATTGTAATTATCAATATTTTCATTACAGCCTTTCTATTTATAATAACTTCTCAAAAAACAGAGAATCGTACAATTCTACAAAAAGAGATGATTGGTTCATTTTTAATTTTTATTATAATAATGACCTCTATCTACTTAATAAACTCCTCTTATTTGAGCGATGATAATAAACAAATAAGTTCTATTAGGATAGCTATTATTCAGGATGCGGAAAGAGAGGAGTCCATTTTTGGAGAATTTAAAAATGAAATTTTTTATTTTGAAAGATTAGAAGAAATATTAAAAGAAACTTCAATTAATAACCCAGATGTGATTGTTTATCCATTTGCTCCTTTTGATGGTGTGTTATCAATAGATAAAAACCCAGGAGTAGTTTTTAATAAGAATATCTTAGTTGGCGACAAAGAAAGTTTTGGTCAGTGGCTAAAAGGTAAAATTCAACCAGAAGTTGTTTTTATAACATGGAATAGTGTTTTTAGAGATGGGGAATTTTACAATGAATATAATTTTTGGAAAAATGGAGAACTTATAAACTACTACCAAAAAAGGGGGTTATTTGCATTTATGGACTACACTCCTCAATGGTCTCAAAAAGTAGGTATTTTTAGTACTCCTTTTGATGTTTCTCCCGGGGAAGACAATCAAACAATTAATTTGAACGGAATAGTTACTGGTAATTTATTATGTTCAGAAGTTTCAAAACAAGAATTGGCAAGAAAAGACTCTTTAAGTGGAGTAGACATTTTCTTTGCTATTGGTTCAGAAGCCATGTTTAAAGATTCAGTTGCTGGTCAAATAAATATTATCAGTGCTCAATTTAGAGCTATAGAAAATAATCATCCTATAGTAAGAGCAAATAAATTTGGTCCATCAGCTATTATAGACAACCATGGTAAAGAACTCGGTAGGCTTGAGTTCAATGAAAAAGGTATTTTGGTTAAAGATATAAAATATACAAAAGAGGCACCAAAAACACTATACACACAAACAGGTAATTCACCGTTTATTGTCTTATTAACTATATTTGTATTGATAGGAATCTTTAGGAAATTTAAATATAGAAAGTTAAAAACCCCTTAAATAGGTAGGGGTAAAAAACATTAAGATATTATAGAGCTTTTAGATTATAATTCTAAGATATAAAAAATTATATAATAGAATTACAACCACTAAAGTGAGCTTTTTCTTGATTTTCGCTGGCGACACAGTTGTTAGCTTCCGCAACTCTTATGTCTTTGGAATCATTCATAGCCTCACCGATAAAAGTGTAAGCATTCTGCCATAAAGCAGAAACGATATAAATTGCAATTCCAGCAATAACCACAAAAAACCAAGCAAACTGTGTTGTTAATTTTTTCATAGTTTTCATTACTATTATTATAGGTATAATAAATATTTTTTGCAACCTTATTGTGTGTATAAATCTGTTAAAATTTTATACTATTTAATATTAAAAAACTTTTTAATATCTTCTTCTTTTAAGATCTTAATTTTTAATTCTTGAGCTTTATTATACTTTGATCCTCCAGGATTATCCCCCACTACCACAAAATCAGTCTTTGAAGACACACTATTGGCAACTTTACCACCTAAAGATTTAATTTTTTCTTTAGCTTCGTCTCTACTCATGGAACTTAAGGTTCCTGTTAAGACAAAAACTTTATTAGAAAACAGTGAATTATTAGTCTTTATTTTTTTAGGTGGAATAATTTTAATATCTTTCAACAATCTCTCCAACAGCTCTTTATTGTCACCATCCTTAAACCAAGTATAAATAGACTCAGCTACAATGGCACCCACTCCTTCTATTTTCTCAAGATCTTCTGGGGAGGCTTTTTGTATTTTATTAATAGAACCAAAGGATTGAGAGACAAGATTAGAGGTTTCTTCTCCACTGTGTCTGATTCCCAAAGCAAAAAGGAATTTAGATAACATTACCTTACGGCTCCCATTAATAGCTTCTATTAAATTTTGAGCAGACTTTTCAGCAAACCTTTCCACAGAATCCAGGTCCCCTACTTTCATATCATATATATCAGCAAAATTAGAAATTAAACCTTCATTTATTAATTGTTCAACAATCTTCCCTCCCATGCCATCTATATTCATACCTTTTTTAGAAACAAAATGAGATATTTTTTCAACTTCCTGAGCAAAACATTTCTTATTTGTGCAATAATGATTAGCTGATTCTTTTTGCTTTTCTCCTATGGTTCCTTTCTCAACAAGACCACCACAGATTGGACATTTTGAAGGCATTTTGAATTTTTTTTCATTTCCATCTCTGGCTTCAGTTAAAACTTTTACCACCTCTGGAATAATATCCCCGGCTTTACGAATAATAACAGTATCCCCGATGAGAACACCTAGTCTTTTAATCTCATCTTCATTATGTAATGTTGCCCTACTAACAGTAGAGCCAGCTATAATAACAGGAGTTAAGTGAGCCACAGGAGTTAAAGCTCCTGTCCGACCAACTTGAATCTGAATATCCTCTACTTTGGTAGCGGCTTCTTCTGCTGGGAATTTAAAAGCTATAGCGTAACGAGGAGCTTTTCCTGTGTAACCTAATAACTCTTGCCACTCTATTTTATTTACCTTAATAACAACACCATCTATCCAATAATCTTGTTTGTCTTTTTTGTCTTGCCATTGCTCCCAAAATTTTATGACTTCTGTAATATCAGAACATAACTTAAAATGAGGATTAACTTTAAAACCTAAATCTTTAAGGGTTTGTAACTCCTCAAACTGAGAATCTGGCATTGAGGTAGAGGATGAAGCTAAATCATAAATAAAACTATTAAGGTTCCTAGAAGCGGCTATTTTGGGATCTAATTGACGAATAGATCCAGCAGCTACATTTCGCGGATTAGCAAAAAGAGATTCTTTGTTTTTTTGCTGTTTTTTATTTAATCTTTCAAACTCTTTTTTACCCATCCATATTTCACCCTCCGCCACAATATCAATATCTTTTTTTAGTTTTAAAGGAATACTCCCTATGGTTTTTATGTTCTGAGTAACATCTTCCCCAATTACACCATCTCCTCTCGTAGCAGCCGATTTCAAAATACCTTTTTCATAAGTAAGGATTGCTTTAAAGCCATCAATTTTAAGTTCACAAGTGTATTCAATATGAGGACTATGACCAAGCTCTTTAGCAAGCATTTTTTTTATCCTAGTGTCAAAATCTTTAATTTCTTCAGCAGAAAAAGCATCTTCAAAAGACCATTGTCTTATTTGGTGGGTAATTTTTTTAAACTTATCTAATGGTTTACCTCCAATCCTTTGAGTTGGAGAACTCTCTGTCACTAAGTCAGGAAACTGTTGTTCTAATTTAAATAATTCGTGTTTTAGAGAGTCCAAAGCGGCGTCTGAAAGCTCTTGTTTGTCCAAAACATGATACAAGTAGCGATGGTGATCAACCACTTCACGAAGTTTTTCGATTCTTTTTTTTGCTTCTATTTTATCCATTCTATCCAAAAGAAATTAAACTTTTTAATATGTAACGATAAGGCCCCTCTCTACTCTTCTAATATCAGTCAAATCACAAGTATTATAACCTCTGGATTCAATGGTTGTTTGAGGAGCAGTAAAATCTTTATTAACTGTGACTTCTGCACATGCCCCATTTGTAAAATTAACCCTAAACTTAGCGTAACTTGTTGTGTCAGTTATAGAAACAATCCAGCTATTAGGACTTGAGTCAATCGTGTTTGTTGTAATATCACTTTCCAAGCATAAAATACCTGAAGCTCCCAAGATAGTAGAGGTAGCAAAGGTCCCACCTTTAATATCCCAATATAAAGCACACTCACCTCCAGTATCAGCCGCGTAAAAAGCTAACTGAGACTCTCTAGAAGAAGATGACAGAATTAATTCTTTAAGAGTAATATTAAACATTCCCAACCCAATAGATAAAACTAAACTAGAAATAAGAACGGAAAAAGCTAAAATAAAGCCAGTTTTTTGATTACTCATTTTTTTTCTCAAAAAATAATTCATAATTATTGCCAATTAAATAAATGTTCATCAATTGTTAAATTTTTAACAGATCCACCTCTAACCCAAGACATTTCTACCGATAAACGTATTTCTTGACCATTAATAGTGGAGATTTTTATCGTTCTGGTAAAAGGAGAAGCTATCCAATCAACACCTGATTCATAGCCGTATAATTCATTTACAATATTTTGTTTTAAAGCTTCACATCCACCTACATCGCACATTGTAATTACTGGCGTAATATTCCTTGGATCAATAAGACAACCTTTGGTATCAAAACAAGTACTCAAATTATTCAACCAATCAGAACCATTAATAATATTTACGTCTCTTTGATTTCTCACCAATTCGACACCTTCTTGAGCAAAATAAAAAGCAGCTATTTTTTCTTTCACTAAACCAGCTGAAGAAAGGCCGTTAGAAGCAATAGTTAGTGGTCCAACAATAGATATCAATAAAATAGAAATAGCCACTAAGGTCTCCACAAGAGTAAATCCTGTGTTTTTTTTATTATTTTTGTTATTTATTTTATTATCCATATCGTTGATTTATATTAAGAATCTATTTTTCTCTGAGAAACAGTTGTCTGTAAACTAAATTCAGATGTTATATTGCTAGAGCTACGAGCCATACCAGTAATAGAAATGAGTACCCTTGGTTGTTTGTTGTCACCAACAGCTTCTCCAACGATAAAAAAGCTAAGATTTGATATATCAATTTCTGGAGCGGTAATATTCAAAAAAGTAACTCCATTATCTATTGATTTCTCAAGATGGCTGCCAACTAGCTGGTAAATGACTTGTTCACTTTTAGAGTTTACAAACTTAATATAATCAGAACCATTAGAGCAAGAAGCAATGTCGCAACTATAAGTATCCCCTGTTCTAATTTCTCTAACCATGTTTTCTACAGCAAAGTTTAAATTATCCATAGTGGTTCTAATAGACTGAGCTTTCTTACTAGCATCCTCTATGCTAAGTAAAGAACCGAGGCTAATAAGCATTACTACAGCAAATAAACCAACAGAAACGATAATTTCTACTAAAGTAAAACCTCTTTTTTTATTAATATTAAATCTTTGTTTCATTTTTTTATTGTTATTCAACTGATATCTGGCCTGTGGACCAAACAATAACTGTTTTTAATAAACCTTTGGGAGACTTGGCTACTATTTCTGTATCTGCATATGTTTGGTCAGCAATGAGGCCGTACCCAATAATATTAGCCTCTGGGTTTGGTCTCTTGAATATAATGTCTAAATTACTGTGAATATTGCACTGACTATTAACTACTGCAGCTTTACTAGGATCATTTATAATATCTGCAATAGACTCAGTATCACCAGGCAAAGCAGATCTCAATCCCCAACACAGATATTCTATACGATCATTAGTTTGAAAATTATATTTTTCTACACATTCACTTCCAGATAAGCCACAAGCTATGGCCGAATCAAATTTTTGATTATCATTAATATCAGCAAATAATGTAAAAGATTGTTGATCAGAATTATCAAAATGAATACCGTAGCCATAGGTAAATTGACCTTCAAAAGCCTTAACACTCAAACCATAGACCTGAGACTCTCTTATGGACAAAGCTATTTCGTAGACTAAATTCTCTAAAGAAATATTACTACTAAAAGAAGGGAAATTAGCTAGAAGTATTCCTGTTATAAAAACAAAAATACCAATAGAGACAACTAGTTCCATAACAGAAAAACCTTTTTGAGTTTTATTAGGATTTAGCTTCATTGTGTTCTCTTTTTTAATAGATTTTTAATCATAAAATTTTTATTCCTCCAGAAGCTAGTAAGACTTTAGAAGCCAAAAGCTCTATTTATTATACCAAAACAAACCAAGTACTTAAATCCCAAAAGCTCACCTCCCAAACAAAAGCGATAAAAATACCTAATATGAGAAAGGGAGCAAAGGGTATTTCACTTTTTAGGTTAATTTTTCTTCCGATGGGTAATATTTTAGTAATCTTACTAAGAAAAATCAAAGTAACTCCAACTAAAGCTCCAATCCAAAAAGCTATAACAATAGCTGATAAACCGTAGGACATCCCTAAAAACCAACCAATTCCTAAAACTAATTTAGCATCACCAAAACCAATCCATCTTCCTTGAGAAATAAACCAAAGAAAAGCAAAAGGAATAGCCAATGCTGGACCAGCTAATAAATCTATGGTTTGAAAGTTTTGACTAATAAGTAAGTAGCCCAATGAAACTAATATGAAAGTGTAGACCAAATCATCGGGAATGATTTTATGTCTAAAGTCATAACCTAAAATAACAATAAGGAGACTAAAAACACACAAAAAATAAAAAGTATCTCCAACAGATAAATCCTTTAAGAAAACAGCCACAAAAACTAAGCCTGTAAAAAATTCAATTAATGGATACTGCCAAGAGAAAGTGGAGTGGCATCCTCGACATCTACCTTTTTGTATTAAAAAACTTATAATTGGCAATAATTCAAACCATGAAAGTTTTTTACTACAGGAAAGACAAACTGATCGATCGTTGGCAATTGGTTTATTTGTATGGTGACGGAAAATAACTACATTTAAGAAACTACCTATGAGAGTCCCAAAAACAAAAACTAAAAAAATGGAGAGAGGTATCATGCAACTATTATACTATCTATACCCCTTTTAAAGAAGTTGATTCCCAAATTAGTTTTAAAAAACAAAAAACCCTGCAAAAGCAGGGTTTTTTTGTTTTTTAAATACTCAAAGAAAGTATTTTAACTTGCTGGACAAACAACAACAGTGCCAGCAATAGCAGCAGAAACTACTCTAGATACACCAGTTGAGTCAACACACCAGTGTGTTGTACCACCTTTAAGAGGTGAAGAAATTGCCCAAGCATCTGCTTGACCTGATGTTGGCTTACCACAAATAACAGAACCGCCACTAGCTGAAGTAGCTGAAGCAATAGCATTAGTGATAGTAGTATCTTGAGTAACACCATTAGCAGCACAAACAGCATCGTAATCGCCATCATCATCGTAAACGATTTCAGCTTGAACCATAATATTTGCTAGATTACCTTTAACATTTGCATTTGCGCCTTTATCTCTTGCTGTGTTTAGAGAGGCAAGAACAACAGATGAAAGAATACCGATAATTGCAATAACAACTAAAAGCTCGATAAGTGTAAAACCTTTTTGTTTATTTAACATATTTAATATTTTAAAAATTCTTAATATTTTATACCCTGAACCATAAACTAATTTTACAATTCAAGATTTTAACAAGAGAATGAGAGGTCAATTCGACCCGACCTCTCATAAAAGCTATTGTTTTCAATGCTCTCTTGGTTAAAAGTATATCATAATAAAGCAAGAATAGACTAATGCTTGTGGATAACAATAAGTCTACCTATATACCAGCGGTAATACTGTAAATAGGAACAAGAACTGAAGTCAAAAGAAAACCAACTCCAAGACCAAGGGCCACGATCATTATTGGTTCAATAAGTCCAACTAAAGTATCAACAGCATTATCCACTTCTCTTTTATAGAATTTAGCTAAAGTTTCCAAAACATTACCTAAATTACCTGTTTCTTCACCAATCCTAACCATCTGAACCATAATTGAAGGTATTTCTGGATATTTAGACAAAGCATCAGACATGGAACTTCCGGACTTAATTTCTTCAGTTGATTCTTTTAATATATCTTCAAAAATTTTACTACCAACCACTTTGGATGTAACTTCCATAGCTCTAACCATAGAAATACCAGAAGAAAGCATAGTATTAATATTATCAGCAATTCTAGAAAGATATAATTTTCTGTAAAGTGAGCCAACAAAAGGCACGCCCATTTTTACAGCATCAAAAGAGGCTTGACCTTTTTCACTATTTTTAAATCTCCATAAAAACATTACGAATAAAACAAATAGAATACCGAAAAATATCCCATAATTAACAAAGAAATTACTCAGACCAATAACAATTTTTGTGTAAATAGGAATCTCTCCACCTGATTCAAGTAAAATAGCTGCTAGTCTTGGAATAACCATAGTTAGCATTAAAATCATAACCACAAAAAATGTTCCAATAACAAAAGCTGGATATACTAAAGCATTCTTAGTCTTTGAAATTAATTCATAATATCTGTCTAAATAATCAGCTAGATATATAAAAGTCTCATTTAATTTACCAGATTCTTCACCTGCTTTAATCATATTTACGTAAAAATCAGAAAAAACAGCAGGATGTTTTGCCATGGCATCAGAAATAGAAATACCTCCTTGAATATCATCAGCAACCTCATTTAATTTTTTACCTAATAATGGATTTTCTGTTTCAGCGGCTAATAACCGAAAGGTTTTTAATGCAGGAACTTGAGCCTCAAATAAAGTTGAAACCTGACGAGAAAAAATAACAATATCTTTTGTGGATACTTTTTCAAAAAAAGAAATATTTTTATCAAAAAAACCACCTCCTTCTCCTACTTCGTCAATTGAAGTAATAACCATACCTCTCCTCTGTAAAGAGCTAATAGCAACATCAACATTCACCGCTTCAATAGAACCTGTTTTTTCTTCACCACTATCTGCAATTGCTTTATAATCAAATAACATATTTTTAAATCATTCTCGCTAATGATTTTGGATTAAATGAGTAATCTCTAGCGACCTCAGGTGTAATTTCACCCCTTCTAACTAAATCAATTAACGATCGATTCATATCTATCATTCCGTCCTCACTACCTGTCTCAATAACAACATTTATTTCGTGAGTTCTGTCTTCTCTAATTAAAGTTGAAATGGCTTTATTATTTATCAATAATTCATGAGCAGGAATTAAACCACCTGAAATTCTTGGAACAAGACGTTGAGAAAAAATACCTAAAAGACTGCTGGCTAACTGTACTCTGATTTGACCTTGCTGAGTAGCAGGAAAAGAATCAATTATTCTGTCTATTGTCTGAGCAGCATTATTTGTATGAAGAGTAGACAAAACAAGGTGTCCTGTTTCTGCAGCCGTCACAGCGGTAGAAATTGTCTCTGTCCCCCTCATCTCACCTATCATTAAAATATCTACATCTTGCCTAAAAGCACTTCTCAAAGCACTGGAAAATCCTTTTGTATCAATACCTACTTCTCTTTGGTCTATAATAGATTTTTTTTGTTCAAACAAATATTCAGTAGGATCTTCAATGGTAACGATATGCTCTGACCTTTCATTATTTATAAGCTCTATTATAGAAGCAAGTGTGGTTGATTTACCTTGTCCAACCGGCCCTACAACTAGAAAAAAACCTTGTTTTTTTCTAGAAAAATCAGCCAAAATAGAAGGGAGATTCAACTCTTCAATAGTCTTAAGAGATTTGGGAATAAGTCTTAAAGCTACACCAACTGTACCTTTTTGAAAAAAAGCATTACATCTAAAACGATTCTGGTCTTTATCACTATAAGCAAAATCTATTTCCTGTTTTTCTAAAAATGTAACTTTTTGTTTTTCATTTAATAATTCATCTAGAAGCTTTTTAGTGTCTTCCCCTGTTAATATCTCTTTATTGCTTAAAGGAATCAACTCTCCAGAAACTCTAATGATGGGACGATGCCCAGCTGAAATATGTAAATCAGAACCAACCTCTTTTACAACTGATGAGATTAATTCTTCTATTTCTTTTTTGTAATCATTCATAAAATTTTTCTTTTTTTATTGTCCACTATGTGTACATTATATTACACTTAAAATATCTTAGCTAATCTTTTAAAGAGTATTAACTTCCTCAAAAGGTATCGTTCCTTCCATTGATTTCAAAATAGCATCTTCTTTCATTGTTAACATTCCTTTAGCTCTAGCCACTTTTGTAATCTCAAACTCAGTGGGGTTTTCTAAAATAACTCTTTCAATATCTGAGTCAATTTCTAATACTTCTACAACAGCCATTCTTCCTCGAGTACCCCCTGGACAATCTGAAGAAGATTGAAGTCCGTGAACACTTCCTGTTAAGTTTATTTTACTTCTTATTTCTTCAGGTAAATCAGCAAATTGTTTTTCAAGCATTACCTTAATTGCTCCTTCAATAGGAATTGTTTTTT
>Ga0316187_10004360_pt1 | contig 12242 bp, 13 predicted proteins | sample CroRivburrow1_MG_FD_204927 | JGI IMG/M metagenome (GOLD analysis project Ga0316187, IMG submission 204927) | Coastal sediment microbial communities from Maine, United States - Cross River worm burrow 1 | ecosystem: Environmental > Aquatic > Marine > Coastal > Sediment | place: USA: Maine...
TCTACTTCCTTGATGACTGTTCCGGTTGAGCCAATGAAGCCCCTTTTGAAGTGGCCTAGTAAGCATAGCCAGCCCGCCTTCCATTCCATCCATCAAATCCTGATTGATGGCAAAGATGCGGATCAGGGCTGTGAGATTATCGACATCCCAGAAGCCTGCCATATAGGCCTCTCCGGCACCGATGGAGCCGCCAAAGACGATATCGGAATAGAATGCTCGATGCCTGACTCTGATCCGGACAGATTGTGAACAGCGCTCGCTCTTGCCACCGAAATGGTAGCTCTCATCTCCATCACTGAGGATCACTTCACCATCTTTGAGTGAAGCCAGCTTCGACAGCATAATCTTTTTCGCCAAGCGATCGAGGAACCTCGGCTTCGGCGTGCTTCCGGGGCGAATATAGCGGGACATGGTGACATCATTCATGGCGATCTCCTCCTTTCAGACTCACATCACTTAATGTTTCGGGTTGGGGGTGGTCATAAAACGGTACTTTTTTGATCAGCAGGCGCAGGGCATGCCAGTAGATCAGTGCAACAACCTTCACCGTAATCAGCGGAAAGCGGATCAGTGCCGAGGCGCAGTTTGAGCCGTTCATCGCCTTGCGCTGCATGGAGAGGGTGGCATCAAAGAGCTTCTCCTCACCCCGGAAGTTCTCCATATGCACGGTCAGATGCTTGTCAGGAGCGGTGAAATACCATTGGTAGTGAATATCCATCGGCATGAAGGGCGAGATATGAAACTGCTTATCAAAGGCGAAGTGAAACTTCCCGGCAACGCCATGCCGCTGAGTATCGGCATCACTCTCTGAAACGCGCAGTACGTAGGCGTGCCGCTCATCCCACGGTGTATTGGTGATCTCCGCCACGATGGTCTCAACATGTTCTCCCGAAGCGTCATAACAGAAATAGAAGCTGACCGGATTAAAGACAAAGCCGAAGTAGCGCAGATGGGTAAAGAGCCTGACCGGCCCATCGGGGCGCTTGCCTGTCTGCGCTTCCACGCAATCAAGCACCGCATCCTTGAGTGGCACATTCGAATCCCCCAGATAATCGGAGCGTCTGAATGAGGCGAGATTCCAGCTATCTTTTGACCAGAGCCACCGTTTTGAGAAGAGCCTATCCAGCTCATCAAGATCGATGAAGGCGTAGAAGAGCCTGTTCTCAAAGCTGTGCGCTTTAGGAGCGTAACGGCGGTGACGAACCACGCCTTCATAGAGACAGCTATGCATGGCCTGACCTACTAAAATCCGACAGCGCATTCAGAGCACTGACCACACCATCCTCATGAAATCCGTAACCCCAGTATGCGCCGCAGTAGAAGGTTCGGTTCACACCATTGATCTCGCTCTGGCGCGCCTGCGAGTCGGCCCCTTCCGGGGTAAAGAGCGGATGATCATACTGGATGCGTTTAATGATCTTCGCCGGATCGATTGCCTTGTCATTATTGAGCGTCACACAGAACTCAACCGGTGCATCCAACCCCTGCAGGATGTTCATGCTATAGGTTAAAGCTGTCTTACCCAGATTCTCGGGAAGGATATGATAGTTCCATGCTGCCCATGCCAGCTTCCGTTTCGGTAGAATGGTGTGATCTGTATGGAGCACCGCCTCATTGGGCTGATAGGGTACACTGCCGAGCACCTGCCGCTCGGCATCACTGGCATCGGAGAGCATCTTCAGCGCCTGATCGGAATGGGCCGCAATAAATATCGCATCAAACCTCTCCGGCGCACCACCCACGGGTGTCACCGACACATGATCGGCATGACGGGTAATCGACTCAACCGGTGTGTTGAGCCTGATCCGATCTGCAAACGGGGCGATCAGTCTGTCGACATAGCTATTGGAGCCGTTCTTGATCACATACCACTGCGGACGATCATCGACACTCAACATGCCGTGGTTGGCCATAAAGCGAACCAGAAAACGGGCGGGGAACGAGAACATCCGCTCAGGATCGGTGGACCAGATCGCAGCCCCCATCGGCACCAGATAGTGCTCAATAAACTGTCTGCTGTACCCCTTCTCAGTCAGGTAGGAGCCAAGCGTAATCTCGGCACGATCAGAGATAAGATCACGCGGCGCCTCTCTGTTGAACCTGAGAATATCGGTGATCATGCGATAGAAGGATGGTTTCAGAAGATTGCTGCGCTGGGCAAACAGTGAGTTGAGAGTGGTGCCATTGTACTCAAGCCCCGTGCGCTCACACTTGACACTGAAGCTCATATTGGAGGGCTGGACCTCAACACCCAGCTCATCGAGCAGACGGGTGAAGTTGGGGTAGGTTTTGTAGTTGAAGACAATGAAACCGGTATCGATCCGGTAGCTTTTGCCGCCATGTTCAATGGTATGGGTATGGGTGTGTCCACCGACATAATCATTGGCTTCAAACACGGTGACCTCATGCTCTTTGCAGAGATGATATGCAGCTACATTACCGGCGATGCCGGTTCCAATCACAGCCACCTTCACTGCACTGCTCCGAGCCGATCATGGCCACGTTGATCAAGCAGCCGCTGTGGAACGTCACGGATATCCCAGATCAGACCCAGAGCCTGCATGAGACGAAGAAGATAGTAGGTGATATCGATCTGCCACCATCTGTGCCCCTGCCTGGCTGCATGGGGATAGGCGTGATGATTGTTATGCCAGCCTTCACCGAGGGTTAAGATCGCCAGTAGTGCATTGTTACGGCTATCGTCACGCACCGGATAGCTGCGCGAGCCGAATGAATGGGCGACAGAGTTGGTGGCAAAGGTGACGTGATAGAGCACCACGGTGCTGATAACAAAGCCCCATACCACCATCTGCCAGCCATTGGTTGCCAAGGCCGGCCAGTAGTGGTTCAGGGCTTCACCGAAGATATAGAGGGAGATGGCCAGAAGCAGCGGTACTACCACATCAAAACGATCAAGGAACCTAAGTTCCGGATACCTGAAAAAGTCCTTCACCATCTTATTACGTGTGGCAAAGTTCTGTTTCGAGAGGAACCAGCCCATATGACTCCAGAGAAAGCCGTGCAGCCTCGGTGAGTGCTCATCCCCCTCACGATCGGAGGTGGCATGGTGAACCCTGTGATGTGCAGCCCACCAGAGTGGCCCCCGCTGTACGGCAGATGCGCCCATCACCGCCCCGACCAACTGCATGGTACGGGATGTCTTGAATGCCTTGTGTGAGAAGTAGCGATGGTAGAAGCCGGTGATGGCAAACATGCGCAGCAGATAGAGTGCTACGGCCACCAGCAGAGCGGCCGGACTCCAGCCGACCACCAGCACAGAGAACAGGGAGAGATGCATCAGGACAAAGGGGATTGCTCTGATCCAATCGATATTGTGCTGACCTGCCCCCTCAATGGGCGCCTCTCCTGCGGCATAGCTATCAAACCAGCGTCGAACACTGGTCAGCTCGGAGCCCTGCCCAGCGTGTGGCGATCGGTCAGATCGACTCACCGCGCATCACTCCAACGCTGTGGCACCTTCAACACCTTGGAGAGGTCGTAGCCCTGCTCGCCAATGAACTTGAGCAGCTTCTGATAATCTTCATCGGCTATTTGAGGAGTTCTGGCCATGATCCAGACATAGTCCCGGGCTGAGCGGCCGATGATTGTCTGCGAATAGTCACTATCGAGATAGATAATTCGATACTCAGCCTTGATCGGCCATACAAACTGCATACCCCAGACCGCATTGCTCTCTTCGGAGACAAAACCGAGCGGACGGTAGGTCTTCAGTTCACCTTCAAATCCACCCTGTCTAAAAGTAAATGTCGTGGCGATGGTGCCATCAGGATTGATCGCATAGGTCTCAACGCCGTTGTAGGCCTCCGTTTCGATAAACGTCGGGATACTGGCAATCACATACCAGTCACCCATGAAGCGATCGAGATCGACTTCACTGACGGTCTTGATAGGCGGGTAGCTTGCACATGAAGCGAGCAGAAATAGCGTGATGAGTGATAATCGGTTCAGTTTCATGACTGTTCTCCCACGGTCATAGGCAGCATCTCTGGTAGCGCCCTCTTATAGCGAAGCACGCTGCCTTCGGCTGTTGTTGATTGAAGTGCCAGCCACTCGGACCGGTCCGGTGAATACCAAAGGTCAATTTGGAAATCCGATGTCGAAATATGGTAATGAGTCGCGCTTGTTGGCTTACCAAGAACATCTATCTCTACATTGCCAAGCTCTCGCACTTGCACGGACTGGTACTCGCCGGTCTGTGAATTAAGAAGGCGGGTACTATTTAAAAAACTGGCATCCCAGTAAGAGAACGTTTTGACGCACCCTTGCAACTGCTGTTCGCCCGCATGGCTTTTGATTGCAAATCCATTGTCAGCCCTGGAACCCATCACAAAGAAGTTGTCACCGTTATCATCCGTTTTGGACTCAATCGACTGAAGACATCCATTTTTCCAGGTCTCACTGTTGTTGTGCCTGTAGCTATAGACATTGATGAAGAAGAACTCGACATCGAACTTCGCCTCAATGGAGACTTGGGAGCCATCAGGTTTCGGCAACAGTTTAAAACTCTGATAGCCGATCTCTTTCTGATCCAGATAGACCTTAAAATTCCATGACTTCTCTCCAGGAGAGCGTTCTGAAGAGACCTCTGAAGGAACCTCTGAAGCAAGCGCAGTACATTTCACCGCAATCAGCAGAGAGAACACCATCACAGGAAAGAGGATTAGATGTTTCACAACAACTCCCCTTCCGTACCTACAGTTCGGTCCTCATGTTTCGGACGACCGGGAATAAAGGCATTGGTGTTGGCAATGTAGTCGCGGTAAGCAGGACGACGCTGCACAATCGTCTCCTCAAGCATCACCACGCCCGAAAACTTAAGCAGTAGCCATGTAATCAATAGTGGGCCGATAATGGTTACCCAGGCACCACTGCTCAGAGCAAAGAGGTAGAAGCCCCACCAGATCAAGCACTCACCAAAATAGTTGGGATGACGGGTGTAGTACCACAACCCCTTATCCATCACTTTCCCTTCATTATCAGGGTTTGATTTAAATCGGCTCAACTGCCAATCGGAAACAGCCTCGAAGACAAAGCCGACACTCCAGACAACAATTGCTGCCATGTCCCACATGCTAAAACCAACATTGTGAGTGATGGCCGGCCATAGCGGCATCAGGATGATCCAGGCAAGAACCGCCTGAAACAGGAAAATAATAAACAAGCTTTTGAAGCCGAAATTGGGCTCATACTTTTCGCGAATCGCCACATAACGCCTATCTTCAGGTTCACCCCAATTGCGTACCGTCAGGTGAGCAAACAGTCGCATCGACCACAGAAAAACCATACCAAGAACAATCTGTGTCCTAACATCATAACTACTGACATTGGAGGCTAAAAATATTACAGCTGCGAGAAACATGATTGGCCAAGCACTATCAACAATACTCACATCCTTAAGATACAAGCTAATCAGCCAGGTGATGAAGCCAACAAACAGAATTGGTAAAAATGAAAACAGGTATAGAAATAGATCAATCATGATGTCCTCCTGGACAGCTCCGGATAACCATCAAAATAATTTGAGATCAGCACCAGAAGCGGCGTAAAAACAGCCCAACCCACGGCTAGCGAAATCAGAGCCCATTCAGGATTGAGAAACTCGAGCGCGCCCAAACGACTTCCTCCGTAGTAGGCCAGTGGCCCTGCTACAGCACCCAACAGTGCTGCAATCAAATATCTAAATTTCAGCCAACGCAGAGAGACGTTGATGGTTGTGGCAAATAGAGCCCACATTACAACGATCCAGTATGGCGCTGTATTGGTGATCAAGGTGCCGGACGCATAATCAAGGAGTGAAAGTGCGACCAGAAGACTGTCCCATGTAGCACCAATGACCATGGCAAAACCAAGAAGGTAAACCTCAGGCATCGGAGAATCGGATTGCCATAGGTGAAAGAGGATGATGCATGTCGCAACCAGCAGCCCGATAACAGGTTGGCCTGCCGCTCCACTTAAAACACAAGCGAACCAGCCGATCTGGAAAAGAATAAAATTTGGGACGATCTTGGTCATGGTTGAGTTCATTTCTCTCTCCTAACCTCTACTGAGTTAACTTTCCAAACAGGTAGTGACTTACGAACCACTCCTGACCATTGTCGTAGCCAAATAGTTCCGCGCAGGCCATGAAAAATAGGCGCCAGCGGTTCCACCACATCAGAGCATCATCTTCTCCGTAGGTTTGCTGAAAAAGTTCGAACAGCTCTTCGCGATTTTTATCCATGTTTTCAAGCCAAGCGTTTGCTGTTTTTTCGTAGTGAGTTCCATCCCAACGCCATCTCTGAACAAGTTTGAGATCATTCTGGATATGCAAAGGAAGATCATCACTTGGCATGATGCCTCCACTAAAGAAGTAACGGCTCATCCAGTCATCATCACCATTGTCTTCAAATGCGTAGGGAACAGTTCTGTGCACAAAAATATGTTTAAAGAAAAGACCATCCGGCTTTAGCCATCTCGATACAGATTGATAGAGTTGTGGCCAGTTGCGCATATGCTCAAACATCTCGACAGAAACAACGCGATCAAACTGCCCTTCCTGATATTCGAAATCATTCATGTCACAGGTGATGATCTCGACATTACCAAGCCCCCTCTGCTCAGCTTGAGAGAGAATATATTCACGTTGGGAGTTGGAGTTTGAGACCGCCGTGATCTGACTGTTCGGGTAGTGGCTGGCCATCCAGAGGGTGAGTGATCCCCATCCGCAACCAAGCTCAAGTACGCGCTGACCATCTTCCAGCTTTGCGTGTTCACAGGTGGCGAATAGTCCTGCCTCTTCAGCCTGCTCAAGAGTTTGGACTCCTTCAGGCCAGTAGGCGCTGCTGTATTTCAGATGAGAGCCGAGTGCCTTGAGATAGAATTTTGCAGGAACTTCGTAGTGCTGCTCGTTGGCTTTTTCAGGCAGTGGCGCGATCACAGCACGTTTCATCTCTTCGATAAAACGGTTCTGCTCATCGGCCATCGCCTCGATATCACTGGCACTGATCTCTTTTAATCGCTGCTTCACCAGATGGCGAATACCACGCCGAATGACGCTATCGGGTACCAGGCCCTGCTCTGTTAGATCAAACGCTAGCTGACTGACTGAATTCATAATATTTCTCCACACCTGATTTAATTGTTTCTACTGCGGCAAAGGGGTCATCTCCAACGGCAAAGGCCCCGGCCGATTCGATTTCTGTTTGATTTGTGACCGCTCCAACTCCGCCTACCCAAACCGGAACATCGACCTGCTTACAGAGGTCGGAGAGATCTGAATTTGTTTTACTGGTGAATTCATTGGCTGAAAAAGAGAGAGCTATCCCGTCGCAGGATACTCTTTTTGCCACTTCGGCAATCTCTAAAATGGGCACATTAGGACCGAGCAAGATAATCCGACAGCCGCTTGCCTGCGCTGCCAGCGTAAAGACCAGCAGACCAAGCTCGTGCAACTCATCTGGAAGACAGGCTGCGACATGCAGGGGGGCATCCTTATCACTTCCCTTCTTGAAATTCAGCTGAGCACCGAGCTTGTTACGCATAAAGGTGCTGAAAAAATGCTCTTCAGCAATGCCGCCCTTGGCACTTTGCCAGCGCTCCCCTAACGCATGGAGCACTGGCATCATCAACTCTCTGGTTACAGCATCTAATGAGTAGATCGATAGCGCCTTCGAGTAATAGGCATCGAGCGCATCATCATTGAACTCAACAATGGCCTGGAACATCTGCTGACGATAGAACTCCCAAGCGCCTGATTCATCCGGCACAGAGCTCTCAGCATGACTACCTTCAATGACGCTTTTAACCCGGCTAATGGCAACACCCTGATCCTTCAGGTGCAGGGCCAGCTTGATGCGGTCAATGTCATCCTGGGTATAGAGCCTTCGTCCTGACTCGGTACGTTTCGGTTTGATAAAACCGTGCCTGCTCTCCCAAGCCCTGATGGTGATTTTGTTCACACCCGTCAGCTCTTCAACAGCACTGATGGTATAAAAACCTTCCGCTTGGATTACAGCCATTGAATGAATCTCCTTGCCTCATCCTCACATACAAAACATGGGGTTTTACAAGTGAAGTTATACGAAACATATACTACCCTACTATTATAGTCAAGTATTTTGTATATGTTTTGTATAATATAAGGCAGTAGAGAACACTCCTTATGATTGAATGGCTCTAACTGTTGAATAAAAAGGAATTAATGGGCGGCATAAACGGCTGACTATTGAGATATATCGACTTTTGCATCCCTGAAAAACTGCAACAAAAAATCAATCGATGCTTTTAGATGCTTCGAAGCTTGAGGTGAAAGATCATCACCCAACTCAAATCGCTCACCGCGAATGCGAAGTAGGAATGTGGCTGGAGGCTCTTGTTTTAGAACATTGGGAAAGGAGTGGAGCAGTGCCTGCGGGGTCATGGCATGGCTGGAGTAGCTACTATCCTTTTCAGGCTTTAGTTCGCCAAACTCAAACGGCGCCTTGCAGGAGACATCAGCATCGACAAAGAGAACCATTTCGCGCCCCTGCATATCCAGCAGATGCTCCACCTGAAGCTGCATATCATTCTGGCACTCCACATCGGGTAGCCCGAGCTTCTCGATCTCGCTGATAAACAGAGGCCCTAGAGCATCATCACCGCGACCGGGATTGCCGTAGCCAAAAATGAGAATCTTTGGAGTGCTCAAGCTGTACGGGTAATGGTGCCGTTGGAACCTTTAGCGATCATATCAACTCTCTCGCCATCAGAACCGATTAACTCCACTTCAAGCGGCATCTTGCCCATGGCATGGGTCGCACATGATAGACAGGGATCATAGGCACGGATGGCCACCTCAAGATGATTCAACAGCCCCTCGGTGATCTCGTTACCATCAAGATACTCATTGGCCACCGAGCGTACCGACTCATTCATCGCTGTATTATTGCTGGTGGTCGATACAATCAGGTTGGCCTTCTTGATGGTGCCATCCTCATTGACTGTATAGTGATGGAAGAGCGTACCGCGCGGTGCTTCGATAACACCGATCCCCTCTTCCCGCTTCTCGCCTTTGGCGACCAGATCGGAGCCCAGAATATCGGGATCATGCAGCAGCTCCTGGATCGCCTCGGCACAGTGCAGCACTTCAATCATACGCGCCCAGTGATAGGCAAGCGTATCATGGACAAAGTTGCCACCTGCGAATGCCTTGAAACGCTGGCGAGCTGCTTCAGCCAATGGCGTGGAGATGAAATCACAGTTGTTCAGGCGAGCCAGTGGGCCAACCCGATACCATCCTTCATCACGACCAAGATCGGTGAGATAGGGGAACTTCATGTAGCTCCATGATTTCACCTCTTCTCGAATCTTGCCGGTGTAGCCACGGTAATCGAACTGATCAAAGATCGTTGAACCATCCGCTTTGCGGGCACGCAGACCACCATGATAAAGCTCCAGGGCTCCATCACCTGTCACCATGCTCAGATAGTTACTCTTAAATGTTCCGAAACCGTGATTCTCCGGATGCTCCATGTGAATCTTCTCATTGAGTGCTACTGCATCCTTTGCCCAACCGAGCACATCATCGATATCCCCGAGAAGGCGATCGCGCTCCTCCATGGTCATCGACTTGTTCATGCCGCCCGGCACTGTGGCAGCCCCGTGAATACGCTTGCCGGCAATCACCTCGATCACCTGCTGCCCGTACTTGCGCAGCCGCACCCCTTTCAGGGCCAGATCGGGAAAGTCCTCGATGACACCGACAATGTTGCGGTGTTCAAGATTGGAACCGAAGCCGAAGAGCAGATCGGGTGATGAGAGATGGAAGAAGTGCAGCGCATGGCTCTGCAAGGTCTGACCAAAGTGGAGCAGACGACGAAGCTTCTCTGTGGTCGGTGTGACCTGATCGACACCCACCAGCTGATCCACCGCCTTGGCAGCCGCCAGATGATGGGAAACAGGACAGATACCACAGAGGCGCTGGACAAAGTAAGGCACCTCCCAGTAGGGGCGCCCCTGAATAAATTTCTCAAAGCCGCGAAACTCAACAATGTGGAAGCGTGCTTCATGCACATGATTGGCATCATCAAGCAGCAGTGTGATCTTGCCATGACCCTCAACACGGGTAACGGGATCAACGGCAATGCGTCTCAGGTTTTCCGGTTTACCTTCAGCACCACGATCAGTCATAATGTAACATCTCCTTCGGCAAACTCGGTTCCCTGCCCTCCATCAGATCGGTCAGCACCTTCAAAAAGGCATCGGCCGGTGGTGGGCAACCGGGAAGATAGTAATCCACCTTCACCACCTCATGCAGTGGGTGAACCTTATTCAGCAGTAGTGGTATCTCGACATCATTGGGAATATGCGGGTTATCCACGCCGATCTCATTGAGAAACGCCTCTTCAAGACACTCCTGCAGCGTAAAATGATTGCGCATGGCAGGCACTCCACCATTGATTGCACAGGCCCCAACCGCGATCAGAATCTTGCAGTTCTCGCGAAACTCTTTGAGCACATGCACATTATCAGCATTGCAAAGCGCACCTTCGACAAGGCCAATATCACAAGGCTCGCAATGTTTAATGTCATTGATCGGAGAACGGCTGAACTCGACATGATCAAGCAAGCCGACAATGCGCTCATCCATATCAAGAAATGACATATGGCAGCCGAAGCAGCCAGCCAGAGAAGTGGTTGCAACACGAACCTTTGGAGTAGAATCAGGCACCGTAAACACCTCCTTCTTTCTTATCTGCTTCATCGGACTCATCGTGATGCTTGGTCTTGGCAAGGGTCACCTCACCCAGATCGGTCTCAGCCACGGTGTGCAGATCAAAGGTACGACGACCGATCGGCACCTCATAACCATGATCCTTAATCAGAATTGCACCAACCGGGCAGATATGGGCGGCCAGATCATCAACCTCGATATCGGAATCACCCAGTTTTCCGGTGGGCGAATTGACGATCAGGTGACAGCTGGTACCCCTTCCTGAAATGGCAAAGACATCCTTGCCATCCACCTCACGACTGGCACGCACGCAGAGCTCGCACATGATGCAGCGGTCACGATCAATCACCAGCGAGGGGTGTGAAGCATCGACCTCACGTCGTGGATAGAACTGCGGATAGTGACCATCCAGCATATCAAGGTGATAGGCCACTGCCTGCAATGTGCAATCACCTGTTTTCTCGCATGATGGGCAGAGGTGATTGCCTTCAACAAAAAGCATCTGGGTAATGCTTTTACGCACCTCTTTCAGTGCAGGCGTATCGTTTTCGATGACCTGACCTTCACTTGCCGGCATCGTGCAGGAGGAGACAGATCGTCCATTCACTTCAACCGTACAGAGTTTGCAGCTGCCGTGCGGTGAAAGCCCGGGCTTATGACAGAGATGCGGGATGTAGACGCCTGCAGCAAGTGCTGCATCCATAATGGTCTGCCCCTCTTTGAAAGGAACTTCGACACCATCAATTTTGATTACTTTTTTCTCAGATGTGCTCATAAGTGAGCCTCCGCATCATCACGGTTTGCGAGTAGACGCGCCTCTGCAAGTGAAGCATCCAGATTAAATTCCGGCTCCATCTCTTTGTGCAGAAGTTTCGCTTCAAACAGTTCAGGGAAACATTTCAAACCCTCGACAATGGCATTGGGAGCGGTAACACCGAGACCGCAGTGTGAACGGCGATTCACAATTGCTGCTGTCCGTTTCATCTCATCCAGATCATGCGCTGTGGCATGACCACTGCACACCTTATCCATGCCGTTTTTCAGCAGTGTCGTGCCGACCCGACATGGGGTACAGAAGCCACAGCTTTCATGGGCAAAGAAGTTGCAGAAGTTATGGATCACCTCGAGCAGATCTCGGGAGTGATCATAGATCATGAAAGAGCCACCGGTCGCCACATCTTCAAAGGCGATATGATGATCGAAGTTTGATGGATGAACGAGTCTTCCGGCCGGGCCACCGACCTGAACTGCCTGCACATCTTTCGCACCACACGCATCGAGCAGCTCGCTGATGCTGATACCGAACGGATACTCATAGATACCGGGACGCGCACAATCCCCGGATACAGAGAGAAGCTTGCTGCCATGCGACTGCATGGTTCCCATACTCCGGAACCAGAGGTTATCGTGGGTCACGATCATGGCTGCTGCTGCCAGTGTCTCGACATTGTTGACGACTGTCGGCTGGCCAAGGTAACCGTGGGTCACCGGGAAGGGTGGCCGGATACGTGGATGGCCGGGCTTCTGCTCC